>Ga0207428_10000018_pt1 | contig 293117 bp, 276 predicted proteins | sample RhiMethybrSRZTD1_FD_187600 | JGI IMG/M metagenome (GOLD analysis project Ga0207428, IMG submission 187600) | Populus rhizosphere microbial communities from Tennessee, USA - Rhizosphere MetaG P. TD hybrid SRZTD1 (SPAdes) (version 3) | ecosystem: Host-associated > Plants > Roots > Rhizosphere >...
TGACACAGAGAGACTGACCGCTCGATAAAAACGGCAGCGCCAAGCTTTCAGCTTGACCGCGCAGCGCTTTCAGATATGGGTTATGAGCCTAGTACTTGCCGCGACATCCCCCAACGATCCCCAGTAACAGCGGTCGTTTAAGTCTCCGTTAGCGGCGGCGCCTTTGCGCCCTATTGGGCCTCGTTGGGCCCCGTTCACGGCCAAAACATGGCCAAAAACGCAACCAATGAGCCCGCGACTAGGCGAACATGCGCGCGGAGTGGCATCCGTTCGCGTGGGGTTCCCGCACGATTCCCGCACCAGACAAGCACGCGCCGAGGTGCCGCGCGCGCCACACCATCACCTCGGACGGCGAAGGCGCCGAAGTCGCGGCCGCCGACACAGTCCATCGTGGAGATGGTCAACTGGGCCCGACGGTCGGGAGTGTCTGACTTTGATGCTACCCACGGTATTCTCGGCTCAACGAGGGGCACGCTGAGAGTGCTTCAAAAAGAAACGGATCATTTCCTTCGTCGCATCCGGGCCTCTCGGATCGGTGAATGAGCCGTGTGGACTTCCTCCAGACCAGGCATGGCCAGCGCCATGCACTAGCCAATGCTCTCGGGAGGGTTGTCCACCTGTGTCGTAATAAATGGTGCGGGTGTAGGCATGGCCTTTCGCGGCCTGGCCCCGCTCAACAGTGACGTACGAGCTGGCCTCCGTGTCCGCGTTGCCGCTGCCGGGAATCGTCAACGATTGAGCGATCACTTGCTCGCCGTTGAGTGGGTGTACCGTCGTATCTCGATCGCCGTGGAACACGATGGTTGGAGCAACCCGCTCGCAAATGGTCCGCCTACGAGCCCCCTCAATCCCCATGCGGCCATTCGCTACGTTATCTCGGTGCATCACGGCGAACGCGGATGGCAAGTCGTGCGCGACGCCGTAAGCAAGACCGGAGTGGACGCCGACTGCTGCATATAGATCGGGGTAGGTCATGCCCATGATCACTGCCATCGCCCCGCCGGCCGATAGCCCCGCCACGTAGACCCGCCGCCGATCGACATTGTGAGAACTCATGATCCGACGCGTGATCCCGGCAACAATGGAAGGTTCTCCCTGATCACGGCGCTGATCACATTCCTTGAACCAATTCCAGCATTTCGAGGGATTGGCGCCTTGCCCCTGGGCGGGATAGAGCACTAAACACTGGTGTTCTTCGGCAACGTGATTCATACGAGTGCCGGCGGCGAAATCGTCAGGATCTTGCGTGCAGCCATGCAGCATGACGACCAACGGCAGCGATTGCCCGCGATAGCCGCCGGGAATATACAACTTGTAAGAACGGCTTCCTTCCCGGCTCGTATACAACCCCGTGATGAACTGACCTATAGCGTCAGGGGGCCAGCCCGAGACGGGTCTCCTGCGGGGCAACGCCGGTTTGACAAGGCCCGCGTAGCTCGCTCGAAACGGTTCTTTCCGTATGACGCGGAACACGCCCTCAATGGGCGCTTTCTCAGTTTGCCTGACAGGTTCGGTTGCGACCGGCGCCAAGGGTTGGCCGCGAAGCATTCCTTGGATGGCTGAAGTCGCTTCCTGGAGCCGCCCCGAACGCGTAAGCCGCATGACCTCGGACATACCGGCGAGCGGTCCGTCGTTCATATCCTCACCATTTCCTGAAACGCCTAGTGGATCCGATCGGCAAGCGCGGCTTTGACCGCCGGGCCGGCTTGCAGAAGGCCGAGGACGAAAATTGACTCAATGGTGGCAACCGCAAGCTCAGCCGGCACATCATCGGCAATGCTTGCGAGACCTAACACGTGGATCTGGAGTTTTTGTCCGGCCGCCTTTATAGCCTCTAGGTCTTGGCGAGAATAGCGCTGCAGACCGAGCACCATCGTTTTGCGAGCTACCGCTTGCTTGACCACTTCTGCGTGCGGTGCCAGTTGATTGCGGATGGACGTGCGGATGAAGTCGGTACGGTTGGAATAAAAGCCTTCTTGCACCAGTAGGTCGATCTGCCCCAGGTCAACCACGCCCAGATTGATCGTGATCTTCGTTTCGCCCGCCTTCGGTCGCAGTTCATACACAGCCAAAAACATCCTCCCACCATCTACGCACCATCTGAGTAGAGTCACAATCCGCGAAGAAGACGCGAATGTCAAGGCGAGCGTGCGCGCGGGTGGGGCCAGGCACTAGGCTCTTAGCCTAATGGTCGTCGGATCAAATCCGACCCCCGCAATCCACGAGGGGTTAGCGGACGCAGGCGCCGCCAACCCTTCCAACATTGAAATTACCGCCCTGATATCCGCGAAGTGATCCGCCGCGCCGCACAGTGCCGCGAGCGCCGTCGAGGTCGCAACCGGCGGAAGGCAATCTGAAGGTCTATCTGAGACCCGCGAAGCGATCATGCCACTGAGAAAGAGTGCGATCAGAAGACTCAACCTAGCCCAAATCCCGGCGCCGATGCCGAACCCCTTCGCGTCGCTACCCTGGCCAGGGCCGATGTCAGCCGCACTGATGCCGATGGCGAGGCCCAGCGTCGACAAGAGCATCAGCACCCCGAGGCCCATTAGGAAGCCACTCCATCCCCCCGCCCACGAGATGCGAACGGTTTCGAGAGAAGTTCGCTGAGCACCAAGTTCAGCGACACGGATACGTTCTTGCGAGACTGCCATTGCTTTACCTCTAAGCTCATATTCGAACCGTCCCCCTCCGTGCAAGATCATGGCTATGGATAGCAATCGCTGCTGCGTGTTCGGTGCCCGAAGAGCTCACCCGCCAGAAGGCGGATGGGAAATCAAGGGCCGAGCGCAGCGCCTCAGGTCGTGCCGATCATCGCCGAAAGTCGCGAATACAGCGACGCGGCGTGGCGGTCGGGGCGATACGGTGACGAAGAAGACGCGATTTGACGAGATCAGGGACGTCGTCGTTCACGAGCCGGTCGATCACGAGGTGCTGCACGTTCGTAGCGTCTGGTGCGGCTCGACGATGTTCTGGACCATCTGGAGGCCTTTGAGGACGCGGAAGAAACCTCGTGGGTAGACCTTACCGTGTAACTCCGCGAACCAAGGCCTTCGCACGGGTAGGCAAGAGACAGCATCAAGCCGACGTCCGCTGCCCAAGCGCGTGCCGTCGCGCGCCGCCAAGCCCGCGAAAACCGGAATCCGCTCTGTGCCAGCGATCGGGGTAAGGTGCGAGGCCACTTCCTCGTTCTCGACATCTGGCAGAGGAGAGTCTGCTGGCAAGCGCGTTGCACCCGGCGACACTCAGCAAACTGCAGAACTCCGCAACATCCAGCGAAGCGGCGGCGCGCAGCGCGCCGTTCGAGAAAGTGGAGTACCCGGTGGCAATCAATCTCTTGCGCGATACCGGCATTGTCCTGGACCAGCAACACTTCACCTGGCGCGAGCTCGTGCAGACCCCCTACTGCAAGCTCACCGACGACGCCTTCACGCGCGTCCGCGTGATCCTTATGAACGGGATCGAATCAGAAGCGCTTCGATTCGGCCACGCGTGCGCGCGCATGAACGGGCCGCTGCAGGGCGCGCTGGCCCAGGTGCGGCGGGTCGAGCAGCACCAGCAGACCCTGGTCAACTGGCTGAACCCGGCCGATCAGAATCCGCTGGAAACGACCATCGGCTTTGAGCAGGTCGCGATCGAGGTCACCGCGTCGGTCGCCGAGAAAGAGCCGGACGCGTACCTCGCGCAGGTCTACCGTTTTGGTCTGCTCGAGGATTTCGACCATCTCTATCGCTATTCGGCGCTGATGGACCGGATCTTCGGTAAGGACGCGAACACGCTCGTCCAGAGCTATTCGGATATCGTCCCGGGTCGTCCGACGGCTGTCGAGCACCGGCATCCGCTGGATGATCTCCGCAGAATCTACCACCGGAGGCGCGCCGACCCCCTGACGAAGCTGCACGCGTACACCTTGATGGCAGGCGAGCATCAGACGCACGACTACTACATGACCATCGGACCGATGTTCGCGGACCCGGTTGCGCGGCAGCTGTATGCCGAGATCGCATCGATCGAAGAGCAGCACGTCACGCAATACGAGTCGATCATCGATCCAAACGAGACGTGGCTCGAGAAATGGCTGCTCCACGAGGCCAACGAGGTCTACAACTACTGGAGCTGCCTAGAATCCGAGACCAATCCACGCATCCGCGCGATCTGGGAGCGCTTCCTCGAGTACGAGCTCGGGCACGTGCGCTTCGTCGCCGAGCTCTTCGAGGAGACCGAGCGTCGCGATGCGGCCGAGGTGCTGCCCGCGCGGCTGCCGGAGCCCATTCGGTACGAAAGCCATCGTGAATTCGTCCGGGAGACCTTGCGTCGTGAGCTGCGGCTGAGCGCGGCCGGAACCAAGTTCGTCGATCGCGATGAAGAGTCCACGATGACGCGAGCATACCGAGATCAAATGAACGCGGAAGGCTCGCCGTCCGAAACGGTAGCGGCTGGGTACGTGTGGCACCCCGGCGGTGAGCTGTCGGATCCGGCGACGCGACTGGACCGCAGCGGGCGCAAGGGTCGGAGGAGGGCGGCATGACGCAGCATCGAGACGGAGAGCTCATCAATCGCACCGGCGTGGGCGCGGCGCCGGAGCTGGCCGAGCAAATGATCGCGGGCCCCGGGGAGTTCCCGCCGTCGTCCGAGGGCTCCGCACAGGCCTTGGCCGAGGTGCGTGTGACCTACGCCCAACAGACCGAAATCTTCGAAGGCGCAAAAGCGGCCGCCGGTGACGGCGCATCGCAGAGTGCGCTCATCGAGCCCGGCCGCTCGGTGCTCCTGATGGACAAGCTGGGTGAGCGCCTCGCCTTCGAGCACGCAGGGGCGCGCCTGTACGAGGCGCTGGTATCGAAGCACCGGGCGTACGGCGACTTCGCCGGCGGACCGGGCGCCGAGGATCTCATGCAGATTCTCGGTGAGGAGTACGAGCACGCCGCCATGCTCGAGCACGCGATTGCGGAGCTCGGCGGTGATCCGACGGCGCTGACTCCATCGGCAAACCTGGCGACCAATGTCTCGGCTGGGCTGCCTCAGGTGCTCACCGATCCGCGGACGAACCTCCTGCAGTGTCTGGAGGCGATCGTAGTCGCGGAGCTGGCGGACAACGAATGTTGGACCGTACTGAACGCCCTCGCCCGCGAGGCTGGACATGAGGAACTCGCCGCGACCTGCCAGCAGGCGATCGCACACGAGCGCGACCACCTTCGCAAAGTGCGGCGCTGGATAGCGGCCGGCCACGGCCGAAGTGCCGAGGGCGAAAATCGATCGCAATCGCCGGACACGAGCGAGCGCGATGCCACCGAGGAAGAGTTTACGTTCTCGAAGGACAGCCCGGTCGATCGCGAGGGCTACGTCATCAGCGATGAGGAAGCACGGGAGACGGGCGCCACGCAGAGCCGCGCCACGCAGAGCGGCGCCACGCAGAGCGGCTCGGAGCCGCAAGCTCGAAAGGGCAAACGTTCGAAGGGGTGACTCGATACGGCAGCGAATGGATTGAACCGCGATACCGAAGGGGCGCGTGGCGGCTCACGCCGTCTCCCGATACCTCATTGCGCGTGACTCAAGGGATCGACGATTGTCGCAGCCTTGACACTCTGGAGGGGCTCCGGCGCCGCGTCTTATTTACGAGCTGAAGGGGGAGGCGTCACTCTCCGGACTTATCGCGGGGGTTAATTTCTGCAAGTTCGGTGGTGGCCCCAACGGGATTCGAACCCGTGTTTCAGCCTTGAGAGGGCCGTGTCCTGGGCCTCTAGACGATGGGGCCGGCCAACCGCAACGAACGCGGCGATAACTTACACGAAATTTGTTGGCTGGGGGAGGAGGATTCGAACCCCCGCTACGTGGTCCAGAGCCACGCGTCCTACCACTAGACGATCCCCCACCAACGCACCCAACCTTACCATACCGGCCAACGACTCAACGGATGGCGGACTTGAGGGTGCGGCTCGGGCGGAAGCGAGGCACTTTGGCGGTCGGAATGTGGATCTCTTTGCCGGTGCGCGGGTTGCGGCCGTTGCGGGCCGCGCGGCGCGTGACGACGAACGTGCCGAAGCCCGAGATGGTCACGCGGCGGCCGCGGCGGAGCGATTCGACGATGCCGCATACGAACGCGTTCATGGCGCGCTCCGCGGAAATCTTCGAGCCGCCGGCGCTCTTCGCCATGATTGCTACGAGCTCGGCCTTGGTCATCGCGAACCTCGCCTCCCTACCTAACGTGCTCGCGCGACGGTGTCAATCAGGACGTGGGTCTCGGCGCGCACGACTTCGAGGTCACAACGAAGACAACTACCGAGCAGATGTAGACAAACTAGGACGTAACGCGGCGCACGGCGTCCAAAAAGAACGTGGGCTGGAACGGCTTCTCAAGGATGAGAACGCCCGCATCCTTCAAGAACGCAAAGGCGTCGCGGTTGGCGGTGTCACCCGTAATGAAAATGAAGCGCTGGCCGAGAGCGGGATCGTCCTGCGTCGCCTCTCTGTAGAATGACTCGCCGTCGCCGTCGGGCATCCGGATGTCCGACACGATCAGGTCGTAGCGCTGGTTGCGCACCCGCTCGAGCCCCTCGCGGCCGCCGGTGGCGACGTCTACGCGCCAGCCCGTCTGGCTCAGGATCGTCACGATCAGATCGAGCACGCTCGCCTCGTCCTCGACGACGAGGGCGGTCCGGCCTTCGCCAGTGACGATCATGGGCGAGCCCGCCGGCTTGGCGCGCTGCGCAGCGGGTGACTGCGCGACCGGCACCTCGAGGCGGAACACCGTGCGGCCCGGACGACTCTCGACCACCAGATGACCGCCGTGCTCCTCGACGATGCCGTACGAGACCGAGAGCCCCAGGCCCGTGCCGCTGCCGACGGGCTTGGTGCTGAAGAACGGCTCGAAGACGTGAGGTAGCGCGTCTTGCGGAATGCCGGGACCGTCATCGATGACCTCGGCGTGCACCATGCGGCCGTCGCGGCTCACGGTCGTGCCCAGGATGATGCGCCCGCCGGCCTTGCCCTCGAGCATCGCCTGCTCGGCGTTCAACAATAGATTTAGGAACACCTGCTCCAGTTGATGCGGGTCAGCCAGCACGGACGGCAGGCCGCGGGCGAACTTCTTCTCGACGGCGATGCCCGAAACCGTGAGCTGATTGATCCGGAGCGCGAGCGTCTGCTCGAGCACCTCGTTCATGTTCACGGTGGTGCGCTCGGCCGGGCGCTGGCGCGCGAACAGCAAGAGATTGCGCACGATCTTCGCCATGCGGTCGGCCTGGCTCACCATCAGCTCGATCGGCCGCAGCACGGCGCCCGGCACTTCGCGCGCCAGCAAGAGCTGGCCGTAGCCGACGATGACGCTGAGCGGATTGTTCAGCTCGTGCGCGACGCCGGAAACGAGCTGGCCGAGCGCGGACATCTTCGCGGCCTGCACGAGCTGCACCTGCTTTTCGCCCAGGCGCACCAGGCTGTCGCGCGCGCTCGCGTAGAGGCGCGCGTTCTCGAACGCGAGCGCCGCCTGGTCGGCGAGCGACTCGAGCGTCTGCAGCTCCTCGCGCGTGAACGTGCTGCCCGGGTCGGCGCCGAGCCCGAGGGCGCCGATGACGCGATCGTGGGTCAGGAGCGGCACGCCGACGACCACGCGATACCCGCTGGTGCGGATGCGCTCGCGCACCCACGCTGCCAGCTGGATGGCCGGGTCGGACAGGATGTCGGTCGACGTGACAATGCGCCGGTCGACGATGGCACGGCCCACGGCGCCCTCGCCCGACTTGAAGATCAGCTCGCGCATGATGTCGGCGTCGGCGCCGTAGGCGGCCGTCGCGCGCAGCGAGCCGTCCTCGGGCTCGATCAGGAATACGCCGGCCGCGCGCGCATTGACCAGCTCGGCGGCGCCGCGCGCCAGCAGCTTGGCGATCGGCTCCACCTCCAGAGTTGACGTCAGCTCGCGCGCCAGGCGCGCCAGCACTTCGGCGACGTCGCGGCGCTGCTTGGCTTCGCGGAAGAGCCGCGCGTTCTGAATCGCGATGGCCGCCTGCGCCAGGAACAGCTCGAGCAGGTCGAGCTTGTCCTTGCCGAAGCGCAACGGCTCGGTGTGGGCAAGCGCCATCACGGCGAGCAGCTCGTTGCCAGCGAGCACCGGATAGCCCGCGTAGCTGCGCATGCCCCACTGTTCGGACCAGGCGCGGTTCACGAGCCGCTCGTCGGCCAGCATGTCGTCCACGACCAGCGGCTCGTGGTGGCGCGCCACCCAGCCGGTCGCGCCCTGGTCGTACGTCATGATCGTCGGCGAGTACGACTCCATCATCTCGGGTGCGGTGCTGCTCGTGAACGAGAGCGTGCGGCGCTGCTCGTCGGCCAGCCAGAACGTGACCAGCTTGGCGCCCGTGAGCTCGGCGGCCGAGTCCGAGATGGTTCGCAGCAGCGCATCCAGCTCGAGCGCGCTCGAGATGCGGCGATTGACGTTCGTCAGCGCGCGGATGCGCGTCGCCTCGGCGTGCTCGGCCTCGTAGAGCGACGCGTTGCGGATCGCGATGCCGGCCTGCTTGGCGAGGAACTCGAGCGCGGCGGTCTCGTCGCTGCCGAAGGTGCGCTCGGTCCAGTAGTGGACGACCAGCGCGCCGAGAATGCGATCCTTCACCGCCAGCGGCGCCGCGGCGGTGGCCTTGAAGCCCTCGCGCTCGATGTCGCTCCGGCGCGTCGGCGCGAGCCAGAGCCGCGTGTCGGTCAGGATGTTGCGCGTGGTCACCGTACGCCCGTCGCGCACGGCCACGCTGATCGGGCCGCCGCCGATCGGGATCGTGCCGATGCGCGTGTACTGCGCGCTCAGCCGGCCGGCCGCGCGCATCACGCGAAACTCGGGCGTGTTGGCGTCGCCCAGCACGACCATCGCTGACTCGGCGCCCATCACCTCGAGCGCCTTGTTCACGATCGTGTCGAGCACCTCGTTGAGGTTGAGCGACGAGGTCAGCGATTGGCCGATGGCCTCCATCGCCAGGAGCAGCAGGGCGTGCCGCTGCTGGTCGCTGATGTCGCTGAAGAACGTGATCGCGCCGGTGACGCTACCGTCGCCGTCATGCCACGGCACGCAGCGGGCCTTGAGCCAGGCCACTCGCTCGTCGCCGGCGACGGTGTGCGGCAGCTCGACCGCGTCGGGCGTCTCACCGGCGAGGGTGCGGCGGATCAGCGGGACCAGGGTCGTGTCGCGGAAGAGCGGCAAGAGCGCGGCGGCGCTGCGTCCGACGGCGTCGGCCGCGCGAACGCCGGTGAGACGCTCCATCGCGGCGTTCCACTCGACGACTTCGAGGGCGGGATCGAGGATGACGAGCGCTTCGTCGAGGTTATCGAGGAGGCTCTTGCCTACCTCGAGCTTCTTTGGCACGCGCGCCATCCTCCGAGTATGACCGGACGCCCAGCCCTCATGCAATAATGACGCGATGCGGTCACCCCTGGACGTTTCGACGCTCGTGCTCGCCGCCGTCGTCGTGATTCTGTCGCTTTCCGAGCCATGAACGATCCCGTGATGCTGACCCTCGCCATACCACCGCTGGTGGTCGACCGGTCGTTGGCATTCAACCGCGAGTGAGCTTCACCGACCTCCGACAGCTTTCCGACCACCTCGAGAAGCACGGGCGGCTCAAGCGGGTGGCGGCGCCCGTCTCGCGCGATCTGGAGATCACCGAGATCACCGATCGCGTGTCGAAGAGCCCGGCCGAACGCAACGTGGCCCTCTTGTTCGAGCGGGTCGAGGGCTTTGACATGCCCGTGCTCGTGAACGCGTTCGGCTCCGAGGACCGGATGGCTACGGCGCTCGGGGTCAGCCAGCTCGACGAGCTCGGCGATCGCGTCGCGAAGCTCCTGGATCTGAAGCTGCCGGGCACGTTCGCCGAGCGCCTGGCCAAGCTCGGCACCCTGTTCGACCTCGTGAAGGCCGGGCCCAAGCGGGTGACGTCGGCGCCTTGTCAGGAGATCGTCGAGACCGCGCGCCCCTCGCTGGCGGATCTGCCGGCGCTTCAATGCTGGCCCGGCGACGGCGGCCGGTACATCACCCTGCCCGCCGTCTTCACGCGCGATCCGCGCACCGGCCAGCGCAACGTCGGCATGTACCGATTGCAAGTGTTCGACGAGCGCACGCTCGGCATGCACTGGCAGACGCACAAGGGAGGCGCCGAGCACCATCGCGTCGCGGAAGAACAGCCCGCGTCGCCGGCGCGCATGCCGGTGGCGATCGCGCTCGGCGGCGATCCGGCGATGATCTACGCGGCGTCGGCGCCGCTGCCGCCCGGCGTCGACGAGGTCGTGTTCGCCGGTTGGCTCCGTGGTCAGGGCGTCGAGCTCGTCCGCTGCGTCACGAACGATCTCGAGGTGCCGGCGCAGGCCGAGATCGTGCTCGAAGGCTACGTCGACCCGCGCGAGCGGCGCCGCGAGGGGCCCTTCGGCGATCACACGGGTTACTACTCGCTCGCGCGCGACTATCCCGTGTTCCACCTGACGGCGGTCACGCGCCGGACACGGCCGATCTATCCGACGACGATCGTCGGACGTCCGCCGCAGGAAGACTACTGGCTCGGCAAGGCCACCGAGCGGCTCTTCCTGCCGATCATCCGTCTCATGCTGCCCGAGGTGGTCGACATGAACATGCCGGCGGAGGGCGTGTTCCACAACCTCGTGATCGTCTCGATCAAGAAGCGCTATCCCGGCCAGGCGCGCAAGGTGATGGCCGCACTCTGGGGCATGGGGCTCATGATGCTCGCCAAGACCATCGTCGTGGTCAGCGAGCACGTGAACGTCCACGATCTCTCCGAGGTGGCGTGGCGCGCCACCGGCAACATCGACGCGCGGCGCGACCTGATGATCATCGAGGGCCCCATGGACGATCTGGATCACGCGGCGCTGCGCCACCGCTACGGTGGCAAGCTCGGCGTCGACGCGACCGAGAAGAGCGCGCTCGACGACGTTGCCCAGCCCTGGCCCGACGAGATCGTCATGACCGACGAGGTGCGCGAGCGGGTCACGCGCCGCTGGAAGGAGTACGGCCTCTGAGCAAGCTCGGTCGCGTGCTCGACGCCATCAAGTTCGAGCACACGGTGTTCGCGCTGCCGTTCGCCTACATCGCGATGGTGCTGGCGGCGCGGGGCTGGCCGGGCTGGTGGACGGTCGGCTGGGTCACCGCGGCGATGGTCGGGGGCCGCACATGCGCGATGGCGGCCAATCGCGTGATCGACCGCTTCATCGACGCCAAGAATCCGCGAACGGCGAGCCGTCACTTGCCGAGCGGCCTGCTCGGCGTGGGCGAGATGCGCGCGCTGGCGGTCGCCGGTGCCGCGCTCATGTTCGTGGCGGCGTGGATGCTGAACCCGCTCTGCTTCGTGCTGGCCCCGCTCGCGCTCGCGTTCCTCGTCGGTTATCACTACACCAAGCGCTTCACGTGGCTCTCGCACTGGGTGCTCGGGTTCACCGACGGCATCGCGGGCGCCGGCGGCTGGATCGCGGTGCGGGGCGCCTTCGATCCGCCGGCGTTCGTCATCTGGTTCGCGCTCACCACCTGGATCAGCGGCTTCGACCTGATCTACGCCTGCCAGGACGTGGCCGTCGACCGCGCCCAGGGCTTGCACTCGGTTCCCGCCCGCTTCGGCGTCCGCGCCGCGCTCATCACCGCGCGGGTGAACCACGTGCTCACCGCGCTCGCGCTGGCCGTGCTCGGCTGGCAGCTGGCGCTGGGCCCGATCTACTGGGTCGGCTGGCTCGCCGTGGTGGCGCTCTTCGCGTACGAGCACTCGCTCGTCAGCCCGCGCGATCTCTCGCGGCTCGACGTCGCCTTCTTCAACATCAACGGCTACATCGCGCTGATCGTGCTGGCCGCGGTAGTGCTCGGCCTGCGGTAGTGTCGGCATCGCGGCTCGCGCCGTCGAAGGCCGACAGCGTGCGTGCGATGTTCACACGCATCGCCCGGCGCTACGACCTCATGAACTCGCTCATGACCGCCGGCCTGCATCATGTCTGGCGCCGGCGGGTCGCCGCTTCCGTCGCCGGCGGGCCCGGCGGGCCCGTCCTCGACCTGGCAACAGGCACCGCCGATCTCGCGATCGCCGTTCGCGCGCGGACGCCGGGTCGGTTCGTCGCCGGCGCCGACTTCTCCGAGGGCATGCTGCAGGTCGGCCAAGCCAAGCTTCGCCAGCGGCGGGTGGCGCGCGTGGAGCTCCTGGCCGCCGACGCGCTCGCGCTGCCGTTCCGGGACGGCGTGTTCGCCTGCGTGATGTCGGCCTTCCTCCTGCGCAACCTGGAGGACCTCAAGCGCGGGCTTGCCGAGATGCGCCGCGTGACCGTACGCGGCGGGCGCGTGGTGACGCTCGACATCGTGCGGCCGGCTCAGCCGCTATGGGGCGCGGTGTTCGGCGCGTACTTCAGCCGCGTAGTCCCGGCCATCGGCGCATTCGTGGCCGGCGACCGGCAGGCGTACACGTATCTGCCGCAGTCGGTCGATCGCTTCGTGACGCCCGACGAGCTGGCAGAGCTGATGGAGGACGTCGGGCTACGGGACGTGAGCTACCGGCGGCTCGGCCTCGGCACGATCGCGCTCCACGTCGGCATCGCGTAACGTCCCGGCGCCCGCTCGAAGACCGCCATGTTGCGCGCCGCCGGCGAAGCGACCTATGCTGGGCCGTCGTGACCGCCACCTCGATCGGGAGGCACCAATGGCACGTGCAATCTGGCTCGCCGGACTGCTCGCTCTCGCCCTGTCGGCCTGCGCCGAGACGCGCTCGGCCCACACCAATGGCAACGGCAACGGCGCCAATCCGCCAGACGCGCTGGACCGCGTGTTGAGCCGCACGTTCACCGTGCCGGCGTTCAAGCTCGAGAGCGGCCAGGTGCTCCCCGAGCTGACGCTCGCCTACGAGACGTACGGCCGCCTGGCGCCCGATGGGCGCAACGCCATCCTGGTAACCCACGGCTTCACCAGCAACCATCACGCCGCCGGCAAGTACGCGGTGACCGATCAGACGGTCGGCTGGTGGGACGGCCTCATCGGCCCGGGCAAGGCGATCGACACCGATCGCTACTTCGTCGTGTCGTCCAACATGCTCGGCTCCTCGTACGGCTCGACGGCGCCCGCCACCACGAATCCGAAGACCGGCAAGCCCTATGGCCCGGACTTCCCGGACATCACCCTGCGCGACATCATCACCGCCCAGAAGGTGCTGCTCGAAGGCCTGGGTGTCCAGCACCTGGTCGCCGTCGCGGGGCCGTCGTTCGGCGGCTATCAGACGTTCCAGTGGGCGGTGACGTATCCCACCTTCATGAGCGGCGTCGTCCCGGTCGTCTCGGCGCCGAGGGGTTCGGGCGGCGGCGCCGCCGTCAAGGCGATGACGGATCGTTTCGCGACCGACCCGAACTGGAACGGCGGCTGGCATTACGACCGCGGGGGGATCTTCCCCACGATGCTCAAGCTCCGCATCGAGACGCTCGAACGCTATGGCCAGAACGAGGTGCTCGCGCGCACGATCGCCGATCCCGATCAGCGCGCGGCGCGCCTCAGGCAGCTGGCGGAGGGCTGGGCCCGCCAGTTCGATCCGAACTCGATGGTCGCGCTGCGCAAGGCAGCGGTGAAGTTCGACGCCGAGCGCGACTTCCCGCGTATCCGCGCGAAGGTCTTGTACGTGCTGTCACGGACCGACAAGCTCTTTCCGCCCTCGATCGCGCCCGACGTGATGGACAAGCTCGCCCGTGCCAAGGTCGACGCGAAGTATTTCGAGATCGACACCGAGCTCGGTCACTCGGCGAGCGGCCCGGAGTGGGCGAAGTGGGGGCCGACCTTGAAGGGCTTCATCGCCGGGCTCGAGCAGTAGCGTCGGCCGGCCCGGATCGCCGGCGGCTACATATATATGGATGGCTGATCGCGTGAAGATCACCGAGATCGAGACGATCCCGCTGCGCCTGCCCTTCGCCCAGCCGTTCAAGATCTCGCAGGGCGCCGAGCGTGAGTCGATCGAGACGTTGATCGTGCGCGTGCACACCGACGAAGGCATCGTCGGCATCGGCGAGACCCAGGCGTGGCGCCGCCAGGGCAGCGCCGAGCTCCTGTGGAACCTGGTGCGAACCATCAAGGATCATTTCGAGCCGTTGATCGCCGGACGCTCGCCCTTCGACATCGCCGGCATCCTGCATACGCTGAACGAGGCGCTCTACAACACGCTTTACGCGCAGGCCGCCGTGGCCGACGCGCTCTACGACATCGCGGGCAAGGCGGTCGGCCTGCCCGTTCACAAGCTCCTGGCCGGCGAATGCCGTGACCGCGTGCGGGTCTGCGGGCTCCTGGCCATGAAGCCCACCGTCGGCGAGCTGATGGAGTCGGCGCACGGGTTCTACGAGCGCGGCTTTCGTCACTTCGGGCTCAAGATCGGCGTCGACCCCAGGCAGGATCTGGCCAACGTCGCGGCGCTGCGCGACCGGTTCGGCGACCGCGTCGTTCTGCGCGTCGACGCCAACGGCGCCCTCGCCTACGACGACGCGCTCGCGCTGCTCCGCAAGCTCGAGCCCTATGACATCGACGCCGCCGAGCAGCCGATCGCGATCTGGGACCTCGACGGACTGGCCGCGCTCGCGCGCGCGACCAGTATCCCGATCATGGCCGACGAATCGGTGTCCACGGACCACTCGCTGCTCGAGGTGATCCGCCGGCGCGCCGCCACGGTGGTGCAGACGAAGATCGCAAAGAACGGCGGCATGTACCGTGTCTGGCGGCTGTGGGCGCTGGCGTCGGCTGCCGGCATGCGGATCTACCCCGGCAATCATCCGAGCACGAGCGTCGCGACGGCCGCGGTCGCGCAGCTCTGCGCCGCCTGGCCCGGACCGCTGATGGAAGGCGTGTTCGCAGTCGGCGTCAGCGGTGCGCTCGGCGCCGACATCGTCACCGAGCCGATCGTGCCGGTGAACGGCGAGATCCGGGTTCCGTCAGGCCCGGGCCTGGGCGTGGAGCTGGATCCGACCGCCCTGAAGCGCTTCCGCGTCGACCTCTAGCAGCCTGCCTGCCCATCCACGCGAGACGCACATGAGCACGCGTCGCGGATCAGCCCGTCGGGAAGACCGACGTGACGAAGGTGTTCAGCTCTCGGGTGAAGGCGGTGGGGTTGTCCAGCACCAGATGGTGGTAGCTGGCTGGAATCTCCACGAGCGTCGCGCCCCGGATGGCCGAGCGGAGCTTGTCGGCCATGTCGCGAGGTAGGACCGGGCTCAGCTCGCCGCGGGCGATCAGAGTCGGCGCCGTGATGCGGTCGAGCAAGGTCCACGCATCGACCGGCCGGCGCTCGGCGTTGCTAGCCGGATCGAAGCGATAGACCCAGGCACCGTCCCGCTCGACGACGCCATTGCTTCCCAGGTGCGCGAGCAGCGCCGGGTCGGCGTTCGTTTCGCGAGGTACCAACCGAAAGGACTGCGCCGCGGCCTCCCGCGACGGATACGGCCGCAAGGTGCGCTCGCCGCGGCGGCGCAACCGATCCAGCCGGTCGGTCGGGATCATCGGACGCGAGTCGACGATCACGAGCGCGCTCACCCGTTCCGGATGCCAGGCCGAGAACGACATCGCGTTGTGGCCACCCATCGAGTGCCCGATGAGGGCGACCCGCTCCCAGCCGAGTGCGTCCAGCAGCCCGAGCAGGTCCGCCGCGAAGTTTTCGGTGCCGTAGGCGGGCGGATCGGCCCACTGGCTCTCGCCGTGACCCCGCTGGTCGAGCGCGATCACGTGAAACCGATCGGCGAACGCGGGCGCTACGAAGTCGAACCAGTGGGCGTGCGCAGACCCGCCGTGAAGGAAACAGAGGACCGGACGGCCCGCGTTTCCCCACTCGAGAAAGCTCAACCGAAGCCCGCCAACCACGACCGAGCGCCGCCGCGCGGTCTCGCATCCGAAGCGCGAAAGAGGTGACATGCGCCGAATTGTATCCGCAAAAATTTTTGCTTTGTGCGCTTTCCCGACCCAGCTATTGTCGAAAGTACCGATGAGTGACGAGCGCACGTCGTCGAATCGTCGTCGCAACTTTCTGGACGGAGCCTATACTGCCGGGCTTCTCATCGTTGCGATTGTCGCCGGCTACACGGTGCTGGCGCCGTCGGATATCGCCCGCGCGACGCCCGTGGCTCGTCCTCGTCCAGCGCCCACTCCTGGAGCAGTCAGCGAGTATCTCGGCAAGCCTGTCGAGCGCGCGCCCGAGGCGCCGCGCGTCACCTGGCCAAAGATGGTCAGTGGTCAAATCCTTGACGCAGACCGCGCGCCGCTCGAGGGCGCCTCGATCGTCATCGGCGGTGTCGAGCATCGGACGGACGCCGAGGGCAAGTTCACCGTCGAGGGTCATCCGCCCGACGCATCGCTGCTCGTCAAGCGGCCCGGCTTCGCGAAGGTGCTCCTCTCGCCCACCCGCGACGCGATCGAGGTCGTCATGCAGCCGCAGAACATCAAAGCGGCCTACCTGACCTACTTCGGCGTCGGCCACAAGGAGATCCGCGGTCGCGTGCTCGACCTGGCCGCGCGCACCGAGATCAACGCAGTCGTCATCGACGTGAAGGGCGACCGCGGCTGGATCCTCTACCGCACCGAGGTGCCGGAGGCGCTCGCGGTCGGCGCGCAGGGGCCGGGCACGCTGAAGGACTTCGACGGGCTGATGGCCGATCTCAAGGCGCGCGGCATCTACACGATCGCGCGCATCGTGACCTTCAAGGACAACATCCTCGCCAACGGCCGGCCCGAGCTGGCCATCATCGACACGCGCACGGGCAAGCCGTGGATCGACAACGAGAAGCTGGCCTGGGTCGACCCGTTCCGCGAAGAGGTGTGGAAGTACAACGTCGCGATCGCACGCGAGGCGGCCAAGCGCGGGTTCGACGAGGTCCAGTTCGACTACGTCCGCTTCCCCACCGACGGCAAGCTGGGCGCCGCGAAGTACGCCAAGCCCAACAACAAGGAGACCAGGCTCCCGGCCATCGCCGGCTTCCTCGGGATGGCTCGGCGCGAGCTCGGCCCGGTCGGTGTCTACGTCGCCGCCGACGTCTTCGGCTATACCGCCTTCAACGAGAACGACACCGACATCGGCCAGCGCATCGAGGAGCTGGCTCCCCACCTCGACTACTTCTGTCCGATGGTCTACCCCTCCGGCTACCACGTGGGTATCCCTGGATTTCGCAACCCCGTCCAGCACCCCTACGAGATCGTGCACGAGAGCGTGCGGATGATCCGCCAGCGCGCGGCGCACTCGAAGGTGCGGGTACGGCCGTGGCTCCAGGATTTCAAGGACTATGCATTCGACAAGCGGATCTTCGGCGTGACCGAGATCCGCGCCCAGATTAAGGGAGCCGACGACGCCGGGGCAGTCGGCTGGATGCTGTGGAACCCCCGGAATGACTACACGGCCGGCGCGCTGCGGCAGAAAGAGGCTTCAGGGAAGAAGTGAAACTTTTTCTCGTGCTATCACTCATTCTCACCGCGGCTCTATTGTTTGTCTCGTTCGCCGGCGCCGGTGAGCTCGCTCCGAACGAGCTCGGGCGCTTCATGATCCTGGAGTACCACAAGATCGACTACCCCGAAGAGCGCTGGACGCGCACACCCGAGAACTTCCGGCGCGATCTTGAGACTCTCTACGCCAAGGGCTATCGGCTCGTGAACCTCGGCGACCTGCTCGACCGGCGTATCACCTTGCCGGCCGGCACCACGCCGGTGGTGCTCACCTTCGACGACTCCTCGCCCGGGCAGTTCCGCTACGTCGAGAAGAACGGCACCTTCGAGATCGATCCCAAGTGCGGCATCGGCGTCCTCGAGGCGTTCATCAAGGAGCATCCCGACTTCGGCCGCGGCGGCACGTTCTACGTGCTGCCCGGTGCGAGCCCGCCCAACCGGCTCTTCAACCAGCCGGCCCTCGAAGGCAAGAAGCTCCAGTTCCTGGCCAGCAACGGCTACGAGATCGGCAACCACACCCTCTGGCACGCCAACCTCGCGAAATATCCCGAGGCGACGGTTCGCGCCCAGGTCGCGGAAGCTCAGGTGTGGATCCAGCGCCACGTCCCCGACTACAAGACGCGCACCCTGGCGCTGCCGCACGGCGTCTATCCGTCCGACGTGAGCTGGGTGCTCCGCGGCTCCGCCAAGGGCACCAGCTATAGCCACGACGCCGTGCTGATGGTGGCGGGCGGCGCGGCCCCCTCGCCCTATTCGCGGTCGTTCGATCCGATCCGCCTGCCCCGGATCCAGGCGGTCGAGCGCGATCTCGGCTACTGGCTCACGTACTTCGACAAGAATCCGCAGGAGCGCTTCGTGAGCGACGGAGATCCGAACTCGGTCACGGTCCTGACCACGCAGCGCGACCGGCTCCGCGACGAGTTCAAGACGAAGCGGGTCGTCGAGCGCGCTAGCCGCTAGCGGCAGCCGACGAAGGTCGAGCTCAACCCGATCACGTGCAGCCGGCCATCATCCAGGATCGTCATCTGGATGATGGCCGGCGGCTCCGATTTCTTCCAGCTCCGCTCCGACAGGATCTCGATCGAGTAGGCCAGGCCCGCGTCGAGCTTCTGCGCCTGGGTGTGGTAGGCCCAGAACGTTCGCTGCCCGCGCTCGTAGCCCTGGTAGTCGCAGCGCGTCTCGATGACCCGCCAGGCGAATTCCTGCACCGGCCGCGGTATGGCGCTGTCGCGCGCAAACATGATTCGCGAGTCGGCGGTGACGGCCGCGACCCTGACGGACGGCTCGCCCGCGACGGTCATCGCGATGGTCAAGGCCAGCGCCAATGCGGTAGCCACCGAACGGATCACCAGCGTGAAGTCCTCTCGCTGTTTTGATGCCGCGGCGGTGTGATGTGGTACTACTTAGCGGTACATGAGGTACGACGCGCGGCGATTCAAGAAGTTGCTGCGGTCGACCTCGCTCCAGGCCACGAGCCGATCGAGCACCTCGCCCCTCAGGAACGCCCACATCGTCGTGCGGTTCACCAGCAGGTTCTGGATGTTCTCGGGCCTGAACTGGTCGCGGTGACGCTCGCGTAGAGTCCGGGCCAGCGCGAAAGCCACCGTCACCGGACGAATCGCCTCGCGGTCGGTGACGACCATCCGGACCCCGCCGCACGCAACGCCCGCATACACATCGGCGGTCGGCGTGAACCAGATCGGGTCGAACCTCACCCCCCGCAGAGCTTGTCGGTTGAGCGCCTCGGCCAGGCCCCGCGGCTCGATCCACGGCGCCCCGATGACCTCGAACGGCACGTCGGTGCCGCGCCCGACCGACAGGTTGGTCGCCTCGAGCAGCCCCACGCCCGAGTAGAGCAGAGCCTGGGTCACCGACCGGATGTTCGGCGACGGGTTCACCCAGGGCAGGCCGGTCTCGTCGAACCAGCGGTCGCGATCCCATCCGACCAGCGGCACCACCGTGAGCGAGACCGGGATCTTGCGCTCGGCGGCCGCCATGCGGCCGAATTCGCCGATCGTCATTCCGGTTCTGACCGGGATCGGGTGCGGCGCCGTGAACGACTGCAGATCGAGGTCCATCAGCGGCCCCTCGACCACCCGGCCATTGATCGGGTTCGGTCGGTCGAGCACCACCACGGGGATGCGCTGCTTGGCGGCCTCCTCCATCACGTAGACCAAGGTCGTGAGGTAGGTGTAGTAGCGGGCCCCGACGTCCTGAATATCGAACACCAGGAGCGTGATGTCCTTGAGCATCGACGAGGTCGGCCGGCGGGTCACGCCGTAGAGGCTCCAGATCGGCTTTCCCGTGATCACGTCGCGGCTGTGAGGCACGTCGGTGTTGGACTGGCCCATCAGACCGTGCTCGGGGGAGAAGATCGCCTGCAGCTTTACGCCCGGTGCGTTGGCGATCAGGTCGATCGCGCGCCGGCCCCGCATGTCGATACCAGTCTGGTTCGTTATGAGCCCGACCGAATGTCCGGACAACATGGCGAATTTCTGATCGGCGAGCACGTCGAGGCCGGTGAGCACGCGCTCGGGCGGCAGCGCCGCTTCCCCAGGCAGCACACGGTCGGCCGCCGGGCCGTCGGCCGCGGGCCCGCTGGTCGTGCCCGGGTCCGTCACAACAGGCGGCTGGAAGAGCTGGGCGCCCGCGACGGCCGCGGCTCGGATACGCAGATCTCGTATGCGCGCCGCCCCGCCGCCGTGGGGATGCACGCGGTTCGTGAGGACGATCAGATAGCTTCGGCTTGCCGGGTCGATCCAGACGGCCGTGCCCGTGAACCCGAGGTGGCCGACCGAGCCCTCCGGAAAGAACGGCGCCATCGTCTTCGAGAACGACGAGCTCACGTCCCAGCCGAGCGCGCGGCTGCCCTTGATGTCCGGCGCCGGCTCCCACATCTCCTTGACCGTGGTGGGCTCGAAGACGCGCTTGCCCTCGAGCGTGCCGTGGTTGAGGAGCATCCGGATGAGACGCGAGAGGTCGCCGCTGGTCGAGAACAGACCAGCGTGGCCGGCGACTCCGCCGAGCAGGCGGGCGCGCTGGTCGTGGACCTCGCCGCGCAGCAGGACGCCGTTGACGAATTCCGTCGGTGCCACACGGCCCAGCGAGGAGGCCCTGGGATGAAAGCTCGTATCGTGCAGCGCCAGCGGCTGGAAGACGGTCTTTTCGAGATATCGGTCGAGCGTGGTGCCACTGACTCGCCGGACCACCTCGGCCAGCAGGATGAAGCCGGTATCGCTGTACTGGAAGGCCGAGCCGGGCGGATAATCCAGGGGCAGCTTGGCAATCGCGCTCGCCGCGCTCGGAAAACCGTTCGACACCGCAGCGTTCGGGGGATAGGCGACGAGCCCGGCGCTATGGGTCAGGAGCCGCTTGATCGTGATCTCGTCATACTGCTTGTCGCGGAACTCCCGCAGATACCGTCCGAGCGGCGCGTCGAGCTTGATCTGTCCGCGCTCGACCAGGGCCATGACGGCCAGGGTCGTGCCGAAGGGCTTCGTGAGGGACGCCAGATCGAAGATCGTGTCGACCGTCATCGGCGCCGGCTGCGGAAGCAGGCGGCGCGATCCGTACGCGCGATGCAGCAGCACATCGTCGCCGCGGCCGATCATGACGACCGTGCCGGGGATCTCACCGCTGTTTACGGCGTCATTCGCCGCTTCGTTGATTCCGGAAAAGTTCAGCGGTCCGGAAACGTCACGGGGTGGAGCGAAGGCGGACGCGGGAAGCGTGAGCAACGCGAGCAGCAGTACGCCGGCCACACGAGCAACGAACACCATACGATCTTAGCATCGTGAGGCCGAACCGATGACACCCAGTCCGTTCTTCGGAACTTCGCTGCGGCGCGACCCCACGCAGCCCGCCGACCTCAACGCGCGCATCGACGCGCAGCTGCGCGAGCGCCTCGAGGAGGCGGTGGACTTCGTCTGTCTCGAAGCGCTGGTGAAACGACGCCAGGCGCTCTCGCTGCCGGCCCCCAGCGCCGACAACACACGCGACCGCGAGGAGTTCACGCAGAGCGTGCACGTATTTCTCGCCGAGCTCTGGAACGCGATCGCGCCGACGCTCAGCGAGACGCAGCGCCAGAAAATCGCCGCCGCCGAGCGCGCGCCCGGCGATGAGACGCAACGGCTGCTCGGCGTGCACGTCGCGCTCGCGCGCGAGCTGCCCGACTACTGGCAGCGATTCGAGGCGGGGCGCGTCGCGTACGCCGAGCAGATCGCATCAGGCAGCGAGCGCCGCGGACTGCTCGGACGCCTCTTCGGCCGCGGTTGACCGCCAGGCGCCGAGCGCCCAGAGATTCTCGAGATCCTCCAGCGCGCGACGCCATCGCCCGTAGCTGTCGAGCAGCGATTCGCGAACGGCCGCCAGCTTCGCGTCAGCGTCGTCGAGCCGCGTCTTCAAGGTCGGGTTGGCGCCGCGAATAGTCTCGAAGCCCCCCGCGGGAACCGACGTCGAGAGGCGATCGAGAAGGCCAGTCAGCTCTTGGTGCAGCACGCGCTCTACCGGGTTCATCGGGAGACACCTCCCCTACAGCTGAAATACTAAACAGATGTTGACTTGGTGTCAAGGGCAATGCGTTCCACAGCGTCTGTGTGATGAGTGAAGCGGCGGTCGTATTCGCGCGCGGCGTGAAGAGCACGCGATCGAGTCGAGATTCCCCTGCCCAACCACCGCGAGCGTCGGGCCACCACATCTGTACGACGTCGGCGCGGGGGCGAACGATGCGTTACCGATCCTGTTCGTTCGCGTGACGCGCGCATGACGTTGCGGCTCGGCGAGCGCTCGACGCGCAGGCGTGCAACGCGCGCCGTGAATCTTGTCTTCGCGCGCCACCCGGCGCACTATCTCCGCCACGGAGGTGGCCGTGAGCGATCTCTGGCGGCTCGACGCGACAGCGCAGGCCGCTCTGGTACGCGAGAAATCAGTCCGGCCGATCGAGCTGGTCGAGGCGGCGATCACGCGGATCGAGAGTCTCAACCCGAAGCTCAACGCCGTCGTCACGCCGATGTTCGACCGCGCCCGCGCCGAGGCGTCCGTCGCGGCGGCCGACGGCCCCTTCGCCGGCGTGCCGTTCCTCCTGAAGGATCTCCTCGCCGAATACGCGGGCGTCAGGTTCACCGAGGGCTCGGCCTTCCTGGACGGCCGCTACACGCCCGAAGCCGATAGCGAGCTGACGCGGCGTCTGCGACGCGCCGGGCTCATCGTCGTCGGCAAGACCAACACGCCGGAGCTCGGCATTCTCCCGACCACAGAGCCGCGACTGTTCGGACCCACGCGCAATCCGTGGAGCCTCGGGCGCACGCCCGGCGGCTCGAGCGGCGGGTCGGCCGCCGCGGTGGCCGCGGGCCTGGTGGCGATGGCGCACGCCAACGACGGCGGAGGCTCGATCCGCATTCCCGCGTCGTGCTGCGGCCTCTTCGGCCTCAAGCCCACGCGCGGCCGCAATCCGCTCGGTCCGATCTACGGCGACGTCTTCAGCGGTCTGGCGGTCGAGCACGCGGTGACGCGCTCGGTGCGCGACAGCGCGGCGCTGCTGGACGCGACGGCCGGCCCCGACGTCGGCGATCCCTACACCGCACCCGCGCCGGTGCGCCCGTATCTCGAAGAGATCAACCGGCCGCCTGGATTCCTGCGCATCGCGTTCACCTCGCGCGCCGCGACCGGCGTGCCGGTCCACGCCGATTGCGTGAGCGCAGTCCAGGACGCCGCGAGGCTCTGTGCCGATCTCGGCCACGACGTCACCGAGGCCCCGCTCGAGCTCGAGGGCGACCTCATCAGCCAGGCGTTCATCACGGTGTGGGCGGCCGGCGTGGCGTGGAGCATCGACGACTGGGCGCGGCGGACCGGCCAGACGCCGAGTGCCGACTGCTTCGAGCCGCTCACCTGGGCGCTGTACGAGATGGGCAACCGCCGGCGCGCCGCGGACTATCTGCTGGCGATCCAGGACCTCCAGCGAGTCAGCCGGCAGGTGGCGCGCTTCTTCCTCGACCACGACGTCTGGCTCTCGCCGACGCTCGCGGAGCCGCCGCTGCCGCTCGGCAGCTTCGATCCGACACCGGACAATCCGATGCAGGGCATCTTCCGCGCGGCGCAGTTCGTGCCGTTCACGCCGATCTTCAATGCGACCGGGCAGCCGGCGATGTCGGTGCCGCTCTTCTCGAGCCGCGAGGGGCTGCCGATCGGCGTGCAATTCGCCGGACGCTTTGGCGACGAGGCGACGCTCTTCAGGCTGGCGGCGCAGCTCGAACAAGCGCGTCCCTGGGCCGGCCGGTGGCCGAGCCTGGCAGCGGGCGGCCGTGACTGATCGACCCGACGTGGGCGCGCGGAATTCGACGTATTCCTACGACCCGGCAACGTACGGCGAGCGAATCGCCGACGTCTACGATGACTGGCCGCGCCTGCCCGCCACCGGTGAGCGTGCCGTGGAGTTCCTGGCGGCGGCCGCGGGCCGCGGACCGATCCTCGAGCTCGGCATCGGCACGGGCCGGCTCGCGCTGCCGCTCGCGAACCGGGGATTCGCGGTCCACGGCATCGACGCTTCGCCGGCGATGGTCGCCAGGCTGCGCGCGAAGCCCGGCGGCGATCGAATCCCGGTCACCCTGGGGAACTTCGCCGAGATGGCCGTCTCCGGGCGGTTCTCGCTGATCTTCGTCGCGTTCAACACGTTCTTCGGCCTGCAATCGCAGGAGGACCAGGTCCGCTGTTTCAACGGCGTCGCGGATCATCTCACCGACGACGGCGCGTTCGTGATCGAGGCATTCGTGCCGGACGTGAGCCGCTTCACGCAGGGCCAGCGCGTGGGCGTGACCCACGTGGGCGGCAACGTCGTGCATCTGGAATGCAGCGTCCACGACCCCGTCGCCCAGCAGGTGCACTCGCACCAGATCGTCATCACCGACGGCGGCGCGAAGCTGTACCCTGTCGACATCCGCTACGCGTGGCCGTCGGAGCTCGACCTGATGGCGCGCCTGGCCGGCCTGCGCCGGCGCGAGCGGTGGGGCGGCTGGAGCCGCGAGCCCTTCGGAGCCGCGAGCGGCGCTCACGTGTCGGTCTACGAGCGCGCCCGTTAGGCGCCCGACGAGAAAGGAAACCATGACGAACGTCGCCGATCTCGATACCCCTGTCGTCACCGTCGACCTCGACATCATGCGCGACAACATTCGCCGCGTGCAGGCTCACCTGTCGCGACACGGCATCGGTAACCGGCCGCACATCAAAACGCACAAGATCCCCGCGATCGGCCGGATGCAGATGGAGGCGGGCGCGATCGGCATCACCTGCCAGAAGCTCGGCGAGGTCGAGGTGTTCGTCGACGCGGGTGTCGCCGACGACGTGCTGCTGACGTACAACATCATCGGGCGCCCGAAGACCGATCGCCTGATGGGGTTGATCAAGCGCGTGCGACGGTTCACGGTGGTGCTCGACAACGAGGTCGTCGCACGCGAGCTGTCCGAGGCCGCCCGGGCCGCCGGCGTCGACGTGCGGTTTCTGGTCGAGTGCGACACCGGATTCGGCCGCACCGGCGTGCAGACGCCGGACGAGGCCTTCGAGCTCGCGCGGGCGGTCGCGCGCCTGCCCCGGATGCAGTTCGAGGGACTCATGACCTTCCCCAACCGCGACCCGAACACGCGCGACTTCTTCGAGCGCGCGCTGGCGCTCTTCAAGCAAGCCGGCATCGCCGTGCCGGTGGTCTCCGGCGGCGGCACGCCGGCGCTGTTCACCGCACAGAACTTTCCGATGCTGACCGAGCATCGCGCCGGCACCTGCGTCTACAACGACGCGATGGTCGTCTCCACCGGCACCGCCACCTGGGACAACTGCGCGATGCGCGTGCGCGCCACCGTCGTCAGCCGGCCGACCCCGACCCGCGCGATCGTCGACGCCGGCTCCAAGGTGCTGACGTCGGATCTCTACTTCATGAAAGGCTACGGCCACGTGATGGAGTATCCCGAGGCCGCCGTGACGGGCCTCTCGGAAGAGCACGGCACCGTGGATCTCTCGGCCTGCGCCGAGCGCCCGAAGGTCGGTGACGTCGTCCACGTGGTGCCCAATCACTGCTGCGTCGTCACCAACATGGTCGACGAGATCTACGGCGTCCGACACGGCGCCGTCGAGGTCAGCTGGCCGGTCGCGGCGCGCGGCAAGGTACGTTAGGCGTTTCGGAGGACACTGATGCCCTCAAAGACGGCGGCGAGCAAGGACCGGACGCAGCGGGCGGACGCGCTCATCGCGCGGATGAAGAAGGCCCGCGGCTATATCTACCCCGAGTGGGAATTCGCGGCACGCGAGGATCCCGACTTCGTCGAGGCCTACAACCGAATCTACGAGCTGGGGCTCGGCGAGGGCCGGCACGTGTCCGTGAAGGTGCGCGAGTTCATCGCGATCGCGCTGCTCGCCTTCCGGGGCTCGGACAAGGCCGCGCTCGTCGCGCACATGCAGCGGGCGATGCGCTTCGGCGCGACGCGCGAGGAGCTGTTCGAGGTGCTCGAGACGTGCATGGTCCCCGGCGGCGCGCCGACGTTTCATCGCGGGCTCAGCGCGCTGCTGGACGTGAAGTAGGCGTTTCACACACGGCGAGCGTTTCACCTACGGAGAGCGAGTGATGGCTTCCCCTGTGCGCGCGGCGGTGCTCGTCAAGCCCAAGACTCTGGAAGCGCGAGAATTCGCGCGGCCCGCGATCGGCGCCGACGACGCATTGCTGCGGATCGAGGCGTGCGGCATCTGCGGCAGCGACTATGAGCAATACGAGGGCGCCCAGCCGCAGCACGAAGACTACACGCCCTATCCGGTCATTCCGGGCCACGAGCCGCTCGGCGTCATCGAGGAGATCGGCGCCAACGCCCGCGCGCGATGGGGCGTGGTCGAAGGCGATCGCGTGGCCGTCCGCTCGGGCTACGGCTGCGGCCGCTGCGAGGCCTGCGCGCGCTGGGAGCCGCGGCTCTGTCCCAAGCGCGGCGGCACCTACGGCTACACCGACGTCAACAAGCCGCCACAGCTCTGGGGCGGCTACGCCGAGCGCATGTATCTCTCACCGTATTCCGTGGTCAAGAAGATGGACCCGCGCATCCCCGCGGGCGTCGCGGTCATGTTCAATCCGCTGGCGGCCGGTCTCTCCTGGGCCAGCTCGGTCCCGGGCACGAAGCCGGGCGATCGCGTCGTGATCCTCGGCGCCGGCCAGCGCGGCCTCTGCAGCGTCATCGCGGCGCGCGCGGCGGGCGCCCGGCAGATCGTGATCACCGGGCTCAGCCGCGACGCGCAGAAGCTCGCCCTCGCGCGGGAGCTCGGCGCCGACGCGGCCGTGGACGTCGAGCGCGAGGACCTCGTCACGAGCGTGCGCGAGCTGACCGGCGGCGGCGCGGAGGTCGTCGTCGACACGACGCCGTACGCGCCGCGCTCGCTGAACGACGCGATCGCGATCGCGGTCCGCAAGGGGCGGGTCGTGGTCGCCGGCCTGAAGGGCCTCAAGCCCGCGCACGACGTGCCGGTCGACGACGTGATCTACAAGGAGCTCACGATCCGTGGGGTGCTCAGCATGCCGGTCGACGAGACGTTCCGCGCGATCGAGCTCATCGAGTCCGGCCGCTATCCGTTCGACAAGATGCACACGCTGTCGTTCCCGCTCGAGCAGGCCGAGGAGGCGATCCACGCCCTCGCCGGCCACGTGCCCGGCGTGAATCCGATCCACCTCGCAATCGTGCCCGGCGCGCCGCGCGTCAGCTTGCCGCGCTGAGCTGCGGCTGATGAAAACGGCCCATCTGCTTCGTTGGCGGCCTCGGCCCTCCCTGCGGCGTATGCGGCATACGCCTCGGTCAGGCCTCCGCCGCCGCCTCGCATCTGGACCGTTTTGATCAGCCGCTCGGAATACCGCGGCTGAATCAGCTCAGTGCGTAGGCGCTGACCAGGAGGACGACGCAGGCGATCGCCAGGGCCATCGACATGCTGCCGCCGGCCGCCACGACGAGGCTCACGCTGACCGGCCCGGCGATCTGCCCCAGCGCGAACGCCGAGGTCATCGCCGCCATCAGGGGTGTCGCGCGCGCACCCGCGAAGCTGCGCGCCTCCTGCATGCCGATCATCGTGATGACCACGAACGTGCCCCCGACCAGGAGTGCCGCAATCATGATCGATGCGATGCCGGACCAGACGACGGGCAAGGTGACGCCGAGAGCCATGACGAGATGGCTCACGATCCAGAGCCGGCGATCGGTGATGAGCCCGCGCAGCATCGTTGTCCCGAGCGTTGACCCCATCGCCGCCGCGCCGAAGATCGGCCACGACCAGCCGAAGACCGCCGGGTCCCGGACGATCTGCTTGGCCATGACCGGCAAGAACGTCGCGGGGATGATGTACCCGAAGCCGAACGCGCCATAGCAGAGGACCAGGCGCAGCGACTCGCGGTCCCACACCATCGCGCCGGCGCCCGGCCGCTCCGCCGCGATCGCTGACGCGGCGGCGCGCGCGCGGAAGACGGTCCAGATCGCCAGCGAAAGCCCGATCGCGAGCACACCCATCACGATCCAGGCGCGCGCCGAGCTGGTGCCGGCGTACATGAGCACGAGACAAACAACGCCTGCGAGCGCGATGCCCGTGCCCACGCCGGCGTAAACCGTGCTGCCGAGCTCCGGACGCCCCATCGACGCCAGACGCTCCAGGCTCCACGCCGACACGTAAATCAGCACCCACGCGCTGGCCACGCCGGCGAGCGCCCTGAGGACGAGCCACACGCCGACCTGATGCTCGAGCCCCATCGCCAGGGTCGTGAGCCCGATGGCCGCAAGGCCGACGCGAATGCCGGTCGTCGCGCCGATCCGCCACCAGATCACTGACAGCGCTCCGGCCAGATAGCCGAGGTAGTTCGCGGACGCGAGCCAGCCGCCCATCGCGATCGACAGGCCGGCGTCCTCCTGCATCATCGGCAGGATCGGCGTGAACGCGAAGCGGCCGATCCCCATCGCGACCGCGAGCGCGACGAGCCCGGCCAGCGCGACGGACACCGCCGAGCGCCGCGCCGGAGCGTCGGTGATCACGGCTCGGCCAGATCGGGGAAGAGATCGACCGGCCAGAGCCGCCGCCCCGGCAGGTCGGCTTTGAGAAACCGGAATCCAGCGCGGGTCGCGTAGTGATCGTCGACGTCGGTGTCGCCGATGTGGTAATAGGCGGCCGCGGCCGGAAAGCGCGCCTTGACCGTCTCGAGCTGGTGCTTGAGCGCGGTGAAGTCGACCGCGATCTGCAAGCGCTCCCACATGCTCGTCTGGTGGCTGATCGGCCGGTCCGAGCAGCTGCCGATCAGATAGCCCAGACGCTTGGCCGTCTTCACGAGCGCGATCGTGACGATCCCGGGCGGGTCGCCTACCTCCAGCGTGCCGTCGATGTCGAAGCTCACGAGCGTCACCATCGTCGAGTCCCGACCACGTGTAACGTCCGGCGCCGCTCGCGTCAAGTGACAACGGTGCGCCGGCTCGCACATCGAGCCAATAAGTTCGTCGTTGTCACGTGATTGGCCGTTTACCGTCTTCAGCGCCGCCCCTACACTGACGTCTCGTGAGCACACCGGCAACGATGCCTCGCACGATCCCGAGCCGCGGCCGATTGATGACCACGTTGTTCGTGGCGCAGGTGTGCGGCAGCACCGGTCACTCGATCGGCATGGCGATCGGCGGCATCATGGCCGCCGGCATCACCGGCACGAACACATGGTCGGGCATTCCGATCGCCGTCGGAGCGCTCGGCACCGCCCTCGCCAGCTGGCCGCTCTCGCGCTTGATGGAGCGCTACGGACGCCGGCCCGGTCTCGCGCTCGGCTACGGCCTCGCCGTGCTCGGCACGCTCATCGGCATGGTCGGCGTCACGCTCGGCAGCTTCACGCTCTTGCTCGCCGGCATGGCGCTGTTCGGCATCTCGCAGACCTCGAATCTCCTGAGCCGTTACGCGGCTGCCGACGTGAGCCCGACCGCGCAGCGCGGCCGGGCGATGGGTCTCATCGTCTGGGGCTCGAGCGCCGGGTCGATGATCGGGCCGAACTTGATGGAGCCGTCGCTGCGTCTGGGCGGAGCACTCGGCATCGCGCCGGCCGCCAGCGCGTTCCTGATCAGCGTCGCGGGCTACACCGTGGCGGCGGTCCTGGTCGAGCTGTTCCTGCGCCCGGACCCGCTCGCCATCGCGCGTCGTCTGCACGAGAGCGTTTCGGCCGGCGCGGCGGCCGCGCCCGCGCGCGGTCTCGCCGAGATCCTGTCCGACGTGCGGGTGCAGCTGGCGCTCGCGACGCTCACGATCAGTCAGTTCGTGATGATCAGCACGACGTCGACCTCGCCGGTGTACCTGCACGATCACGGGCACACCGTGCGAACGATCGGCGTCGCCGTGGCGCTCCATCTGGGTGGCATGTATATCGCCTCGCCGCTTTCCGGCTGGCTGTGCGATCGACTCGGACGGCTCCCGATGATCGGGGTCGGGGCGCTGGTGCTGATCGGGGCGGTGATGCTCGCCGGGCTAGCGCCGGGCAGCGATCGCACCTTGGTCATCCTTGGCTTGTTCCTGAACGGCATCGGCTGGAATTTTGCGTTCGTCGCCGGCAGCGCGCTCCTGACCGACGCGCTCTCACCGGCCGAGCGCGCGTCGACTCAGGGGCTCGCCGATCTCTTCATGGGCATGATGGGCGCGTTTGGCTCGGCCGCCGGCGGCATGATCCTGGGCGTGTGGGGCTTCACGGTCCTCAACACGCTGGGCGCCGCGCTGGTGCTGGGACCGCTCGCCGCCACCTTGCTGCGCCGGCCGGTGCTCGCGACGTCCTCACCGCGCAGCTGAGCGGCAGGCTGCCGAGAACGACTCGGCAGCCTGCACGCCGTGAAATCCTCGCCCTTGAGCACTTCGAGCGTGCGGCGATCGATCTTCCAGCGCGAGACGAACGCGCCCTTCGAGCCGTGCCCGCGCGCGATGCCGTTGGTCGCGAGAAGCTCGTGGTTCATGATCAGCGTGAAGTCGTGACCGTCGCTGTTGAAGGCGCCCAGGCCGTCCGGGATCCCAACCATCCGATAGCCGCGGATCGAGTCGCCGGTGGTCAGGATCGGGATCGTGCACACGCCCGGAAGGGTCGGCACCAGGTACGGCTCCGTCGTCGTGCTCGGCGCCAGGCCGCGGTGCGCGAGGGCTCGCGCCGGCTTCAGCAGCGAGGGGCCGCCAAGCAAGAGGGGCGCCGTCGCCAGCGCCCCCTTCAAGAACGAACGTCGGCCAAGCTTCCGCGTGGATCCGCGCTTCATAGAGCCTCCTCGGTGTGGGGGAAGATCAGTGCGTCGCCGGAGGCTCGTATCGCAGGGCTACATGATGGGGACGTGACGAAACGTCGATGAATATGTGACGAGCCGCCGACGGTTCGGCGGCGGAGCGAGGACCTCGGTGATCAGGCGCTAGACGACGCGGTCGGCGCGCAGCTTCTCGATCTCGTCGCCGCTCATACCGAGCAGGCCCGAGAGGACCTCGTCGGTGTGGCTGCCGAGTGCGCCGCCGGCGTGCGTGACGCGTCCCGGGGTCAACGAGAGCTTGGGCACCACGCCGGGCTGCGGCAGCGTGCCGAGCGCGTCGGCCGGAACGTCGATGATCATCTGACGCGCGCGGTAGTGCGGGTCGGCGAAGATGTCGGCCATACTCATGATCGGCGAGTGCGGGATGTCGGCGGCCTTGAGCTCGGCCAGCGCCTTGTCGAAGGGGCGTGCCGCGAACCATTGCGTCATGAGGTCGAGAATGACCGGAATGTGCTGCGGCCGCTCCGACGCCGAAGCGAAGCGCGGGTCGCGCGGCAGCTCCGGCTGGCCGATCATCGCGCACAAGCGCTCGAAGAGATGCTGCGCCGGCGCCGTGAAGACGATCCACTTGCCGTCCTGCGTCTCGAAGGCGCCGCCCGGCCAGCCCGCGTGCTGCAGGCCGCCGCGCTCGCGCACGACGCCCTGTCGCCCGTACAGCGTCGTCGTGAACTCCAGGACGCGGAACGCCGATTCGTAGAGTGCCGCGTCGATCCACTGACCCTCGCCGGTCGCGTCGCGATGGCGCAGCGCCGCCATCACGCCGAACGCCGTGAAGAGCCCGGTCATGTAGTCGGGATAGACGGGCGTGGGACGCGCCGGCGGACGGTCGGCCGGGCCGTTCAGGTACCAGGTACCGCCGAATGCCGAGCCGATCGCCGCATAGCCGGGCCCTTGATTCAGGGGACCCGTCTGGCCGAACGCGGTGATCCGCGCCATCACGAGGCGCGGGTTGATCGCGTGCAGCGACTCCCAGCCGAGGCCCCACCGCTCGAGGACGCCCGGACGGAAATTCTCGAGCACGACGTCGCAGTGCGAGACCAGCCGCCGCACGATGTCCTGGCCCCTCGGCAAGTGCAGGTCGAGCGTCATGAGCTTCTTGTTGCGGTTGTCGACGGCGAACCAGTAGGTGCAGCCGTCCTCGGTCGGGCCCAGCCGGCGCAGATCGTCGCCGCGGCCCGGCATCTCGGTCTTGATCACCTCGGCGCCGAACTCCGCCATCAGCGCGCCGCAGAACGGCCCGGCGACGACCTGGGCGAGCTCGAGCACCCGGATTCCTTCCAGAGGTAGGCGGGGCTGTGTCATGGCGTGGGAGTCTATCATCGGCAGACGCCGTGCGGTGGGACGTGGCGCCGGTCTACCGTGCCGACGCGTCTTGCCCTACCATTGGTCGTGAACGGAGGGCGAATATGGCGAGCACGGAGCCGGGAACCCTGAAGAGCCTGGTCGACGTCGAGCGCGGAATCATCAGCCGCGAGATCTTCGTCAGCGACGAGATCTACCGCCAGGAGCTCGAGCGCATCTTCACCCGCGCCTGGCTCTTCATCGGCCACGAGAGCCAGATCCCGAAGCCGGGCGACTATCTCAGCTCGTCGATGGGCGAGGAGTCGGTGATCCTGTGCCGCGACCGCGCCGGGAAGATCCGCGTGTTCCTCAACTCGTGCCGGCATCGCGGCATGAAGGTATGCCGCTACGACGAGGGCAACACGGTCGAGTTCCAGTGTCCGTACCACGGCTGGAGCTACGGCACCGACGGCGCGCTCGTCGGCGTGCCGTTCGCGAAGGACGCGTACGGCGCGCAGCTCGATCGGAGCCAGTGGGGGCTGATCGAGGTCGCCAAGATGGAGAACTACAAGGGCACGATCTGGGCCACCTGGGACGCCGCGGCGCCATCGTTCGCCGAGTATATCGGCGGCTACAAGCTCTATCTCGACTTGCTGCTCGACGCCTGGGACGGCCGCGAGGGTGGCACCGAGGCGATCGGCGGGATTCACAAGTGGCTCATCCCCTGTAACTGGAAGTTCCCGGCCGAGAACTTTTCTGGCGACCGCTATCACGGCGTCAGCCACCGCTCGGTCGACATGGTGGGCATCGGGCCGAGCGGCAAAGGGCGCCGCGACATGCAGGAGCGCAACGAGGCGCGCTGGCTCGACGTCTCGTTCCCCGAGCTCGGCCACTCGATGATCGCGTTTCTCAGAAACCACGACTCACCGCTCGCGCCCGCGTACCAGGACGCGCCCGTGGTCGCCGACTACTTCAAGCACTGCGAGGAAGAGCGGCGGCGGCGGCGCGGCGAGAACTGGCGCCTCTTCGGCGGCCCCGGCACGATGTTCCCCAACGCCTCGCCGCTGGCGAGGCAGCCGCGCACGCTCGCGGTGTGGCATCCGCGCGGGCCGCATCAGACCGAGGTCTGGCGCTGGTACTTCGTCGACGCCGACGCGCCGGCCGAGGTGAAGGACTTCCTGCGCCACTACTACATCCGCTACTCCGGGCCGTCCGGGCTCACCGAGCAGGACGACATGGAGAACTGGAACTACGCCCACAAGGCGAGCCGCGGCACGATCGCGCGCCAGTACCCGTACAACTACGAGATGGGGCTCGGCCGGGCGACGCGCGACTTCGAGGATCACGGGCTCAAGCTTCCCGGCGCGATCAGCGACGTCACGCAGGCCAACGCGAGCGAGCACAACCAGCGCGGCTATTACACCCGCTGGCGCCAGTTCATGGAGGCCGACAGCTGGGCCGGCCTGGCGCCGCGGTGAGCACCGACCCAGCACTCGCGCGTCTCCTGCTCCAGCGCGAGATCGAGGAGTTCCTCTACGGCGAGGCCGAGCTCCTCGACGCGCGCCGGTTCGACGAGTGGCTGGCGCTCTTCACCGACGACGCGCGCTACTGGATGCCGATGCGCCGCAACGTGCCGCACGACGAGCTCGCGCGCGAGTTCACCCGCGAAGGCAGCGACGTGAACTGGTTCGACGAGGGGAAGGACACGCTGGGGCGCCGCGTGGCCCAGATCCAGACCGGCATCCATTGGGCCGAGGAACCGCCCTCGCGGATCTGCCACATGGTCTCGAACGTCCAGATCTCGAAATCGACGCCGGACGGGGCCGCGGCGCCGTCAGAAGTCTCCGTCCGCTGCCGGTTTCTCGTCTATCGCAACCGCGTCGAGACCGAGACCGACATCCTGGTCGGCAAGCGCGAGGACGTGCTGCGGCGTGTGAACGGCGGCTGGAAGATCGCCCGGCGCATGGTCGTGCTCGACCAGAGCGTGCTGCTCGCGAAGAACCTGACGTTCTTCATCTAGCGCCCGCGCGAGCTCGCTGGGTACCGGCCGAACGAACCGTCTTCAGCATCGGGCTCCAGGCAAACCAGCGCGGGAAGGCACGCACGAGTCCGGGAGCGCCGACCAGTCGAATCTGTCCTCTCGCCACCGCCTCGGCGAATCCGTCGCGCCCGAGCCAGACGCTGTAGAGGGCTGCGATATCCGCCCGAACGCGGACGTCGATGTCGAATCTCGGATGTTGCAGACAGAGCGAAATGTCGCCCGGATTGAAGATGAGCCAATAGGTTCCGGAGCGGCCGCCGCGAAATTCGAACTCCACCACGACGCGCTGATCCGGCAGTCGCTCGCGGTGAACGTGTCGTCGCATCCACCAGAGGAGCAAGACAGGGTCCAGCTCGCGCGGGTGGGGATCGCCGAACGCCCAGCGGGCGCCCCACCCGCCGAGGACATCGATGATGCGCTGAAGATCACGACCGGCGCGCGTGAGGTGGTATTCGACATGGCGCGTGGGATGCGTCCGGCGGACGACGATTCCAGTCTGCTCGAGACGCCTCAGTCGCTCCACCAGTAGCGCGCGCGAGACTCCCGGCAGACTGCGGTCGAGCTCGTTGAAGTGGTGCACGCCGTCCAGTAATTCGCGCACGATGAGCAGTGTCCAGCGATCGGCGAGGATTTCCGTGGCTCGGGCGATCGGACAGTACTGGCCGTACTTCCACATGTCCGCACCTTACAGGCATCCGGGCGCGGACCGGTTCGCTAATTGTACTGGCCGCGGCCCGTCGCAACGGTCAGGCTGATCGAGGCGACAAACAATCTCGACGTCTGAACCACGAGGAGGGGGCCATGAGACATATCGCGATCGTCTTCACGCTTGGCATCGCGCTGGGCGCCGTGGCAACGCGGTCTCTGGATGCTCAACAACCGGCACTCAAACGCACCGAGCTCTTACGGACACCCGTGGCCGAGATGGAGGGCAAGGAGGCCCACATCTGGCTCGCTGAGATCGCGCCCGGGGCGGCGACGGGCGTTCACCGTCATCCGACGACGCGGTTCGTCTACGTACTCGAGGGCTCGGTGACGGTGGAGCTCGAAGGCCAACCGCCGCGCACCTACCGAGCGGGTGAAGCGTTCGCAGAGCAGCCCGACACACCGCACAATTTCAAGAACGCCAGCGCATCGGCGTCGGCCAAGGGCATCGGCATTCAGTTGGCCGCGAAAGGACAACCGCTGCAGTACTGAGGGCCGGACCTCGTAAGTGCCGGACCTCTGGTCCGCTACGCGCTGACCCAGCCGTACCAGCGGTGGCTCGGGCGCGCGCCGTCGTCGAGATACGCCATCTTCATGCGGCTCAGATAGTCCTTGGGGATCTCGTTGCGCTTCGCGGTCACGTCGACTCCGAAGACGCGCGCGGCGTTCAACCCGAAGATTTGCTCCTTCTCCCCGCGCGTCAGCGGCGCGTAGCGGTGCTTCTCGACGAGCGCGGCCGGCATCTCGAAGCGACGGAACGCCTCGATCTGCCACTGCGGCGTTCCGTACCAGATCGAGTCGGTTCCCCAGAGCACGTGGTCGACGCCGAACGCGGCGATCATCTGCCCAAGCAGGTGGGCGCACGCTGTGGGATTGGTCGTGACGAGCTGACCGAACGTCGAGCCGAGCTCCATGTAGATGTTCTTGAGCCCGGCCTGCTTGACCATCTGGCAGAACTCGGTGGTCCACGGTATCTCGCCGGTCGGCTTGGCCGCTGACACGCTGAGGAGCCCGGAGTGATAGACGAGAAAATCGATGTCGGGAAAGTCCTTGGCGGCCTTGATGAGGTCGCGGGGGTGGTTGTAGTCGGCGACGGGGCCGAGCGGCAGCCCCTTGTGGACGCAGAAGCGCTTCACGCCCGTCTTGCGCGCCTTCTCGAGCATGGGATAGGCGATCTTCTCGTCGTCGAGGAACCAGCCGTGCTCGAATCCCTTGCCGGCGGCGCCGGTGTAGGCCTTCCAGGCGTCGACCTTCAAGGTGGCGGCCTGCTTGTCCATGAAATCGAGATCCGCCTGGCCGAGCTGCGGCGAGACGAGGCCGTGGGCGAGCATCCGGCGCGACTGGGTCACGCGGTTGATCTCGTCGCGGATGTGCGTCATCTCCTTCGGCGGCACGACCGCGTCCTGAGGGTACGGGCCCGGCGGCGTCGAGATGAGCCCGATCGCCGTCTCGCTGTCGAGGAAGACTTCCTTGACCATGTTCTCCCACGAGAGATCGGCCATGGTGCCGCGATCGGACTCGAGCTTCGGGTTGAGCCGGCGCGAGTTACGGCGGAGCCCGAGCAGCGCGCCTTTGGAAACGGCGCCCTTTCTGCCGGCCTCGGCGTTGCTCGGATCGTACCCCGCGCTGACGTAGTGCAGCTGCACGTCGAAGATGAACATCGGCGCACCGGTGCGTTCCTGGAACGCCGCCGGCTCGGCCGCCTCGACCGGCAGCACGTCGAAGAAGCGCCCGAAGACCTCGTTCATCGCGAGCAGCGAGACCGCCATGCCACCGCTGCGGCTCAAAAAGTCGCGCCGGCTCAACCCGAGGCGCCACGCCAGCCGCGCGGCGTCGGCCAGGATCCGCTCCTCGACGCGGCGCTGCTCGGCCGTCTGCGGCATCGGCGGGAACTCCTCGTTGGACACGAGGCGCGTCGGGATCGGCGTCGCCGTTGACAGCCCGCGGCGCATGTCGGGCCGCACCCGGAACTCGTGCGGATTGCCGGGCATCATTGACGCCTCCCTTGCGACTGCGGCGGTCGCCCTTGCTTGATCGCCTCGCCGAGCGTGAGCCCGAAGCCGTCGCCGCGCTTGGGGCCCTGGCGCAAGTAGGCTTGCGTCTCGGCCTGCTCCTCGCGCGCCAACGCCTGCGTGTGCGAGAGCCGGATGCGCCGGCCGCCTTCCTCGATCGCCAGCACCATCACCTTGATCTCGCTTCCGACCGGGAACGTCTTGCGTGCGTCCGCGCCGCGGCTCATCGAAAGCTCGCCGGTCGGCACGAGCCCGGTCTGCCCGGGCCCGAGCCGTACGAAAACGCCGAACGACTCGTGGCGCTCGACGGTGCCCGACAGCACCGCGCCGACCTCGACCGCTGAGTCCATCTGCTGCCCGATCTCGGCGCCCTCGGGCGCCAGCGCGAGCGCGATCCGGCGCTTGTCGCGATCGATCGCGATGATCAGCACGGCGACCTCGGCGCTGGCGGCCGCGGCCTCTTTCAGGGCGCCCTGACGGCTCCGCGGAATCTCGGTGACGTGCAGGAGGCCGTCAACGCCCGGGAGCAGCTCGACGAACACGCCGAATTCGGTCGCGCGTACCGCGCGCCCGCGCACGATCTGCCGCTCGCGGAGTCTTCCGGCCACCGCGGCCCACGGATCGCCTTCGAGCGCTTTGAGGCTGAGCGAGATCCGGCCCTTCTCCTGGTCGAGCCTCAACACCTTCACCGACACGGCGTCGCCCACGCGCAGCAGATCCGCCGGGCGACTCGCGCGCGAGTGCGAGAGCTCGGACAGCGGCACCAGACCTTGCACGCCGCCCAGATCGATGAACGCGCCGAAGTCGGCGAGCGAGGCCACCGTCCCGGCGAGGATCGCGCCGGGCACGATCTTCTTGCGCGTCTCCTCGGCCATCTCGGCGGCACGCTCCTCGAGCAGCCGGCGCCGCGAGAGGACCAGGTTGCGCCCGTTCTCGCTGAAGGTCGCGACGCGAAATTCCAGCACGCGGCCGACGTAGTCTTCGGAGGTCTCGACCCGGCGCAGGTCCATCTGCGAGAAGGGACAGAATCCGCGGAGCCCGCCGACCGTCACCTCGTAGCCGCCCTTGATCACGGCGGCCACCTTGCCCTCGACCGGAATGCCCGTCTGCGCGGCCATGGCGAGCGCCTGCCGGGCCTGGGCGCCCTGGCGCAGCTTGTGCGAAAGCCTGATCTCGTCGCCGGTCGACACGACCGTTGCCTCGACCTGGTCGCCGATGGCGACGCGCAGCTTGCCCTCGTCGTCGGTCAACTCAGCGCGCTCGATCCACGCCTCGCCCTTGCCCCCCACGTCGACGAACACGCTCTCGGCCGAGATCTGGATGACGCGCCCTTTCACGACCTGGCCGATCTCCAGCACCGGTCGCGCGGCTTCACGGGCGAACATGGTCGCGAAATCTTCAGGCTCGTTCATGCTCCCACCCTAGGCGGGCGATCTCAGCAGGTCAAGACGGATCAGGACGCGGCTCGCCACGCAGCGCCTCGTCGATGGCCGCCAGCAGCGACGGCACGTCCAGCGGCTTGGTCAGATATGCCCGCACGCCGCCGTCCAGAAACTGCCGAATCCGCGAGGGCATCGCGTCCGCGCTCAGCACGATGACCGGAATTTCGCGTGTTCGCGGGTCGGCCTGCAGCAGCCGAAACACTTCTTCTCCTGGAATGTCCGGCAGGTGCCGGTCCAGCAGGATCAGCGACGGGCGATGGTCCCGCGCCAGATCGACTCCCACTCGCCCCTGCATCGCCGACAGCACCGTCGTCCCGGCCCGCCGCGACAAGATACTCTCGACCAGCGCCAGGTTCGACAGATTGTCCTCGATGTAGAGGATCTTGTGCGCTTCACGCGGCAGCGGCTCTCCCACCACCGGCGGGCTCGCGGGCGACGGTGCCGGAGCGGCCTCGGCCGGCGGCGCCACCGTGGTCAGCTCCACGGCGAACGTGCTGCCCCGCGCCACCTCACTCCGCACCTGCAGGGTACCCCCCATCGCCTCCACCAGCGACTTCGACAGCGCCAACCCCAATCCGGTCCCCTCGATCGCGCTGCCCTCCGCGCCAAGCCGGTCGAACGGCGTGAACAGCCGCGCCAGCTTGTCCGCGGCGATCCCGGGGCCCGTATCCCTCACCTCGATCCGAAGCCGGCTCGCCTGCGGCGCCGCGCACACCACCGTCACGGTGCCGCCGGCCTGGTTGTATTTCACGCCGTTCGACAGCAAGTTCAGCAGCACCTGCTGCAGCCGCTGCCGATCGGCCAAGACGTGCACCGCCGGCGCGATCGCCTCGGCCCGCACCGTCACGTGCGCGTCGGCCGCGGAAGGCTGCACGAGATCGATCGCCTGCCGCACCGTCTCGTGAACCGGCACCGGCTCCAGCGACAGCTGCAGCCGCCCCGCCTCGATGCGGCTGATGTCGAGGATCTCGTTGATCAGCCCCAAGAGATGCCGCCCCGCGCGGAGAATCTGCGCCACGCTCTCCTGCTGCTCCGGCGACTCGAGGTCCAGCTCCAGGAGCTGGGCGAACCCGAGGATCGCGTTCAGCGGAGTCCTGAGCTCGTGGCTCATCCGCGAGAGAAACTCGCTCTTGGCCTGATTGGCCCGGTCCGCCTCCGCCGTCGCCACCCGCAGCTCGCGCGTGCGCTCCTCGACCCGCACCTCGAGCCCCGCTGCCTGCTGCTTCACCCGCTCGTGCAGCCGGGCCTGCGCGATGGCGATCGCCAGCTGCGTCGCCGCCTCCTGCGTGATGCTCACGTGCTCGGGCGGAAAGGGCTCCGCCGCCGCGCAGATGCTGACCGAGCCGATCAGCTCGCCGCCCGCGATCATCGGCACGACCATGTAGACGTGCACGCCCGAGGCGAGCAACGCCTCCGCCTCGGGGCTCGGCGGCATCGCGTCGACGTTGAGGATCTGCGGCTCGCCGCGCTTGAGCGCCTCGAGGTCGCCGGCCATCTGCAACGGGTACCGAATGCCCGGGCCGGTGTAGCTCCGGCGGCGCCCCGCGGCGGCCAGCCACTCGACACGGCCGACGGCGAGATCGAAGATGTTCACGATGACGCGCGGGATGCCGAGCAGCTCGCGCAGCGGCCGCGCCGCCGCTTCGGCGATCGCGTCGGGGGCTTGCTCGGCGAGCAGCGCCCGATCGATCTCGCGCAAGATCCGCAACCGCTCGGCCTGACTGGCCAGAGCTTGCTGGTTCTGCGCGTTGTTGATCGCGATCGCGGCCTGGTCGGCGAAGGACTGGAGCAGGCCGATCTCCGCCTCGCTGAAGACGCGGGGCTCCGGGTTGCCGACCGATAGCGCCCCGATGACGCGCCCCATCACGCGCAGCGGCACCGCGAGCCCGGCGACGATCCCGGCCGCGGCATTCCGTTCGCGGAGCTCAGCACTCGTCGCGAAGCGGCCGTCGGTCCGCGAGTCCTCCGTCCACATCGCGCGCCCCTCGGCCGCCGCCCGCCCCACGAGGCCGACGCCGGCCGGCACGGTCTCCCGGTTGGCCGCGTATTCCTTCGCGCGGCCGCCGAGCGCGATCGCCTTGAGCGAGCCGTCGGGCTGGATGAGGCGAATCGCCGAGCTGGTCACGCGCAGCATCCCCAACACGCTCTCGGCGATGCGTTCGCTGACCGTCGGGAGATCGAGCGTCTCGTTGACGAGTCGGGCCACGCGCGCCAGCTCCTCGGCCTGCCGCTGCTGCCGCACGATCTCGGCCTGCAGCTCGCGCCCGCCGTCGGCGAGTGCCGCTTGCAGCCGGTGCTCGAGATCGGCGATCGTCTCGCGCAGTCTCGCGAGCTCGTCGTCGCGCGGCCGCGGCCGGCTCAGCGGAGCGCTCCCGCGAAGAATGCCAAGACGTCCTGCGCCCAGACGTGCATGCCACGCGCGCCGCCGAAGCAGTGCCCTTGCTGGTCCTCGGGCATCTCGGGCGGATAGACCTTGACGGCGTGGCGGCTGCTCCGGTGCTGGAGCTCGGCGCCGAGTACGCGCGCCGGCTCGAGGCTCGCATCCTTGGGCGGCTGGATCAGGAAGACGGGGATCTCGGCCTTGCGCACGGCGGCGACGAGACGGTCGCGGAGCAATGGATTGCCGCTCCAAGTCTGCGCGCCGGGCGAGATCGCCACGGCGGCGCGGTAGCCCGCGCCGCGCTCGGCGGCCAGAAGCGTCTGGACCCCGCCGAACGAGCAGCCGGCCACCACGAGTCGATTCGGGTCGACCTTCGGCGACCGCCTCAGATACTCCTGACCCGCGAGCTGGTCGCCGAGCTGTTCGCCTTCCATGACCCGTACGAGCAGCGAGTTGCGGCCTCCCTCGGCCCGGCGCAGCTGATCCATGATGTACGGACCTTCCGAATCGCCGTGGCCGCGTCGCACCGGCGCGAACACGACGTAGCCAGCCGGCACGAAGATCGCCGCGACCGTGTCGAACTGGCGCAACGAGCCGGGATTCTTCTCGCTCCCGTGATTCCACACCAGGCCGGGGAACGGTCCGGGGCCGTCGGGCTGGAAGAGAAAGCCGACCAGGGTGAGGCTGTCGCTCTTGAAGGTGACGCGCTCCCGGGAAATGCGAGCGGGCGGCGTCTGGGCCGTGGCTCGAGCCGGCTGCCACGACACGACGACGATGAGCGACGCGACAGCCCACGCTCGAGCAGCGCTCACGCTGTCCTCAGATTACCGCAGTTACGCCCGCCGCCAGAATCGCCCGAGCTCCTGGCTCAGGAGCTGGAAGGAGTTCGTCGAGGTCCAGTAGAGGACCATGCTGGCCGGGAACGTGTAGAACAGCAGGAAGAACACCGCCGTCACGATGATCAGATTGCGGCGCTGGCGCCGGACCAGCGCCGGCGTGAGCACGGAGGAACGAAAGCGCAGCAGAGTCGCCAGCGACACGCCGCTCATCAAGAACGGCAGCAGGTTGAGCTCGCAGCCGAAGAACGGCACACACGCCGGCAGCGCGGCCAGCGCATCAGGCCGCGACAGGTCGCGGATCCAGAGAAACGGCACGCGCTGCAGATCGAAATCCTCTGCGAGCATGTCGAACACGCCGATGAACACCGGGAACTGGATCAAGAAGCCCGCGAGGCTCTTCAAGGTGTAGAGCGGATGAACGCCGTGCTGCCGATAGAGCGCGATCGTCCGCTGCGTGCGCTCCTCGCCGCGGTACGCCGCCTTGATCGCGTCGATCCCGGGTTGGAGCGCGGCCGCGGTCGCGTTCACCTGCTCCTGGAGCCGCTCGGCGACGACCGTCAACGGAAGGAGCAAGATCTTGACCGACACGGCGAGGGCGATGATCGCGAGACCGGGATGACCGATGAGCTCGGTCAGCCCGCGGAGCAGCACGTGCAGACCGAAGCTCAACGGGCGCAGCCAGAACCAGAGCCCCGAGTAGAGTAGCCGTCCGAGCCGGGGATCCGCGCGCGTCAGCGCCGCTTTCTCGAGCGGGCCCGAATAGACCGTGTACCGCCACGAGACCCGCCCCGGTTCGTCGGACAGCGCCACGGGCGCGCCGCCGCCGCGCCGCGGCTCGAGGCTGCCGGCGCCCTCGGAGCGAAGCAGCATGGTCCAGAACCGGCTGCGAAAGCCCATCCAGTCGCCGGCGCGCAGGGTCGTCGGCTCGCGGCTGTCGTCGGCGATCTCGCGTACGGATCGGCGGCCGATCACCACGCGGCTCATCCGCTCGAGCATCGCAGCGACACCAGCCGCCGGCGGCGGGAACAGGCCGCGGCCGGCAGCGAGCTCGAGCTCGAGGTGCCGGCCCGACATGAATGTCGCGGCGTTCGGCCCGATCAGGCGCGCGGTGACCACGACCTCGTAGCCCGTGCGCGAGACCTCGAACGATTTCACGAGCCGGACGCCCTCGACCGGCAGGTCCGACTGGAAGGTCGCGATCCGCGCGCGCTCGTCCTCGCCGAGGGCGACGGTGAAGCGCAGGCGCTCCAGATCCACCGGCGGCTCCGCATCGCGCACCCGTAGCCGAATCAGCGGGGGCTCGCCCTCGCCGACGAAGCGAACCGATTTGCCGTCGCCGGCGTCCGCGCGCGCGCAGGAGGGATGGCACGCGCGCCACGCCACCGGCACGGCGCCGTCGACCCCGAACGTGAGCTCGAGCTGCTCGGTCGTGACGCGCACCGCACCGGCCTGCGATTGGTCGGCGAAGATAGGCGCCGGCGCCGCAGCGATCGCGCACAGCCAGGCCACCAGCACGCCGAGCAGCCTGGCCGTCATTTGTAGAACCGGCTCATCTCCTGCATCGCGGCGCGAACGGTGTCGCGCGGTGGGACCTGCGTGGGCAGGAGACGATAGTCCGGGCCGCGGACTTCGAAGCCGGCCGGGAAGACGACGGTCACGCGCTCCGGCTCGACCACGGCGAACTCGCGGTAGCTGGCCACGACGAGCCAGCTCCACTCGGCGCCCGAGAACAGGCTCGAGCCGCTGGCGTAGTCGGAGGGCGGATTCTCGCAGCCGAACAGCTCGGTGAGCAGGGTGGGCGCGATGTCGTTGTGCGACGTCCGGCGTGCCACGTGCTGAGGAGGGCGCCCGGGCCAGCGCACCACTAGCGGCGTGCGCATCTGCTCCTGACTGTAGGCGGTGCCGTGGCCCTTGAAGCCGAGACGGTTCTCGTCGAACTCAATGCCGTGGTCCGAGGTCACGATCACGATCGTGCGATCGAGGAGCTTGCGGCGCTCCAGATCCGCCAGGGCCTGCCCGACCAGCGAATCGACGTAGTGCACCCCCGCCAGGTATCGCTCGTTGCGCGCGCGGAGCTGCGCCGAGGCGCGCGTGGGCGGCGGAATCGGCGGCCGATAGTCGGCCGGCGGCTCGACGGCCACCGCGGTGTTGTAGTAGAGGAAGCCAAAGAACGGATGTGAGGCATCCCGGCGATCGAGCCATCGCATCCACTCAGCGGTCAGCGCTCGATCGCGCGCGGCCGACCCCTCACCCGCCGTCTCCGTCCTCAGGTTGGGCACGTGGGCGAAGACCGTCCGGTCGAGCTCCACCAGCCGATAGATCGGCGAGCTGGCGAATATCCCCAGCTCGTAGCCGTGCTCGCGCATCACGTCCATCAGCACCGGTGATCGGGTACGGCTCGCAAACGCGTCGAAATACGTCGGGGGAATCGCGTAGAAGAGCGAGAACACGCCGGGTCGCGACGAATTGCCGCCGCTGTAATGCCGATCGAACTGGATCGCGCCGCGCGCGAAGTCGAACAGCCGCGGGGACGCCTCGGGGGTGAGCGCGTCGGCGCGCATCGCGTCGACGATGACGAGCAGCACGTTGAGCGATGGCGTTCGCGGCGAGCACCGCAGCGGGGCCAGCGGATACTTGAGCTCGCCGCCCGCGGGCTGACCGAGTGCCGCCACACCGCGATCGCGACTCTTCTTCTTGTCCTTGTCGACAAGACCGAGCCTGGCGACGAGCACCGGGCTCCGCAGCGGATAGAACATCGGCAGGTATCGGGTGAACGCGGTCACCGAGACGTCGTAGTTGGCCGAGGCCCACGCGTGGACGAGATGGCTCGCCACGAAGCACGCGGCGAGCGCCAGACCGAGATACCGCCCGACCCGGTGGGTCGGCATACTCGCCGTACGCCGCCACACCCAGCCGGCCAGCATCGCCTCGATCGCCAGCGCGACGACGAAGTAGAGCGCGAGAAACCCCCAGGTCGGCGGTTCCAGTAACGTGAAGGTGAGGACGTTCAGGTGATAGCGGTTCTCGGCGAAGAGCAGGCTGTCCAGCAGCACGATGGCGACGCTGGCGCTGCCGAGCGCAACGCCGAGCGCCATCACCAGGCGCGGCCGCGGGACCAGCGCCACCACGGGCGCTAGCAGCACGATGAGCGGAACGCACGCCAGAACGCTCATGTGGCCGACGTACGTGACGAGCGCGTAGCTCCAGGACACCGTATGTCCGAGCGCCGCGTAGTGCCAGAGATAACGCAGCCCGATCAGGGCCAGGAGCGCCGCGTTCGCGACGCCGAACCAGCCGACCCACCGCAGCAGCCGTCGTCGCGGGCTCACGCCTGTCGGCCGCGCGCTCCAACGCCGGCGCGCTCGTCGGCGATCCGCGCGATCTCGCGCGCGCCCGCTTCGACGCTGCGGCCGAAGTTGAACACCCACTCGTCGCGCAGCGCGACGGTCCACTTGCGGAAGTCGGCCGCGCCGCGAAGCAGCTCGCCGACATAGCGAGGCGCGTCGGCCACGCGGTCGAGCGGCAAGACGCTCCCGAGCTCGCGGCGGATCCGCATCTCCATCGGCTCGATGCCGAGCTCGGCGTAACCCGGGTTTCGCACGCGCGGCGGCACGTCGACGAAGAGCACGGGCTTGCCGAGGCCGAGCGCGTACTCGATCGCCATCGCGGACCAGTCGCAGATGAGCACGTCGGACTCGTGCAGCGAGGCACTCTCTTCCATGCGGCTCACATGCCGGAATCCGGGATCGGCGCCGAAGCGGGCCACCAGGCCTTCGACGAGCCGCGGGGCCAGCCGCGTCGTCTGATAGTGCGGCCTCAAGACCACGCGGATGCCCCCGGCGAGGAGCGCCGCGATCAGCGGCTCGCCGCAGACATGCAGGATCGACTGCTCCCCCCAGGTCGGCGCGAGCAAGGCGGTGGTCGTCTCCGACGGCGCACGCGGGAAGGCGTCGGCCTGCGCGACCAGGCGCTCCAGCCGAGGGTAGCCCTGCGGGAACAGGTGCTTGGGCGTCAAGCGCTGCAGCGCCTCGCGCCGGCGGATCTCGGCGACGTGATGCGGGCCGACGCACAGGAGACTGTCGTAGTGGTCGTACGAGCTCGCGTGGTCGACCATGTGCGTGCTGCCCATGCTGTGGAACACGTAGGCGTAGTGCACCGGATGAACCGAGCGCTTGAGGTGAAAGTTCTGCAGATCGAGCATCGTCAGCACCAACACGTCGGCCTTGAGGGTCTGAAAGAACCAGGTGCAGAGAGCGCCCGCCCCGATAGGAAACCCGTGAACGCGCCCGCTCGGCGCCGCGGGCAGCGCCACGATGCCCTCCGAGGTGACGTGGCAGACGGTCCGGGACAAGCGATCAGCTAGAAAATCGATGAGCGGTTGGAGATGATGCCAGTCCTGATGCGTCTCTGAGTAGAAGACGATGCTGCGGTCGTCGGGCGGCAGCTTCTGGAAGCGTCGGTAGCTCTTCCACTCCTGCCACATGCTCATGATCGGCGCGACGCGAGGGGCGCCACCGGCCGTCGCGCTGGGCGCGCTACTTCTCCGGCGCCGGCCTCTTGCCGCGGAAGAGCGCGATCAGCCGATACCAGAACATCTTCACCGCCAGCGCCAGAGCGGCCGCCACGCCGAGCACCGCCGAGACCAGCATGCTGCCGGTGCCCGGGTCGAGGTACGCGTACGCAGGCGAAGCCATCAACAGACACGCGGCCAGGACAAGCGCAATACGACTCACCATCATGCCGGGTTTCCCTCGTGTCCTGACTCAGACACGAAACGTGTAGGTTCGATTGGGATCGCGCTCGATGTCGGGCGGGAAGCTCTTCCGCTTGTCAGCGAAATACTGCACGCGGTGGTCACCGGCCGACCGGCGGTTGTAGGTGATGTAGAGCACGCGCCGGCGCTCGGCGGTGAGGTTCGGGCTCGAGGCGTGCGGCGTATAGGAATCGAAGAACACCGCGTCGCCGGGCCGGGTCGGCACCGCGCGGCCGCCGAGCTGCCGCATGTCGTCGTCGGTGAGGGGCTTCCACTCCTCGCCCAGGAGCCCGCGCGTGTGCTGGCCGGCGCACAGCTCGAGGCAGCCGTTCTCGACGGTCGTGGAGTCGATGCTGACCATGGCGGTGATGAACAGGTCCGCGTAGGTGCTCCAGCCGGCCTGCTGGTCCTGGTGCGGCTTGAAGCCGTCGCCACCGGGCAGCTTGAAGTTGATCTTGTCCTTGAAGAGCACGGCCGGCTCGCCGAAGAGACGCGACACCGCGCCGCGCAGCCTGTCGCCGTCGCAGAGCTCGGCGAACCCTGCATGGAACGGGCAGAAGTTTTCGATCCGCTGCAGCACGCGCTCGTCGGGACGCAGCAAGCTCGGCTCGTAGTACTTCATGGCTCGTCCGGGGACCTCGGGGCTCTGCTCGAGCTCGTCGGTCCAATCGGAGATGCGCGCAGTCTCGGCCGCGTCGAAGAGCCCTTCCACCACCACGAAGCCGTCGCGCTGGAAGACTTCGCGCTGGAGAGCCGGGTCGTGAACCGGTGCGAGGGGTGTCTGGGACCGCCGGGCCGTCGTCTGGCTCAATGCCGCGTCAACCTCCCGTCATCGACCGCGGGTCGTGCAAATGCATCTCGTGTCGATCCTGCGTCAATTCGGTTACGCACAGGATACTATAGGCCCCGATGAGCCACGCACGAACCTCGGCGATCATCCTGGCCGCCGGCGTCGCCCGCCGGCTCGCTCCGCTGACCGATCACACGCAGAAGTCGCTCTTGCCCGTCGGCGGGCGCCCGATCCTCGCGCGGATGCTCGACGCGCTGCACGCCGCGGGTGTGCGGCACGTCGCGATCGTCGTCGGCCACTGCGCCGACCAGGTGCGGGCGCTCGCGGCGACCCCGCCGAGCGGGATGACGATCGAGTGCGTGCACAACCCGGCCTATCAAAAGGGCTCGTCGATGTCCCTCTACTGCGCGCGCGACCTGATCAGTCGCGAGCCGACCCTGATCATGGACGCCGACGTCGTGTTCCCGCGCGAGTTCCTGCGGCGGCTCGTCGGTGCGCCGGCGGCGCAGGCGTTCCTGATCGACGAAGGCTTCGCCGACACCGGCGAGGAAGTGAAGATCTACGTCCAGGACCAGCGCGTCATCGCGCTCGGCAAGAAGATCGTGCCGCGCGCATGGGACCGGGTGGGCGAGGGCGTCGGCTTCTTCAAGTGCGAGCCGGAGGCCGGCCGCGACCTGATCGGCCTGCTCGAGCGGGTCATCGACGAGAGCCAGGGAGTCTGCGAATACGAGGACGCGCTGCATCTCTTGGTGAGCCGCCAGCGCGTGGAAGCGGTAGACGTGACGGGGTTGCCGTGGACCGAGGTCGACTTCGCCGAAGATCTGCATCGCGCGCAGTCCGAGGTCTATCCGGCGATCGCCAGGCTGGAGGGCCCATGACCGCGCGAGGAATCCGAGCTGTCCGAGAGCACCTGGCGAAGCTTCCCCCGTCGAGCTCGCTCACCCTGGAGCAGCGCCGCAGCCAGTACGACCGCGCGGAGCGCGTCTTCCCCACCCCGGCCGACGTCAAGGTCGAGATCGTGAACGCTCCCGAGCGCCCGGCCGAGTGGCTCACCCCGCCCGGAGCCAGGACCGACACGGTCGTGCTCTACTTCCATGGCGGCGGCTATGCGATCGGCTCACCGCGCTCGCACCGCCATCTCGCCGTGGCGATCGCGCGCGCGGCCGGCGTGCGCGCGCTGCTCCTCGACTACCGGCTGGCGCCCGAGAATCCGTTCCCGGCCGCGCTCGACGACGCGGTCGCGGCGTATGAGTGGCTGCTCGCGCGCGGGATCGCGCCGGGCCGGATCGTGCTCGGCGGTGATTCGGCGGGCGGCGGGCTCACCGTCGCGACCTTGCTCGCGCTGCGCGACCGCGGGCTGCCGCGGCCGGCGGGCGGCGTGTGCATCTCGCCGTGGGTCGATCTCACGTGCAGCGGCGCCAGCTACGCGACGAAGGCGGCATCGGACCCGATCGTCACGCGCGACGGGGTCGAGGCGATGGCGCAGGCGTACGTCAGCGGGGGCGACCGCAAGGCGGCGCTGGTCTCCCCGCTGTTCGCGGATCTGCGCAACCTGCCGCCGCTGCTCGTCCACGTCGGCAGCGAGGAAGTGCTCCTGGACGACGCGATCGGTCTCGGCGCGCGGGCGCGCGCCGCGGGCGTCGACGTCAAGGTCGAGGAGTGGCCCGAGATGGTCCACGTGTGGCACTGGTTCCTGCCGATCCTCGACGAAGCCGAGAAGGCCATCGCGGGCATCGGCGACTTCGTGCGCGCGCGCGTCGGCTGACGGCTGGACTCGGCGCCCGAGCGGCCTCGGTGATCGGCCCAGACCGAGCCACCCTGCTGACCACGCTCTCCCTGTTCGTCATCGCCATCGCCGCATGGGCTCACGTGCTGCTTCGCCCGATGGCGATGGACGACATGGCCGGGATGGAAATGGCGATGAGCCCGACTCTCGCCGACGGCGCGGCGTATGTCGGAGCGTGGGCCGTGATGATGGCGGCGATGATGCTTCCAAGTGCTCTGCCGATGATCAGGCTCTATGCGGCAACTCTACGGACCGTCGCGAGCTCATCCGGGAAAGCCGCCCGCATCGCCGCGTTCACGCTCGTGTACCTCGCGATCTGGGCCGTGATCGGCGTTCCGATCTACCTGGCCAGCATCACGCTCAGCGCAGTCGGGCCCCGAGTGCTTGCCTACGGCGTCGCCGGAGTGCTGGTCATTGCCGGAGCCTTTCAGTTCTCGCCGCTCAAGCAGCGATGTTTGCAGCAGTGCCGCAGTCCGCTCGGATTTCTGCTCGGCCACTGGCGCGACGGGTGGCGCGGCGGCCTGATGATGGGTGCGGCCCACTCGCTGTACTGTCTGGGTTGCTGCTGGGCGCTGATGATCGTGTTGGTCGTGGCCGGGGCGATGGGCCTGATCTGGGTCCTGCTCATCGCCGCCGTCGTGGCGGCCGAGAAGCTCTTGCCGCGGGGAGAGTGGATCGCGCGGACGACCGGTATCGCGCTCGTGCTCCTCGGCGTCGCCGTCGCGATCCGGCCGAGTCTCGCGGGAGCGTTGCGGGCCGCCGGACACTCGATGTAACGGTATAGTGTTAGCGGCAGGACCGGAGCGGCGGACAGGCCGCTCGGGGCTGCAGGCGGAGGATGGTCATGGCAAACACCGCGTGGCGTGTCAACGGGGAATACTTCGAAGCGTGCAGCTGTGACTCCGTCTGCCCCTGCCCGACGTCGGGCCTGACGGCCCGCCCGACCAAGGGCTCGTGCGACGTCGGGTTCGTGTTCCGGATCGATCGCGGCCAGCACGGCAATACCCGGCTCGACGGTCTCTGCTTCGCCGTCCTCGCCCACACGCCCGGTGCGATGGGACTGGGCAACTGGACCGTCGGCGTCATCGTGGACGAGCGGGCCTCGGCTGAGCAGCGCGAGGCGCTCACCGCGATCGCGAGCGGTCAGGGCGGCGGCCCGATGGCCGCGCTCGGCCCGCTGATCAGCCGCTTCGGGGGTGTCGAGGCCAAGCCGATCAAGTTCGAGATGAGTGGGATGCGCCGCTCGGTCTCGATTCCGGGCGTGCTCGACCTCGCCGTCGAGGGGATCGCCGGCGCCAACAAGGGCGAGCCGATCTACTTCGAGAACGTCGGTCACCCCGTCGCCGCGAAGCTGGCGCTGGCGAAGGCTTCGCGCAGCCACCTGCATGGCTTCGGAATCGACTGGGACGACACCACCGGCGGCAACAACGGCCACTTCGCGCCGTTCGCCTGGAGCGCGAACTAGCCCGTCATCGACTCCTGTCAAGCGAGCGCGAGCACCTCGCCGACCGCGCGATGGGCCTGATCGATCGCCGCGTCGGTGTAGGCGTAGGCCGCGGCGTCCGAGTTGGCGATCGCGATACGCCCGAATGGCTTGCGGGCGGCCACGCACGGTAGCGGCCCTCCAGCGATCCAGAAGGGATCCCAGAGCGAGTTGTACTGATACGCGTAACCGTGCGGCCAGCGATTCACCGTGAGCGCGAGGACGTCGCGGGCCGCGTCGAATCCGCCGGCCGACAGCATGTGCGTGAGCTGCTCCCGCACGTGGCGCTCGAACGTGTCCAACGTCATCGTGAGGAGCTCGACACGCCCGGCGCGGTGCTGATCGCGCGCCGGCACGCCCGGCTTGCACGGCGTGCGGCTCATGTGCACGACGATCGGCTCCTCGGGACGACGCGAGGGCGAATAGCCGCCCGCACGCACCGGCAGGGCAAGGCTCACCGAGGAGAAAAAGCTGCCCGGACAGTGCGCCTGGCTCATGTGGAGGGCCTCGAAGCTGGTCCACCGCTTCAGCACCACGTTCGTGTAGACGATGGGAACCTTCGTCGCGTAGGCAAGCGCCTCGCGCTGCGTTTCGGTCAGCTCGGGGCACAGATACGGGATCATCCCGTGCCAGCAGGCCAACACGCAGTGACGCGCACTGAGACGCTCGAGCCGCCCGGACCGCACGTAGTCCACCTCGACCTCGGCCCGGTCGTCGGTGTGCCGGACGCGGACCACTGTGCTGTTGAGACGCAGGCGTGCAGCGCCCGGCGCGTCGAGCGCTCTGTAGTTGACGCGCGCCATCTCTGTGTCCTCGGCGCGAGAGCCGGCGACGGCGCCAGGAATGAGCTGACGCACGAGCAGCCGGGCGATCGTGGCGTTGCCGTCGGGAAAGTGAAAGAACGGCGAGCGTGGGCCAGGACGCGCGTCGAGCCCCATGCCCGGCGCGTCTGTACGCCGGAGCTTCATGCCCGCGAAGCCCGGCAACCCGATGCCCCACGCATCGAGCGCCGAGACCGCATCGATTCCGAGACCGTAGAGCGAGTGTGGGCGCGCCTGGAAGAACGGCAGCACGTCGGAATGGCAGCCGGCCATCCGCACGAGAAAATCGGCGTAGCTAACGCGCGCGAGCCGGTCCTTCTTTTCGGCGTCGCCGAGCCCGCGTAGATAGTCGCCCGGCGTCTTGACCAGTCGGCCGATGTCGCGGCGGGCCGTCTCCGACAGCGGGGCCTTGGCGAGAAACGCGGGCCAGGCGTCGGCATCACCCGCGCCGGACGCCGCGCCGCGCTCGGGCGCCGCCAGCAGCCGGTCGGCGCCGAAGGTCTCGCGATCGAAGAACACGGCTGCGCCCATACCGAGCGACGCGTAGAGCGAGCGCGCGAGCGTGCTCTGCCAGCTCGAGACCGCCACGCCGAGTTCGCTGAGCAGCGCATTCGCCACCGCGCTGTACGGCGCCGGGCTGTCGATCGCGAAGGTGCCGCCGTAGCCGACCAGGGTGCGGCCGCCCACGCGGAACTCGTTGCGCCGCGCGTGGCCGCCGAAGTCGTCGTGGTTGTCGAGGATCGCGATGCGCGCCGACGGGCCGGCGGCCTTGCGAAAGAACCAGGCCGCGGCGAGACCGCTGATGCCCGCGCCCACGACGACGAGATCGTAGCGCTCGCCGGTGTCGGCTGACGGGCCCGCGGCCGGCCAGAACCGGCCCTCGCGCACCGCGTGCGCGACCTCGAACGAGCCGTCGGGGCTGCCGCGCAGGCCCGCCAGCGCGGGCGGATAGGAGCCCGCGGCCTCGTCGAGGCCCAGGCCCAGCGAGTCGAGCGGCGAGAGCAGCGCGCCGCCCGCCGCGAGCGCCACGCCGTTCAGGAAATCGCGGCGCGCCAGCCGGCTCACGAGCGGTCCCGGGCGGGGCGCCGGACGCCGCTCAGCGTCTTGTCGGGTCCGCGTCGGCGAGGACGCGGCTGACCGCGGCGTGCGCCATGATCACGTCGGGCGAGTCCTGCAGCGCCAGGTGGTACTTGTCCCGGAAGTCGCCGCCGGCATCGGACTTCAAGAGCCGGTAGGCCTCGCGAAACGCGGCGCGCGCGCTCTCGGGCGCGATCGGCTCGTCCGCGTCGACGACGGCGTCGATGTTCGCGATCATGGACGAGAGCGAGCGCAGCCACGCGAAACGCCGATCGTGCAGCAAGAGGTGCAGCAGCTCGCGCGAGGCGACCGAGCCGTGCTCCTCCTCGTACGCGCGGCGCTCGCGGTCGAGAAGGACGCCGTGCAAATCGAGCAGGCGCGTGCTGAGAATGCGCATGCGGTCGCGATATGAATCCAACTTCTACCTCTTCTCTCCGTGAAAGACGCGCTGGATGACCGCCTGCGCCTCTTCCTGGATTCGCCGGAGGTGGTCTTCTCCCTTGACGCTCTCCGCGTAGAGCTTGTAGACGTTCTCGGTGCCCGAGGGACGCGCCGCGAACCAGCCGCTCGGCGTGACGACCTTCAAGCCGCCGACCGGCGCATGATTTCCGGGTGCGGTCGTCAGCCGCGCCGTGATCGGCTCACCCGCGAGGTCGGAGGCGGACACCTCCTCCGGCGACAGGCCGGCGAGCCGCGCCTTCTCCGCCGGGCTGGCCGGCGCGTCGACCCTCTCATACGCGAACTCGCCGAACTCCGCCGTCAGGTCTCGGTAGAGATCGCCGGGATCGCGCCCGGTCACCGCGGTCATCTCCGCGGCCAGCAGGCCGAGAATGATCCCGTCCTTGTCGGTGGTCCACACCGTGCCGTCGCGGCGCAGGAACGAGGCTCCGGCGCTCTCCTCGCCGCCAAACCCCAGCGAGCCCGCGAGCAGCCCGTCGACGAACCACTTGAACCCGACGGGCACCTCGAGCAGCGACCGGCGGAGCCGGGCGGCCACGCGATCGATCATGCTGCTGCTGACGAGCGTCTTGCCGATGCCGGCGCTCCGCGGCCACGCCGGCCGATGCGTGAACAGATACGAGATCGCGACCGCGAGATAGTGATTCGGGTTCAGGAGCCCGGCGCTTCGCGCGACGATGCCGTGCCGGTCGTGGTCGGTATCGCACGCCCACGCGACGTCGAAGCGATCCTTGATCGCGATCAGCCGCTGCATCGCATATGGCGACGAGCAGTCCATGCGGATCTTGCCGTCCCAGTCGAGCGTCATGAACGCGAAGGTCGGATCGACCACCTCGCTGACCACCGTGAGCGGGAGCTTGTAGCGCTCGCCGATCATCGGCCAGTAGTGGACGCCGGCGCCGCCCAGCGGATCGACGCCGAGCGCCAGTCGGGAGCCGCGCACGGCGTCCAGGTCGACGACGCTGCCGAGGTCGGCGACGTACCCGCCCATGAAGTCGAAGCGATGCGTGGTCGTCGCGCGGCGCGCGCGCTCGAAGGGAATCCTCTCCACGCCGATGAGCCCGCCCGCCAGCAGCGCGTTGGCGCGATCCTGGATCCATCCCGTCACGTTGGTGTCGGCGGGTCCGCCGTTCGGCGGGTTGTACTTGAAGCCACCGTCCTCGGGCGGGTTGTGCGAGGGCGTGACGACGATGCCGTCGGCGAGGCCCCGCGCGCGGCCGCGGTTGTAGGTGAGGATCGCGTGGGACACGACAGGCGTCGGCGTGTAGCCCTGGCGGTCGTCGAGCATCACGTCGACGCCGTGGGCCGCGAGCACCTCGAGCGCGCTCGCCAGCGCCGACTCCGAGAGCGCGTGCGTGTCGATCCCGAGAAACAGCGGGCCGTCGATGGCCTGGCGCCGGCGATGCTCGCAGATGGCCTGAGTGATCGCCAGGATGTGCGCTTCGTTGAACGAGGCCGTGAGCGCCGAGCCGCGATGGCCCGAAGTGCCGAAAGCGACCTTCTGCTCGCGGACCGCGGCATCCGGCCGCGTCGTGTAGTACGCAGTCATCAGCCGCGGAATATTCGCCAGGCTCGCTGGCTCGGCGGGCATGCCGGCGCGCGGGTGTACCACGGTGACGCCTCGCCGAACGACTTAGCCGAGCTCGGCGTCGAGCGCGCCGATGCTCGCCGCGACGACGTCGACGAGCTGATCGACTTCCTCGCGGGTGATGCAGAGCGGAGGTGCCAGCCGCACGACCTGGCCCCGCGCGTACACGATCGCGCCGCGATCCCACGCCAGGCGATCGAGCCGCGCGACCTTTTCCTTGGCGAGCGGCCGGCCCGAGCCGTCCGGCTCCACGAGCTCGGCGCACACGAGGAGCCCCCGCCCGCGCACTTCGCCGACGATCCGCTTCTTGCCGACCGCCTGCTGGAGCCCGTCGCGCAGACGCGCGCCCATGGCCTCGGCGTTCTCGATCAGGTGGTCCTTCTCCATGATCTGGATGTTGGCGAGCGCCGCTGCGCACGCGACCGGGTGCGCCGCGTAGGTGCCGGGGTGCACGTTCTCCTCCTTGGCGTCCTCGGAGAACGCGTCCGCCAGCCGCCCCCGCGCGATCGCCGCCGAGAGCGGAACGTAGCCCGACGTGATGCCCTTGGCGACAGTCATCAGATCAGGGACGACGCCGTCGTGCTCGATGGCGAACCATCGCCCGGTGCGACCGAATCCGGTGATGACCTCGTCGGCGATCATGAGCACGTCGAGCTCGTCGCAGATCGCGCGCACGGCGCGTAGCCAGCCGATGGGCGGCATGATGAAGCCGCCCGACGAGATCACCGGCTCCATGATCACGGCCGACACGGTCTCCGGGCCTTCCTTGACGATCGCCTCGCGCAGCTCGCGGGCGCGGCGCTGCACGAGCGCCTCGTCGGTGCCCGCGCCGCGATCGCGGAAGGGGTACGGCGGCGTGACCTTCGCGAACCCCGGCACCTGCAGGTCGGTGTACGCCGCGGTCAGGTGGGGCAGGCCGCAGACCGCAAAGGTGCCCGTGGTCCCGCCGTGATAGCCGCCCTGGAGCGAGATGACCTTGTGCTTGCCGGGCTTGCCGGCCGCCAGCCAGTAGTAGCGGGCGATCTGCATCGCGCGCTCGTTGGCCTCGGCGCCGCTGACGGCGAAGAACGAATAGTCGAGATCGCCCGGGGTGAGCGAGGCGATCTTCTGCGCCAGCTCGGCGGCCGGCCGGTTCGAGAACTGGCGCGTCGTCGGATAGTACGCCAGGCGCACGGTCTGCTCGGCGATCGCCTCGGCGATCTCGCGGCGGCCGTGGCCGACGTTGACGACGGCGAGGCCGGCGAAGCCGTCGATGAGCTTCTTGCCGCGCTCGGTCCAGACGTGGACGCCCTCTGCCCGCTCGATCACGAGCTCCTCATCGGCCAGCCAGGGATGGTCCTGCGTCTTGTGCGTCCACAAATGCCTGATCGCCTCGCCGCTCGTCGCCATGGTCGCCCTCCCCCTCTGTGGGTCGATGCTATCATCTCGCGCATGTTCATCGTCGGGATCGACGTCGGCGGTACGTTCACCGATCTCACCGCGGTCGACGAAGCCAACGGCAAAGTGGTCGTCACCAAGGTGCCGTCCCGCCCGCGCGACGAGAGCGCGGCCGTGCTCGCGGGGCTCGCGGCGCTCGGCATCGCCGGCCGCGACGTGCGGCGGCTCGTTCACGGCACCACGGTCGGCACCAACGCCGTGCTCGAGCGGCGCGGGGCGCGCGTCGCGATCCTGACGACCACGGGCTTCCGTGACCTGATCGAGATCGGGCGGACCAAGCGCAATATCCCAGCGCTGTTCGTGCCGACGTTCGTGCGTCCCAAGCCGGTCGTCGAGCGCAAGCATCGCTTCGAGGTCACCGAGCGCCTGGCCGCCGACGGCACGGTGCTGACCACACTCGACCCGGACAGCGTCGAGCGCGCGCTCGACGCCGCGGTATCCGCCGGGGCCGAGGCGATTGCCGTGTGCCTGCTCCACGCGTATCTCAACCCTGCGCACGAGCGCGCGATCGCGGATGCTGCGAAGGGCCGATACCCGCGGCTGCCCGTCTCCTGCTCGGCCGACGTCGTCGCCGAATATCGCGAGTTCGAGCGCTTCTCGACCACGGTCCTCAACGCGTACCTGCAGCCGATCATGGACGGCTATCTGGCCGGGCTCGAGGAGCGTCTGCGCGCCACCGGTTACGCCCATGGCGTCCTCACGGTGGCGTCGAGCGGCGGCATGATGACGACGGAGACCGCACGCCGGCTGCCGATCAAGACGATCTTCTCCGGGCCGGCGGGCGGCGTGAGCCAGGCGTGTTTCGTCGGCGAGACCGCCGGCGTGCGCGACTTCATCACCTACGACATGGGCGGCACGTCGACCGACGTCTGCCTCGTGCGCGATCTGGCACCCCTCACCACGTCCGACGGCATGCTCGGCGCGTTTCCCGTCAAGGTGCCGCAGCTCGACATGCACAGCGTCGGCGCGGGCGGGGGCTCGATCGCGTGGCTCGACCTCGACGGAAGCCTTCAGGTCGGCCCGCGCAGTGCGGGCGCCGCGCCCGGCCCGGTCGCCTACGGGCTCGGCGGCACCGAGCCGACCGTGACCGACGCCAACGTCGTGCTCGGCCGGATCGGGACGAGCAAGCGGCTGGGCGGCAGCATCGCGATCGACGCGGCCGGCGCCCGCCGGGCGCTCGCCGGGCTCGGCGCGCGGCTCGGCCGCTCGATGAGCGTGGAGGCGCTGGCCGAGGGCGTGATCACGATCGCGGTCGCGCGGATGACCTCGGCGATCCGCGAGATCTCGATCCAGCGCGGGCACGATCCGCGCGACTTCACCCTGATCGCGTTCGGCGGCGCCGGACCGATGCACGCGCTCGCTCTGGCCCAGGAGATCGGGATCCCGCGCGTGCTCGTCCCGCGCCATCCCGGAAACTTCTCGGCGCTCGGCCTGCTCGCCTCGCAGATCAAGCACGACGACGTCAGGACGCGCGTCGGGCCGCTGCGCGAGCGGCTCGACGTCGCGCTCGAGCTCTTCGCCGAGATGGAGAACGCAGCCCGGCACCAGCTCGGGCTCGAGGGCTTCGCCGCACGAGAGCAGCGGCTCGTACGCTCGCTGGATCTACGCTACCGCGGCCAGGCGTTCGAGCTCAACGTCGGGCTCGGCGAGCCGAGCCCGGGCGGGCTGGCGCTCGACGGGATCGAGGCCGAGTTCCACCGCCAGCACCTCGGGGCGTACGGCCACTCGAGCCCGGGCGCCCAGATCGAGCTCGTCAACGCGCGGCTCACCGCCTACGGTGTCGTCCCGCGGCCCGCCGGCGAGCGGTATCGCAGCGCGAGCGCGTCGCTCGACGCGGCGCTGATCGAGCGGCGCCCGGTGTGGTTCGACGGCGCGCCGCACGACTGTCCGGTGTGGGAGCGCGAGCGCCTCCCGGAGCGCGTCGCGCTGCGCGGCCCCGCGATCGTCGAGGAGTTCGGCGCGACCACGATCGTGCCGCCGGGCTGGCGCGGCGAGGTCGACGACCACGGCAATCTGCGGTTCGAGCGGGAGAGCGCGGCATGACCGATCCCATCACGCTCGAGGTGCTGCGCGAAGCGTTCGTCTCGATCGTGCGCGAGATGCGCGTGACCTTAGTGCGCACCGCGTTTTCCTCGATCCTCTACGAGGGCGAGGACTTCTCGTGCGTCCTGATGGACGGCCAGGCGCAGATCGTGTCGATGTCCAAGGGTCAGGACCATCCGCTGCACATCGTGCCGATCGCCTGGTCGATGAAGGCCGTGCGCGCGAAGTTCGGCGACGACATCCACCCGGGCGACATCTTCCTGCACAACGAGCCCTATACGGGCGGCACCCACCTCAACGACGTGGCGATGATCTATCCGCTCTGGGCCGACGGCGAGCTGTTCGTCTTCCCCGTCGTGCGGGCGCACTGGGGCGACGTGGGCGGGATGAGCCCGGGCAGCCTCTCGGGCCGGGCGACCGAGATTTTCCAGGAAGGCGTGCGCATCCCGCCGATCAAGGTGGTCGAGCGCGGCCGGCCGAACGACGCGGCGCTGGACCTGATCTTCAGCAACATGCGCGGCGAGCGCGAGCGCCGGGGCGACTACCAGGCGATGCTCGGCACGTGCCGCAAGGCCGCGGAGCGCGTCGACGAGCTCGTGGCCCGCTACGGCGCCCCGACGATTCGCGAGGCGGTCGCCGAGCTGATGGATCGCGCCGAGGTACGCATGCGCCGCGCGATCCGCGCGCTCTCCGCCGGGGAGTACGTGTACGAGGCGCACCTCGAGGCGGGCACCGAGCGACTCGATCCGCTGACCGTGCGCGCGAAGGTCGTCGTCGCCGGTGACACGATCACGGTCGATCTCGCCGGCACCTCGCCGCAGACGCTCGGGCCGACCAATGTCGGTCCGGCCATGGCGCCCACCGGCGCGTTCACGATCATCAAGTCGTTCCTCGACCCCGGCTCCGACGTGAACTCGGGCGCCTTCCGGCCGCTGACCGTGATCACGCCGCCCGGCACGATCGTGAACGCCGACCCGCCGGCGCCGTGCGGCGGCATGGTCGAGGTGAAGTACTGCGTCGAGTCGGCCGTGATGGGCGCGCTCGCCCAGGCGCTCGACGGCAAGATCGCCGGCGACCTCAAGGGCGGGGGCAATCACTGCTACGTCGGCGGCCCGCATCCGCGCACGGGCGAGACGTTCATCTTCTACGAGTACCCGGCCGGCGGTACCGGCGGCTTCGACGGCGGCGACGGAAGCAATACCGTGCGCACGTGGACCGAGAGCGACATGACGACGCTCCAGCCGATCGAGGCGGTCGAGCAGCTCTATCCGGTGCGAATCGAGCGCACGACATTGCGCGAAGATTCCGGCGGGCCCGGGCGCTGGCGCGGCGGGCTCGGTCTCACGCGCGAGGTACGGATCCAGGCGTCGGGCACTCAGCTCTCGGTGCTCTCGGAAAAGGCGGTGCTCCCGCCCTTCGGTGTCTGCGGCGGGGCCGCCGGCGCGACCAATCGGTTCTGGGTTCGGCGCAATGGCCGGCCGGTGCAGCCGTCCCCCTTGCCCGGCAAGGTCAGCGGTTTCCCGCTCGAGCGGGACGACGTGCTGCTGATGGAGTCGAGCGGCGGCGGCGGGTTCGGCGATCCAGTCGAGCGCGACCCCGTACGCGTCGCGGCCGACGTGAGCGAGGGCTACGTGACGCAAGCCGCGGCGCACGCGACCTACGGCGTGGTGCTGCGCGACGGCGCGCCGGATCCCGGGGCCACCGCGGCGCGCCGCGCCGAGCTCCGCGTCGCGGTGCCGCGCGTGCGTGTCGTGTCCGCCGCCGGCCTCGACGTCCCGCGCGGCCGTGAGGTGCGGTTGAGCGCCGACGCGTTGAGAACGCTCGGCGTCGCACCGGGCGCCGTCGTGGAATTCGTGAATCCTCGCGGGGCGCCGCTGCGCGCGTGGGTCGCGAGCGGCGCCTGCGCAGGCGCCGTGCCCACGGCCGAGCTGCCGCCGATCGCCCTTCGCATGCTCGCGCTGAGCGACGGCGCCGACGTCGAGGTGCGCGTCGTTCATTCGGGGGTGTTACCGGGGTAACTTCACGCGTTCCGGGCGGATTCCGCCTCGGCAACTGCTTGACTCCCCCGCCCGGCTCGGCCTACCCTCTTGGGACTATGGCGCTCACCTTCCGGAAGGTGCATCCGGTCTTCGTCGGAGAAGCCAGCCCGATCGAGCTCCGAACCATCCGCGACGCGGAAACGCTCGCAAAAATCCGCGCCGGGATGGATGAATTCGCCGTGCTGATCTTCCGCGACCAGCTGTTCGCGGACGCGGAACAGCTCGACTTCGCGCAGCGCCTGGACGGCCAGCTGCACGAGGGCACCGGCAGCCGCGTCATCGCGAAGAATCGATTCGGCAACGAGGCGCTCTCGGACATCTCGAACCTCGATGCCGACGGCGAGATCATGCAGGCCGGCGATCGCCGGCGTGCCTACACCCTGGGCAACCGGCTCTGGCACACCGACGCGTCGTTCCGCGACCCGGCGGGGCGCTACTCGATGCTGCACGCCCGCGTGGTGCCGTCGGTCGCCGCCGACACCGAGTTCGCGGACATGCGCGCCGCCTACGACTCACTGCCGGCCGAGACGAAGGCGCTGATCGAGGGCCTGCGCACCCATCACTCGATCGCGCACTCGCGCCAGATCCTCGGGTTCGAGTTCTCGCAGAGCGAGCAGGACCAGCTCAAGGGCGCGGTCCACCCGCTCGTGCGCACGATCCCGCGCTCGCTGCGCCGCTCGCTCTACCTGGCGTCGCACCAGACTCGCATCATCGACTGGCCGCTGCCGGAGGGACGCCTGCTCCTGCGCGACCTGACGGAGCACGCGACCCAGCGCGAGAACGTCTACCGCCACGAGTGGCGCGTCGGCGATCTCGTGATCTGGGACAATCGCGCCACGATGCATCGCGCGCGGCCGTTCGATGACCTCAAGCACCGCCGCGAGCTCCGGCGCGTGACCACGCTCGATATCGCCGAGCCCGCGCTGGTCGCGGTCGGTTCCTAGCTCGCGAGCTCCCGCCCTTGGAATCCGACGGCCGCTCGCCGCTCGACGCCGCGCGAAAACTCGTCCCGCAGATCCGCGCGGCCGCCGACGAGACTCACGCCACCCGGGAGCTGCCCCGTCCGCTCTTCGAGGCCATGGCCGACGCCGGACTCTTTCACATGGCCATCCCCCGCGCGATCGGCGGCGGTGAGATCGACCTGCCGACGTACGTGCAGGTCATCGAGGAGATCGGTAAGGCGGACGCGAGCACCGGCTGGTGCCTGAACCAGGGCGCGATCTTCGGCACGTACGCCGCACGGATGCCCCGCGCGATCGCGCGTACGATCTGGGCGGACGTGCCGCGCGCGGTCGTGGCGAACACGCCGGCGGCGACCGCCAAGGCGATCGTGGTGCCCGGCGGCTATCGCGTCACCACACCCCCGGACGGCCAGGGGTTCAGCACCGGCTGCCGTCACGCCTCGTGGGTGGCCGCGCACGCGCAGATCATCGAGAACGGTCAGGTGCGCCTGGAGGGTGATGCGCCCGAGGCGCGCTACATGTTCGTGCCGGTCCGCGAGGCGGAGCTGCTCGACACCTGGCACACGCGCGGGATGCGCGGCACCGGTACGCACCACTTCACCGTGAAGGACGTGTTCGTACCGACCGAGCGCACCGTGCTCTCGCAAACCGCGCCGCTGATCGAGGACGCGCCGCTTTATCGCATCCCGCGAACCTTGCTGTTCGCCTCCGGCGACGCGGCCGTGGCCTTCGGGATGTCGCGCACGTGCCTGGAAACGTTCGGCGAGCTGGCCGGCGCCAAGACGCCGCGCGCGATGCCGACGTTACTGCGCGAGCAGCCGATGATCCAGATGACCGTCGGCCAGGCCGAGGCGGCCTTGCGCTCGGGCCGCGCGTTTCTCCTGGAGGCGGTACGCGAGGCGTGGGCCGCCAGCGTGAACAACGCGCTCACGCTCGAGCATCGCGCGAACCTGCGATTGGCCACGACGCACGGCATCCGCCTGGCGGCCCAGATCATCGACAGCATCTACAACGCCTCGGGCGCGACAGCCGCGTACGAAGACCACCTGCTCCAGCGCCACTTCCAGGACATCCACGTGATCACCCAGCACCTGCAGGGGCGCCTCACGCACTACGAGCTGGTGGGTCGCTACTGGCTCGGCCTCAAGATCGACGAAGCGCGGCTCTAGCCGCGCCCGTTCGCGATCACCGATCGTCCCGTCGCGCGTAACAGCTTGCGATCGGCTTCTGCGCCTGTCGCCGGGGGCACACGCAGCACGATGTCCTGCGTGAACGTCGGGATCGCCTTGCCCTCCGGCGACTTCGTCCCGTAGGGGTCGCGGCCGCGTGCCACCGCGCGGATGCCCTCGCGCAGGATTCGCCGCAGCATGATGACGCCGCGATCCGTCGACGCCAGGTTCTCGAGCGCGTGGACCGCGACCGTGCGCTGGCTCGACTGGGCGTCGAAATCGGCCGGAAAGCGCTGACGCTCTCCGTACGAGCGATCGTCGGACTGGCCGAAGCCGGGGCGGCTCACCTGCTCGTGTGTGAGCCCCCACGCCGGATCCACCTGCGCGAGCTCGAAGTTGGTCGTGTGCGTGTCGTCGTTCGGCACGGCCCAGCGAATGATCACTGGCCGACTTGCCGGTTTGGGCTCGCTGGCTTCCTCGATCTCGCGCGTGAACTGATGCACGTTGGGCGGCATGAAGTCGCACACGCGGACCCACACGAGATCGCCCACGCGTCGCGTCGCGAGATAGACCATGCCGGCGTCGGTCAGCTTCCAGTCGAGCTCGGGGACGGCGCCGAACGCCGGCGTGAACTGGTAGCCGCTGCTGAGCGCGTGGAGAAACGCCGTGTGCACCGGGTCCATGCTGTTGTCCTTCACCTGGAGCCAGTTGCACGGCAAGGTGAACTTCGCGGCGGGCATCAGCGTGTAACCCGGCACCTCGTAGCTGTCGTACACGGGAAACGCGGGGCGCCGGTCGGGCGGTCCGAGATAGGCGAACACGAGCCCGGCGAACTCGTGCGTGGGATAGGCGCCCTGCCAGATCCGCTCCTTGAGGCGGCTCCCGGCGGGCTCGCCCGGCGTCTCCAGACACCGTCCGTCGACGTCGTAGACCCAGCCGTGATAGCAGCACCGCAGGCCCCGCTCGAGCGGAATCCCGAACTCGAGCGACGTGCCGCGATGCGCGCAATGCAAGTGCAGCACGCCGACTCGCCCGCCGCGGTCGCGGAACACCACGAGATCCTCGCCGAGGATTCGCACCCTCAGCGGCGTCTCCGTGAGGTCGCGCGCGAACGCGACCGGCTGCCAGAACCGGCGCAGGTACTCGCCGCAGGGCGTGGCGGGCCCGACTTCGGTGAGCTCGGGATCGGGCCTGGGAACCTCGCGGCGACGATAGCCATCGAACGGACCGGCCTTGGGCTTGGACACGCGCGCTCGGGCTCGCTTCATGGCTCTCCTTCCTAGCGCCGACGAGCGAAGCGAGTCAAGTCGGCCGCGCGGCCTCGAGCGGTGCGAGCCCCGAACGTGCCCGCAGCCTCCCAAGAATCGGGAGGCTGCGGGTGTGACGAGCGGCTATGAGCGACCGAAGCGACTACCAGCGACCGCGATGATGATGGGAGCCGCCGCCCACCGGCACCGGCACCAGGAGACAACCCGCGGTGCTGATCGACACGACGCACGCAAGCAGGAACATCACGCCGAGACGACGAAGCATATGATCCTCCTTAGCAGGAGCAGTTGGTTCATCTCACTGATCGCGGCCGCGCCCCGTTATCCCGCTGCCGGGGGCGGAGGCGGCGGCGAGCCCACCGGCGCCATGTCGGGCGCGGCCGGTACGGCCGGCGGCGGAGGCGCGGCGATGTACGCCTGAGCCGGCACCCAGGCCCAGTAGTAGGGAACGGTGACCCCGTCGCCCCGCAGCTCGTAACGGCCGGTTGGATAGTTCACGACGGTCACCGTGGGCGCCGCGAGCATCACCACGTGCCCGCCGGTCCACCACCAGACGTAGTAGGGCGACCACACGCCGGGACGATGCTCGAAGCGCCAGCCCCGGCCCCGGTCGAAATGCCAATCGTCTCGCCGCACCCACGCCCGATGGTCGAATCGCGTGTGATTGTCGCGCCAGACGGGCCCGCGGTGCTCGTCGTGCCACTGGGCCTGCGCGGGGGCGGCGAGCGTCAATCCCGACAGCAAGCCCAGCATGGACACCCTGATAATCTTGCGTTTGCCGAGCCTCATGTCCGTACCTCCTGCCCCTTAGACGCACGGGCGCTCGGCGACATTTCGTAACACTTGCAAAGTAAGAGCCGCATAAGGATAGTGAGCGGTGATCATGTCCACCGGGAATCTCTCCCGGCTCGATCCCGAAGAGGTCGCCAGGGCTGTGACGGAGTTCATCAACGCCACGATCATGGCGCGCAGCCGTCCGGTGCGACCCGACGACGATCTCGAGCTGGCGGGACTCGACTCGATGGCGCTGCTGAAGGTGCTCCTCTTCATCGAGGCGCACTACGGCTTCTGGATGCCCGACGAGGATCTCGTCGCGGACAACATCCGGACCGCGCGCGCCTTCGCGACCTACATCTGCCGACGGAGCGCGTGAGCACGACACCGGTCACCCGGCTCCCGCTTCGCGGCGCCGATCTCGTCCTGGTCGCGATGCAGGCGCTCTGGAAGCGCGAGGGCGTCAGCAACAACACGCTCATGGTGGTCCACTGTGACGGGCAGCTCGATCCGGCGCGCATCGCCCGGGCGCTCGAGCGCTTCGTCGAGCTCTGCCCCTGGCCGGCCTCGCGTCTGCGCCGCCCGTTTCCGTGGGGACAGCTTCACTGGGCCGCGCCGGCGAATGCGGCGTCCGAGGCACCCGCCGTGCGCCATCAGCGTCTGACGACGCCGGATGGCCTTCACGGCCTCCTCGAGGCCGAGCTCAATCACGCGATCGATCCGCGCGTCGAGCCCCCACTGCGCGTCGCGATCTTCGACACCATGATCGACGCGGCAGGGCCGCAGAGCGCGCTGGTGCTCACGTGGTTTCATCCGCTGATGGACCCGCGCGGCGCGCAAAACTTGTTGGCCCACCTCGCGCACCTCGACGAGGTGGTCGACGGACGCGCGCCGTGGGGCGGCACCCCGCCGGCCTTCGCGACCGAGCCGGACCCGCGGCCGCTCAAGGAGCGCGGGCGGCTCGGGCGGCAGAGTCAGCGGCACATGCGCGCGCTCGTACCCGAATCGCCGGTGTCACCGGGCTCGGGATTGGCGCATCCCGGCCTCATCCGCTTCGAGCAGGCCAGCTTCGTCGGCGACGACCACGGTCTCGGCGGCGTGCACTCGACGCGTGAGATCTGCTGGCGCCTGGCGCTGGTCGGACGCACCATGGCCGATCTCTGGCGCCGGCGCGGGTTGCCCGACGTGCCGTTTCTGGTGCCCGTCTCCATCGACTTGCGGCCCAAGGGCGAGCCGGGCGCGACGTTCGGCAACGTGCTCGCGTTCCACTTCGCTCGATTCAAGCCCTCGGACACGAGCGACGTGGCCGCGCTGACACGGACCTTGCGCGACCAGATGACCGAGGCGCTGCGCGACGGGCAGATCGACGCCAGCGCGGTGGCGATGGAGTTTCTGAAGTACCGCCCGGTGTCGCTGATGCTGCGCGACCTGCCGGGCACCGCGACGCGAGAGACCTTCTCGTTCAACTGCGCCGATCTGGCCGATTTTCCGCCGGCCCCGGAGAAGCTGTTCGGCCGACGGGTCGTCAACGCCTACCACGCGCCCGCCGTCCTGCCGCGGCCCGGTGTCGGCGTATTCTTCAACCGTTGCGGGATCCGGAACAACCTGGTCGTATCCTGGGTCGAGGGTGCGATGAAGGAGGAGGAGGTCACGCGCATCATCGAAGGCGTTCGCGAGGGCATGCAATGGCGTCCGGCTCGCTGAGCTACGACGTGGTCGTGGTCGGCGGCGGCGCCGCGGGGCTGGCCGCCGCCGTGTCGGCCGCGCGCGCGGGCGCCCGTACCGCGCTGGTCGAGCGCTACGGCTTCCTGGGCGGCATGGCCACGGCGGGCATGGTGAGCACGATCTGCGGCCTCTATCGGACGTCGTCCGACGGGCCGCCCGAGCCGCTCAACCCCGGGCTCGCCGACGACGTCGCGCGCAAGCTCGCGGCCATGCCCGGCTGTGCTGCGCCGATACGCCGCGGCCGCACGTTCGTCGTGCCCTACACGCCGTTCGCGTTCGCGTGCCTGGCCGACGAGCTCACCACGACGGCGGCAGGGCTCGACGTGTACCTGCACTCGTTCGTCACCGGGCTCGACGCCGCCGCCGGCCGCATCGACTGCGTCCGGGTGGCGACGTGGGAGCGCGCGCTCGCGCTGGCCGCGCGCGTGGTCGTCGACGCGAGCGGCGACGCCGTCGTGTCGCACCTGGCCGGCGCCGCCACTGCGACCGCGCCGCTGTCCGAGCGCCAGCTGACGTCGCTCGTCTTCGTCCTGCAGCACGTCGACACCGAGGCCCTGGGATCGGGGCCGCGCGTGGCGCTGCTGCGATCGCTGGTCACCGCCGAACAGGAGGGACGCTTGCCCAAGGGGGCCGCGAACCTGGCGCTGGGTGCTTCACCGCAGCCCGGCGAGATCGTCTGCAAGCTCACGTTGAGCGGCATCGCCGAGGAGCTTCCGGCGAGCCGAGATTTTCTGACCGTTGCCGAGCAGGAAGCACGAAAGCGCGCGCTCGCGGTCGCCGAGTTCCTGAAGACCTTGCCCGCGTTCTCCCGCGCGTTCGTCTCGCACGCGGCGCCGCAGGTCGGCGTGCGCGAGAGCCGGCGCGTGGTCGGGCGCTACCAGCTCACCCGCGACGACGTGCTGGGCGCCAGGAAGTTCGACGACGGCGTCGCGCGCGCCAGCTGGCCGATCGAGCTCTGGGAGGAAGGACGGCTCGGCGCGACGTACGAGTGGCTCGACGACGGCGCCCACTATGACATCCCGCTGCGCTGCCTGCAGGCGCGCGACGTGGACAACCTCTTCGTCGCCGGCCGGTGCATGAGCGCCACCCACGAGGCGCTCGGCTCGGCGCGCGTGATCGGCACCTGCCTGGCGACCGGCGAGGCGGTCGGCCGCGCGGCGGCGCGCCGGGCGGAGGCGCGATGAATCTCGCCGACCTGCTCTTCGCGACGGCCGAGCGTCACTCGCCGCGCCGCGCCATCACCGACGTGCGCTCGGGCCGGTCCGTGAGCTACGGTCAGCTCGCCCGCGAGGCCGAGCGGGTGGCCGCGTTCCTCAAGGCCGAAGGCGTGGAGCCCGGCCAGCGGATCGGGCTCCTGGCGCCGAACGACCTCACGTACCTTCCCGCAGCGTTTGGCCTGCTCGCCGCGGGCGCCTGCTTCGTTCCGCTCGCCAGTAACCTCACGCCCAGCGAGATCGCCGAGATCGTGCGCGAGGTGCAGCTCAACGGCTGCTTCGCTTGGCCGAAGGCGGCGCCGCTCCCCGGCGCGCCGGGGCACGCCGACGAATCCGCGCGCCGCGCGGTCGTGAAGGGCGGCGAGTGCGACGGCTACGCGTTCCAGTGGATCGACCGCGGCGCCGAGGCGCCGGCCGAGTTCGGGAAGCTCAACGCCGCCTTCATCCGCTTCACGTCGGGGACCACGGCGCGCAGCAAGGGCGTGGTGCTCTCGCACGAGGCCACCTTGGCGCGCGTCGAGGCCTCCGACCGCGTGCTGAAGTTCAGCGAAGAGGATCGAATCCTCTGGGTGCTGCCGCTCGCCTATCACTTCGCGGTCACGATCACCGCGTACGTCCGCGCCGGCTCCCATATCCTCTTGTGCGCCGACACCTTGCCGAAGGCGATCGTCGACGGCGCCCGGCGCTTGAAGGCCAGCGTGCTCTACGCGGCACCGTTGCACTTCGAGCGCATGGCGAACCTCGGACCGAGCGGGCCGCTCTCGAGCATCCGCGTGACGCTCTCGACCGCGGCACCGATCTCGCCGATCGTGATGGAGCGCTTCGAGTCGGTCTATGGCGTGCCCGTCGGCCAGGCGTACGGGATCATCGAGGCCGGGCTGCCGTGCATCAATCTCGGCAACGAAGGGCTTCCCGCCGCCTCAGTGGGCCGGCCCGTCCCGGGCTATGACATCGCCGTGCTCTCCGACGAAGGCGCCGTGCTGCCGGCCGAGACCTTGGGCGAGATCGCCGTACGCGGTAGCGGGCTCTTCTCGGCCTACTACTCACCGTGGCGGCTGCGCGAACAGATCGCGGTCGACGATTGGTTCCTCACCGGCGACCTCGGGTTTCTCGACCGGAAGGGAGCGCTGCATCTCAAGGGCAGGAAGAAGGCGCTCATCCTGGTCGCCGGGCTGAAGTTCTTCCCCGAGGAAGTCGAGGACTGCATCAACCAGTTCCCGGGCATCAAGGAATCGCGCGTCTTCGGCCGCCCGCACGCGCGGATGGGCGAGGTGCCGTACGCCGAGGTCGCCGTGGAGCCCGGATGCGACCTCGACGGTCTGAGGTCGCATTGCGCCCGCGCGCTGTCGTCGTACAAGGTGCCGGTAGAGTTCACCGTCGTCGACGCCGTGCCTCGTACCCCGAGCGGGAAAATCCGTCGATGAAAGTCGCGATCGTCGGCTCCGGTCCCGCGGGCTCTGCGCTGGCCATCTTGCTGGCGCGTCAGGGCGCCGAGGTCACCTTGTTCGATGACGGCCGCCGGCCTGAGCTCCTGGTCGGCGAATCGCTGGTGCCGGCAGTCGTCCCCATTCTCCAGCGCCTTGGCCTCGAGGAAGAGACCGCCAGCTTCAGCCGCGTGAAGCCGGGCGTGTCGTTCATCTGGTCCGAGAGCGATCGCTTCAGCTTTTCCTTTGCGCGATTCGCGCCCGGCGTTTTTCCGTACGCCTACAACATCCCGCGGCCGCAGTTCGACGACGCGGTGCTGGCGCGCGCCGTCGCCAGCGGTGTCGATCGCGTGGTGGCGCACGCACGGCTCGAGCCGGCAACCGACGGCGGCCGCGAGCTTGTCTTGGCGTCCGAGACCTTGGCCGCGGCGCCGTCGCTCGAGGGCCGCCAGCCCGATCTCGTCGTCGACGCGACCGGGCGCGCCCGGCTCGGCGCCCGTGCCCTCGGCATCGGCGCGCATCTGGGGCCGCGCAAGGACGTGGCGCACTTCGCCCACTTCGAGAATTTCGCGTGGGACGACGATCCCGGTCAGGTGCTGATCCGGCGGCTCGACGCCGGTTGGAGCTGGTGCATTCCGCTGCAGGAGCGGCTCTCGATCGGCATCGTGCTGGGGCGCGACGACGCCGCCAAGCTCGGCGCGAGCCCGGCCGAGCGGCTCGAGCGCGCGATCGCCACGGACTGGTGGCTGTCGACGATCGCCGCCGGTAGCAAGCGCGTCACGTCGGTCGCGACGTACGCGAACTATCAGCTGATCTCGCACCGTGGCCTCGGCCCCGGCTGGGTCATGCTCGGCGACGCGTTCGGCTTCGTCGATCCGATGCTCTCGCCCGGCGTCTATCTGGCGCTGCGCTCCGCGGAGCTCGTGGCCGAAGGGCTGGCGCCGTTCGCGAAGACTCAGGCGCCGTCGCCCGCCGAGCTCGAAGCGGCGCTCCGGCCGTACGTGGCCCGGCAAGACGCGATGCTCACCGCGTGGCTCGACCTGGTCGCGACGTTCTACGACGGGCGGATGGCGGCGCTCTTCCGCGCCGGACGCGACTGGATGGCCGCGGGCACGAACACCTTCAAGGTCGCGGCCCAGAACCACATCGAGCGCCATATCGCGCTGCAGGCCTCGGGAATGGGCACGCTCAGGCGCTACAGCCGCGGCCTCTTACAGTTCATGGGCCGCTACGGGCTGCGCGGCGTCGCGCCGACGGAGATGGCGATCCGCTGATCGTGCGCGAGAGCGGCCGATCAGGCCGTCTTGATGCCGATGTACTCGCTCAAGAGCCCGCCGCGCACGCGATGCTCGATCCTGGCAAACCCGCTCGACTCGAGCACGCTCAGGATCTTTTCCGGCGCCACGCAGTTGGCGATCGTGTCCCAGTAGTACTTCATCAAGAGCTCGGCCTTGGCGCTGCCGGTGCTCAGGCGCGTGACGCGCGGCAGGATGCTCTCGAAGTAGACACGGAAGAAGCGCTGGCCCAGGGTCGAGCGCGGCAAGGTGATCTCGAGGATCAGCACGCGGCCGCCCGGCTTCAGGACGCGCAAACACTCGCGGAACGCGACGCCGAGATCGGCCACGTGGCGCAGCGCGTAGCCCATGCAGAGGAAATCGAAGTGATCGTTCGCGAACGGAAGCTCCTCGACCGTGCCCTGGACCAGCGGCACCGCGATCGCCTTCCTCGCCTGCCGCAGCATGCCGACGCTCGGATCGAGCCCGACCACCGCACCGGACTCGCGCAGGATGCGCGTCGCGCCCTGGGCGATCACGCCGGTGCCCGTCGCGACGTCGAGGAACTTCATGCCGACGCGGAGCCCTGACTGCATCAGCACCCAACGCCGGTAGTAGCGGCCGGAGCCGAGTGAGCCGAGGTCGCACACGAAGTCGTAGTGCTCCGCGGCGTTGTCGAAGAGCGCCTTGACGAACGGCCGGCGCTCGCTTTCGCTGTCGTAATATTTCTTTAAAACAGGATGGGGCACGGCGCGGCCGTCAGCCGCGTCGTACGGGTCTCGCGCGTTGCCGCTCATGTCGCTGTCAGCGCGCCTCCGCGACGACACACTACGCGAGCCCGAGGGACAAGGCAACCCGACGGCGCTTGCGCAGCGCTGGACACTCGGCGAGACTACCCCGCGACACTCCAAGCCAAAGGAAGGGCGCCATGCGAGTCTCCGCCGCCGTTCTGTACGACGTGAAGAAACCGGTCGTGATCGAAGACGTCGAGCTGCTCGAGCCGGGCCCCCACGAGGTGCAGGTGCGCTGGGCAGCCAACGGCGTCTGCCATAGCGACTATCACGTGATCACCGGCGACGCGCCTCACCCGCTGCCGGTCGTGCTCGGTCACGAAGCGGCGGGCGTCGTGGAAAAAGTGGGGCCGGGCGTCGAGACCGTGGCCCCGGGCGACCACGTCTGCTCGAGCTACATCCCGTCGTGCGGCAAATGCTCGTTCTGTATCGGCGGCCAGCCGACGATGTGCGCGCTGCGCGACAAGCCGCGGTGGTTCATGTTCGACGGCACCCCGCGGTTTCGCAAGGACGGCCGCGGTCTGCATCACTATCTTCAAGTTGCGGGCTATGCGACCCATTCGGTGCTGCCGGAGGAGAGCGTCATCCCGATCCGCAAGGACGCGCCACTCGACGTCGTGTGCCTGGTGAGCTGCGGCGTGCTCGCCGGCGCGGGTCCGGTCTTCAACCGCGCCAAGGTCCAGCCGGGCGCTACCGTGGCGGTCTTCGGCTGCGGCGGCGTCGGTCTCAACACGATCCAGGCCGCGCGCCTGGTCGGCGCCGGCAAGATCATCGCCGTCGACGTCATGAAGCAGAAGCTCGCCTGGGCCGAGGAGTTCGGCGCGACGCACGTCGTGGACGCCTCGCAGGAGGATCCGGTCGCGCGCGTGCACGCGCTGGCCGGACGCGGCGGCGTCGACTACGCGTTCGAGCTGGTGGGCATGCAGAAGACCATGGAGCAGGCGCTCCTGTCGACGCACCGCGGTGGCATGTGCGTGGTGGTCGGCGTCGCGCCGGCCGGCACGCGTCTCTCGGTCGATCCTTCGCTGCTCCTGCAGCAGCGCGTGCTCACCGGCAGCTCGTTCGGCGGCGGGCATCAGCGCACCGATGTACCGATGCTGATCGACCTCTACATGAGCGGCAAGTACAAGCTCGACGAGCTGATCAGCCGCCGGCTGCCGCTGTCCGAGCTCAATCGCGCGTTCGATCTGATGCTGCAGGGTGAGGTCAAGCGCAGCGTCATCGTCTACTCGTAGTCGAGCGCTCGCCCGACCGGATGATCAGGGCCAACACTCCGGTCTCGTAGAGCTCCTCGGCCAGGAACACGAGGCCGACCACGACGAGCCCGCCGTGCGCCAGGAGCGCGCCGGCGGCGAACGCGGCCGCGGCGCGCGCGACGACACATGCGCGAATCCCGCGAATCAGCTCGAGCGAGCGGGCTTCTCTGAGCCCTCGCGCGACGGCCCTCGCACCCCGGACGGCCGAGAGCGTCCCGACGAGCGCCAGGAGCGCAGCGGCGATCTCGTTCAGGGGCGCCGTGTAGAGGCTCTCCATACGCTCAGGGTGGTCCGGCCCACGCCGAGGCACAATTACGCCGGAGGTCATGTGACTCCATGGACGCCTCGTTCCTGACGTTTCTCGGCGTGTCGATCCTGGTCATCGTGACGCCCGGGCCCGACACCGCGCTCACGATCCGCAACTCGCTGCGCGGAGGACGCCTCGGCGGGATCGGCACCGCGCTGGGCGTGTCGACAGGTCAGCTGATCTGGGCCGTCGCCACCAGCGTCGGACTCGAGCACACTCCGCGAGATCTCCGGAGTGCCCTTGTCGGCGCGGGCCGCGTTCGTTCAGGGCATCGTGAACAATCTCGGCAACCCGAAGATGGCCGTGTTCTTTGCGAGCGTGCTTCCGCAGTTCACCGCGCCGGGACAGGGAATGGGCTCGGCGCTGGTGCTGCTCGGATTCGTCTTCTCCGTGATGACGCTCGCGTGGCTCACCACGTACGCGGTCGTGATCGCGACGGCGGGTCGCTTGCTCCGCGTCTCTCGCGTGCAGCGGTCGATCGAAGCCGTCTCGGGGGTGGTTCTGGTCGGGCTGGGGGCGCGGGTGGCGATCGACGCGCGCTGAGCGCCGCGCGTCGATCGCCAGCCACGAGCGATCAGCCGCTCTTGGCCATTGCAGCCGCGCGGCGCTTCAGCTCTTCCGGCGGGACGTCTTCCTTGTGGGTCGCGACGTGCCAGTGATGACCGAACGGGTCCTCGATCGTGCCCATCCTGTCGCCGTAGAACTTGTCTTCAACAGGCTGGAGCATCTTCGACCCTGCGGCGACCGCGGCTTTCACCGTCGCATCCACGTCGTCGACGTAGAGCACGAAACCCACGGCCGCGCCGCCGAAGGCGCGGGGCCCGCGCGCGCCCATCTCCGGATGCTCGTCGGCCAGCATGATCACTGAATCGCCGATCGTGATCTCGGCGTGTCCGATCTTGCCGTTGGGACCGGGCATCCGCATGCGCTCGGTCGCCTTGAACACCTGCTTGTAAAAGTCGACCGCGCGTCCCGCGCCGTCGATGATCAGATAGGGCGTGACGCGGTGCATGCCTTCCGGGACTGACTTGACCTTACCGTGTTGGCTCACACTTCACCTCCATCGCATCGGGCATTTCCCCGAACAACGATTCGCACGGGACGTTCACGCTCATCCTACGCCCGGAGACGAGCGTGTCGAGCGCTAGCGAAGCGCTACGCGCTCGTGGCCAGCGTGGGCTCGGCGGGATCTCCGGAGATGGTCGTGCGCTGCATCAAACGCTTGTGGCGCACGTTGTCGAACGGTGTCGCGCGATGCAAGACGGATCGGTTGTCCCAGATGACGAGGTCGCCTTCGCGCCACTCGTGGCGATAGACGAACGCAGGCTGCGTCGCGTGGTCGAGCAGCTCCTTCAACAGCGCGCGGCCCTCGGCCACGGACATGCCTTCGATGTGTGAGGCGTGCGCGCCCATGAAGAGCGCGCGGTGCCCGTTGACCGGATTGGCGCGCACCAGCCGATGGCGCACCGGCGGATATTCGGCGCGCTCACGCTCGGTGAAGAAGCCGGGCTGGACCTGGTCGCGCGACCACGCGAAGTCGTGCACCACGACGAGCGCCGCCACGCGCCGCTTCATCTCGTCCGACAGCGCGGCGTACCCGGCGCGCATGCTCGCGAACTCGGTCGCGCCGCCTTCGGGCGGCACGATCCGCGCCGAGAGCAGCGAGCAGAGCGACGGCACCGGCGAATCGAGCTGTCGCTGTGCCAGAGCATGTTGGCGAGCTGGTAGACCATCCGCCGGTCGCCCGCCGGGATCACGTCGCCGGTCTTGATGTCGAGGTTCGACTGCCGCGCGAACGGCGTGCCGGCTGCCGGATTCATGCTGCGCGTGACCTCGAGGTTGCCGAAGCGCCGGCTGAACGCGACCTGGCGCTCGTCGTCCAGCGCCCGGCCGCGGAAGACCACCACCGAGTGCTCCTCGAACGCCGCGCGCACGCGCTCCCAGGCCGGCGTGTCGAGCTCGTGTGTGATGTCGACGCCGTCGACGCGCGCGGCGAATACCGGAGTCAGTCGGGTCACGACGATCTTGCTCATAGGCTCCTCGCGTCCAGTATTCTAGCCCCGTGATCATCCATCTCAACTTCCTGCCCAAGCCCGGCGAGACCGGCGCCGGCGAGGTCCTGGCCTCGCTGTTCGCGCTGGCCGATCAGGGGAGGCTGGACCCGGAACTCCTGCCGCACCTTCGCCTGCACCTCGACTGGATTCAGTACCGGGCGAACTTCCGCGAGCCGGTGACGGTGCGCCACGCGGCGGACGCGCAGGGCGGGCGGATGGCGCTCGCGGAGCTCGCGGTCGACTTGCGCCGGGTGCCCCGCGACGGGTTGATCGACGCGCTCGGCGGCGCGCTCGCCTCGGTCGGCGCCGTCGAGGGCGAGACGACCGGCAAGGTCGTCGTCGAGGACTGGGCGCCCCTCGGCCAGAGCACGATCTGGCAGTTCAATCGCCTGTTCTGGCAGCGGCTCGGCGACTGGGAGCGCGAATCCGGTCGCGGCTTCGAGGCGGCGCTGCCGAGCGGCCGCTCGGACGCCAACGATCCGGCCGCGGTGGCCGACGCGGTCGCCGACTTCTGGACTCTGCTGGTCGAGCTCGACAAGCGCGGCCAGCTGCCCGCCGAGATCTTCGCGCTCGAGATCGGCGTGGGCTCGGGCACGCGCGCCGGGCTCTGGCTCGACCGCTTCAAGGCGCTCGACGAGGCGCGGGCGACCGGGTTCTATCCGCGGCTGCGCTTCCTCCTCGCCGACTACTCGCTGCCGACGCTCGACCGCGCGATGAGCGCGGTGGACGCGCATCGCGGCGTGGTCAGCATGATCGCAACCGATGCGCTGAACCCGCTGCGCGCGCTGTCGTTCCTCCGCTACAAGATCCTTTACGTCCACCTGACCAACGTCTACGACAACCTGCCGGTGGACGAGCTGGTGCGGCGCGACGGACAGCTCTACCTCGTCGAGACGCGCGCCTACCTTCCCGAGCCGGCCGCGCGCGCGATCGTCACGGCGTGCGGCGTGGGGCCGGCCGAGCTGCGTCCGACCATCGCGCGGCTGCTCGAGACCGGCCCCGATCTGTTCGGCGATCGCCCGCGCGGCGTCGCGTTCTGGCGGGCCGTCTGGGACGGGCTCTGTCTCGAAGAGCGCCTGCGTCGTCTCGAAGGGACGGCCGACGTGCCGCTGCCTCCCGGCCTGCACGGCGACGATCTCGACGAGCTCCTGGCGTCGGCGCCGGCCGATGTGCGCTTTCACATCTCCGGCGGCGCCGTCGAGAGCTTCGTCAACACCGTGCCGCTCCTCCATCCGCGCGGCTATCTACAAGTTCAGGACATCTTCGTCGCCACGATGGACGAATATCGTCAGGGCTTTCGGGGACCGGGCAAGCTCGACGGCTCGGTCGTGAACTGGGTGAACGGCGCGCTCTTGCGAGCGGTCGGCGCGCGCACCGGCTACGACGTCCACTTCGCGCCGTTCCGCTATCGCCCGGGCTCGCGCACCAGCATTCTCTACACGACACTTCGCGAGTGAGGCACAGCATGGCAGCTCATCGTCTTCCCACGGCCGTCGTCGGCAGCTACTCGATGCCCGCCTGGCTCGAGCGCGCCAAGAACGACTTCCTGCGCCGGCGGATCACCGCGCACGACCTCGACGAGATGCACGACGCCGCCGTGAAGGCTGCGATCAAGGACCAGGAGGTCGCCGGGCTCGACGTCGTCTCGGACGGCGAGCTCCGCCGCGACAACATGATCGATTACTTCGCCACGCGGCTGCCCGGCGTCGAGATCGACCGCGGCGGCAAGGCCTCGTACTACGACTTCTACGACTGCGTCGTGCGCAATCGGATGCCGATGGCCCCGCTCGGGCTGGTCGAGCACTTCCGCTTCCTGCGTCGGTTCACGGATCGGCGGACCAAGGTCTCCGTCACCGGCCCCCACTCGCTGGTCAAGCGGATCCGCAACCAGTACTACCCGACCGAGGAGACGTTCGCGCTCGAGATCGCGCGCATCATCAATCTCGAGCTGCGCGAGCTCGTGCGCGCCGGCGCGGAGCAGATCCAGATCGACGAGCCGTATTACTCGGGCTTTCCCGAGGATCTGCCGTGGGGCGTGCGTGCGATCAACACGCTGGTGGAGGGCGTGGACGCGCGGCTGAGCCTGCACGTCTGCTACGGCAACCGCTACGGCAAGCCGTCGTGGGAAGGCAGCTACCGCTATCTGTTCCCGGCGGTCCTCGAGGCGCGGATCCATCAGATCACGCTCGAGTTCGCGCGCCGAGGCAGCGAGGATCTCCGGCTTTTCAAGGAGTTCGACGCGCCGTTCACACTGGGCCTGGGCGTCATCGACGTGAAGACGCACGACGTCGAGACACCCGCGATCGTGGCCGAGCGCATCCGCGAGGCGCTCGCGGTCCTGCCGGCCGAGCGGCTCGCGGTGAACCCCGACTGCGGCCTGCTCCATCTGCCGCGCGAGGTCGCCTTCCCCAAGCTCGCGGCCATGGTCGAGGGCGCGCAGCTCGTGCGACGCGAGCTCGACGGATGACGAATCCGCTGCGCGACGCGCTGGCGGCTGGACGCTTCTGCTACGTCGTCGAGCTCGTCGCCTCGGCGCTGACGCGCGAGGCGCGGCTGCTCGAGGCGGCGTCGAGCCTGGCCCGCATTCCGGCGGTGGTGGCGGGCAGCGTCACCAGCTACGCCGGCGGCGCGATGGGGCACGATCCCCTGCGGGTCGCGGCGGCCGCGCGCGCACGCGGGCTCACGCCCAACATCCACCTGACCTGCGTGAGCCAGGATCGGCGCGGGCTCGCCAAGAGCCTCGACGACATGCACGCGCTCTCGCTCGAGAACGTGTTCGCGCTCACCGGCGACTATCCCGGCGGCGGCGATCAGCCGCCGGTCTTCGATCTCGACTCGGTCCAGCTCGTCCGGCTCATCGACGAGCGGCGCCGTGGCGGCGGGCCGTTTCACATCGCGGTCGCGGTCTCGCCGTTCAAGTACACCGAGGCCGACTGCGTCTATCAGTACGTCAAGCTCGAAAAGAAGATCGCGGCCGGAGCCGACGTGGCCGTGACGCAGGTCGGCTGGGACGCGCGCAAGTTCGCCGAGCTTCGAAGCTACCTCGACGCGCGCGGGCTCCGCACGCCGCTACTCGGTAACGTCTACGTGCTCGGGCCCAAGACGGCCGAGCGGATGGCGACCGGGCGCCCGCCGGGCTGCTGGGTATCGCCCGAGCTGCTCGCCGCCGTGCGCGCCGAAAGCCGCGCGAAAGACGGTGGCCGCCAGGCTCGGATGGAACGCGCGGCGCGCACGGTCGCGGTGCTGCGCGGCCTCGGTTACGCCGGGGCGTACATCGGCGGCACCCACGACGCGGCGCAAATCGCCTGGATCATCCGGCGCGCCGACGAGCTGGCGCCGCGCTGGGAGGCGCTGGCCGCCGAGCTCAGCTTTGGCGCAGCAGGCGGCTTCTATCTTCCGACCGCGGCGACCCGTGCGGCGCGGCTGCCCGCAAAGAGCGCGGACGCGGCGAGCGCGGACTCGCCGCGCGAGGACCTGGCGAGCGCGGAGACGACGACGGTGCGGCCGCGCGTCGAGATGCTTCCACGGACGCTCAACTGGCTCGGCCGCGCGTTCCCGGTCAACCGCGATACGTGGGCTCGCCGCGCTCTCCGGCGCGTGTTCGCGTGGGTCGACCGCAGCAAGCCTGCCGCCGTGCTCGTCGAGCGCGTCGAGCTCGCGATCAAGCGGCCGCTCTTCGGCTGCCAGGCGTGCGGCAACTGCGTGCTCGGTCATCTCGAGTACGTGTGCCCGCAGACGTGTCCCAAGCAGCTCCGGAACGGACCGTGCGGTGGGACGGACCAGGGCCGCTGCGAAGTGGTCCCGGACAAGCCGTGTATCTGGGTCGCCGTCTACGACCGAGCCAAGGCCGCCGGCTCGCTCGACGGCCTCAAGACGTACGTCCCACCGCCCGATCGACGGCTTCGCGACACCAGCTCGTGGATTAACTACTTCCTCGATCGTGACAGTCGACCGGCCGCCGAGCGGCCCTGATCCGGCGCGTGCGCCGCGAGAAGTTGCCTGCTGAATGTACAGGGTTCTGATACTCTCAGCCGAACTCACGCCAGCGAGGAGAACCTGGATGACCTATCGATGGTCGGTCGCGGTCCTGATGCTCGCGCTCGCCTGCCTGTCGTTCACCCCGGTCGCCGCGCAGGACAAGCCGATCGAGCTGAAGTTCTCGAGCTGGGTGGGCATCGCGCACGGGCATCACACCGGCGTCATGGTGCCGTGGGCCAAGATGATCGAGGAGAAGAGCGGCGGCCGCCTGAAGGTGACGATTTATCCGGGCAGCACGCTCGGCAAGGCCGCCGATCACGTCGACCTCATCACCGGCGGGATCGCCGACATGGGCTTCGCCTCGCCGGGCATGACGCCGGGCCGCTTCCCGCTGATCTCGGTCGCCGAGCTCCCGCTGCTGTTCAAGTCCGGCAAGGGCGGCAGCATGGCGGTGTGGTCGCTCTACGACAAGTACTTCAAGTCCGAGTTCGCCGGCATGAAGGTGCTGTGGATCTGGGTGCACCCGCCCGGTCACTTCCACATGGCCAAGAAGCAGGTCAAGGTGATGGAAGACCTGAACGGGCAGAAGATCCGTGCGGCGACGCCGATGCTGACCACGATGGTGAAGACGCTCGGCGCGGTGCCCGTGAGCATCGCGGCGCCCGACACCTACACCGCGCTCGAGCGCGGCACCGTGGACGGCACGATCTTTCCGTGGGAAGCCATCTGGTCGTTCAAGCTCGCGGAGGTGCTGAAGCATCACACGGCGGTCAGCCTCTACGCGTCGCCGCTGTTCACCCTGATGAACCAGAAGAAGTACGACAGCCTCCCGCCCGATCTGCGCAAGGTCATCGACGACCTGAGCGGCGCCTGGGGCGCCGAGTTCAACGGCGCGGTCTAGGACAAGAACGAGCTCGAAGGGATCGCCGCGGCCAAGAAGGCCGGCGCGACGATCTACACCGTGCCGCAGGAGGAGCGCCAGCGCTGGGCCGCCAAGCTCAAGCCGATCGAAGAGGACTGGGTGAAGGACAAGGAGGCCAAGGGCCTGCCCGGCCGGCAGCTGCTGAACGACCTGCGGGAGGCGATCAAGAAGTACGACCCGTAGGCGCCGGGACGCCGCGTGACGATCGTGCGCCGCTGGCTCGACCGCTGCGAGTGGGCGCTGACCCTCGTGGCCGCCGTGGCCACCTTCGGCATGATGCTGCTGACGACCGCCGACGCGAGCGGCCGCTATCTCCTCAACCGGCCGATCCTCGCGGCCTACGAGCTCACCACGAACTACCTGATGATCGCCGCGGTGTTCCTGGCGATGCCCTACGCCTATCGCCAGGGCGCCAACATCCGTGTGACCTTCCTGGTCGATCGGTTCGGACGGCGCGCGAAGCTCGTCGTCAACCACCTCGTCCAGATCGTCTCGATCGTCTACTGCGGCGCGCTCGTCTTCGCTACGTTTCAACAGGCGCGCCACATGTTCCGGACGGGCACGGTCTTCGTGACGCTGGACCTGCCGCTGTGGCCCGCGCACGTGATCGTCTCCGTCGGGCTCTTCGTCACCGCGCTCATGATGCTGCTCGACCTGCCCGAAGTGCGGCGCGGACGCTCGAGCCTCTTCCTCGACGGCTAGCCCGTGGCCTACGTCCCCTTTCTGGTGATGGTGGCCGCCCTGCTGCTGGGCGTGCCGATCGCGTTCTCGCTGGCGGTGGCGGGTATCGTCGGCATCCTGCTCCTCGGCGGCGACCTGAACGTCGTGCTGCGCGTGCTCGGGACCACGCCCTTCAGCACGGCCGCGGAATACGTGCTGACAACGATCCCGATGTTCATCCTGATGGCGTACTTCTCCGCCTCGGGTGGGCTCGCGCGCGATCTCTACTCGGCCGGCGCCCAGTGGCTGTCGCGGGTCAAGGGCGGACTGGCGATCGCAACGGTCTTCGCCTGCGGCATCTTCGGCGCGATGTCCGGCGCCAGCCTGGCGGCGGCCGCGGTGATGTCGAGCATCGCGATGCCCGAGATGCGGCGGCACGGCTATTCGGACGAGCTGGCGGCGGGCGCGATCGGGATCGGCGCGACGCTCGACATCTTGATCCCGCCGAGCGTCGGCATGGTCATCTACGGCATCACCACGCAGACCTCGATCGGCAAGCTGCTCATCGCCGGCGTCATCCCCGGGATCATCGTCGGGTTCTTCCTGATCGTGGCGATCATGGTGTGGGTCCGCGTGCGGCCCGCTCACGCCCCGGAGACCTATGTGGTCTCGCGCGCCGAGCGCTGGGCGGCGCTGCGACGGATCTGGTCGAGCCTCTTGCTGATCGTGCTCGTGATCGTGCTCCTCTACACCGGCGCGGCGACGCCGACCGAGGTCGGTGCGCTCGGCGCGTTCCTGGCGGCCGCCATCGGCGTCGCGCTCAAGCGCCTGTCGTGGGCCGGCGCCATCGACGCGATCCGGCAGACGATCAAGACGTCCGGGCTCATCTTCATGATCCTGATCGGCGCGACCATCTTCGGCTACTACATGGCGATGAGCCAGATCCCGCAGCACGTCGTGGCCGCCGTCGCGGCGCTCGAGCTGAACCGCTGGGTCGTCATCAGCGGGATCGTGGTCGCCTACTTCGTGGTCAGCATGTTCATGGACGAGCTGCCCCTGCTGCTCTTGACCCTGCAGCTGACCTTTCCGCTGATCGTCTCGCTCGGCTTCGATCCGGTGTGGTTCGGCGTCATGTCGATGCTGATGGTGTCGATGGGGCTGGTGTTCCCGCCGGTCGGTATGATCGCGTTCGTCGTCAGCTCGAGCGCGAACGTGAGCTTGATGAAGGTCTACACGGGGACGAGCATCTTGATGATCGCCCTCGTGCTGACGACGATCCTGATCATGATCTTCCCCGGCATCGTGCTCTGGCTTCCCAACTCGATGAAGTGAGGGCCTCGCCGAAGCAGCTTCAGAAGATCTCCGGGCACCAGGGCGCCCGCTCGCTCCGGAACAACGCATCCGCCCGGGCTATCGCGCCCGGCGCGAGCTCGGCGATCCGCAGTGAGCGTCCAAGCTGGGCCCACGTGACGCCGCCAAGGTAGACCGAGCCGAGCGCGCTCACATCGCACGCGATCTCAGCGGACTCGTTCGTGCGCCGGACGCCATCGCTGCCCACGCGCCACCGGCCCTGATTGTCCGCGCAGAGCTCGTCGGCCACCTCGACGACGACCGAGCCGGGCGCGGCGTACGAGCGCGCCGCCAGCGCCACGCCGACGTCCACGAGCCGAACCCACAGCCCGTCGCGCAAGCTCGCGCGAAGCCGACGCGGCTCGGCCGTCAGCATGAGGAGCGGATGATCGATCGGCAAAAGCGACGCGCGCACGCGCGCAACCAGGTCGATGTCCAGCAGGAACCGCCAGATGCCGCGTGTGGCCTCGGGTGAGTCGCCGAGCGCCTCGACGACCTCGAGCGTGGTGTTCGGCACGCCCCGCTCCGCGGCCCAATTGAGGCGATAGAGCGCGTAGGCGGCCGGCCGACCACCGGCGTCGAGGACGGCGCACTGCAGATCGCCGCCGCCGCGGCGCCGCCACTCGGGATCGGCCAGCGCGCGCGCCTGCCACCAGGCCGGCGAGCGCGCGAACATGCCAGGCGTCGCCGCCGCCACGCGCTCCCATACCGGCGCCACGAGCGGCTCGGCCTCCGCCAGCGACACGAGCCGCGCCTGCCCGAACGGCGCGTGCGGCCCGTAGAACGCCGACCGATCGCGGGCCAGGTCGATCTCGATCACGTGAGAGGCGAGGCCGTATCCGAAGCGCGAGTAGATCGTGTCCTCGCTGGCCCACAGGTACGCGACCGCTTCGCCCAGCGCGCGACAGGCGTCGAGCTGGGCCCGCATCATCGCGCGCAGGACGCCCCGGCGCCGATGCGACGGGAGCACGCCGACGACGGTCACGCCCGCGGCCGGGATGCGCCCGCCGGGCACCGTCAACACGAACGGAAACGCGCCGGCTCCGCCTACCACCCGTCCACCGTCCCACACCGCGAGGACCCGCTCGTGTGGCAGAACGCGCGCGAGTGGGGCGATCTGAGCTTCGCTCGGGCCTGTCCGCCCGAAGTAGTGCCAGATCGGGCTTACCGCCGCGCGCATCTCCTCCGGAGAAGAGCACGCCCTTACCTTCCAGTCCAAGAGACGTCCTCCACCAGGGTCGGGGGGTTACTCCGCAGGGTCGCTTCTACGAGCTTACGAAGTGTACGCGCCCGACTGACCCGTGTCAGGTCAGCCGCTTGCCACGCGTGGCGGGGACGAGCTGGCCGTAGCGGACGCCTTTGACGGCCAGGAGCTCGTTGGCGATCGTGCGAATGCGCCGCGGCGAGCCCCGAAGCGCGATCACCTCGAGGCACGAGTGCTCGTCGAGGTGGATGTGCAGGCTCGCCGTGATCGACCGGAACCCGTGGTGCTGGATGTCCGTGAGCTTGTCCGCCAGCGCGCGCGTCTCGTGATCGTAGACGAGCGTGAGCACGCCGACCGTCTCGCCCGGCTGGGTCGCCCATTCTTCCTTCACGAGCTCGCCGCGCAGCAGATCGCGCACGAACTCGCTGCGGTTGCCGTAGCGTCGTCCGGCGCGCAGGCGATCGAGCGTTCGCATGAGCCGGGCCGGCAGCGAGACCGTGAAGCGGACTGCGCGTTCCTCGTCCATGGACCCGCAATGTACTGGATCGACCCCAGCTCGTGTGGTATTACCTTTTCCTCTATGTTCATACGAGACAGGCGACCGATCCCACCGTGTTGGCTTGCCGGCCTGGCGCTGCTCCTCGGCGCAGGGCTGTTCGACGCCGCCTCGGCGCAGGAGACTCCGCCCAACCCGCCGACGACTCCGTCGCCCGCGCAGGAGTCGCCGCCGCCGCGCGAGGAGATGCTGGCGCCGGTCGTGGTGACGGCGCCGCCGCCGGTCTCGGCGTCGTCCGAGGTGTTCATCCCCGGCAAGGACTTCGAGCTCAGACCTCAGGGCCGCCCGGCCGACGTCCTGCGTCTGGTGCCCGGCCTCGTGATCAGCCAGCATCAGGGCGGCGGCAAGGCCGAACAGTATTTCCTGCGTGGATTCGACGCCGATCACGGCACCGACGTCGCGCTCTTCATCGACGGGCTCCCGGTCAACTTCAGGAGCCATGCGCACGGTCAGGGCTATGCCGATCTGCACTTCTTGATCCCCGAGACGGTCCAGCGCCTCGACGGCTTCAAGGGCCCGTACTTCGTCGAGTTCGGCGATTTCGCCACCGCCGGCGCGTTCAACTTCGTCCTGCGCGACACGGTCGAGGAGAACTACGCCGAGGCCGCCGGCGGCTCGTTCGGCACGCAGCGCTACCTGACGCTCTTGTCGCCGACTCGCGACGCGCTCAAGACGCTGGTGGCGATCGAGTACTACCGGAGCGACGGGCCGTTCACCCATCCCAACGGCTACGAGCGGCTCAACCTGCTGGCCAAGGGCACAGCTACGATCGCCGAGAACATGGATCTCGCCATCTGGGGCTCCTTCTACCAAGCCGACTGGCACGGCTCGGGCGAGATCCCGGCGCGCGCGGTGCGCTCGGGCCTCATCGGGCGCTTCGACGCGATCGATCCCAACGAGGGCGGCACCACCCAGCGGACCAACGTGAATCTCGATTGGCGCTGGCGGCCGACCGAGAATCAAACCCTCAGCGCGCACGCGTACGCGACGTACTACACGCTCACGCTCTTCAACGACTTCACGTTCTTCCTGAACGACGAGCAGAACGGCGACATGATCAATCAGCGCGACACCCGCTTCATGGCGGGGTTCGACGCGCTGTACGAGCACCGCAGCAAGCCGTTCGACATCAACCTGACCAGCTCTGCCGGCTTCCAGTACCGCATCGACACGCCGCGCGTCGTCCTGGCGACCGCCGTCCAGCGCCACCAGCTCGCGCGCACCCAGGACGTGTCGATCCAGGAGCAATCGTTTTCGCCGTTCGTGAAGTTCGACATCGTCCCGCTCTCGTGGCTGCGCTTCGTGACGGGCGCTCGCGGCGACATCTTCACCTACGACGTGCACTCGCGGGTCAACACGACCGAAGACGACATGAACGGCAAGGTCACCCAGGCGCGCCCCAACGTGAAGGCCAACCTCGTGCTCGGGCCGTGGGCCCAGACCGAGTTCTACGCGAACTTCGGGACCGGATACCACAGCAACGACGCGCGGGCCGTGGTGGCCGATCCGAACCTGACCGCGCTGCCGACGGCGCGCGGCTACGAGTTCGGCGTCCGGAGCAAGATCATTCCGCGGACGGAGTTCTCGCTGACGTACTGGGTGATCGATCTCGACAGCGAGCTGGTCTTCGTCGGTGACGAAGGCACGACCGAGGCGAGCGGACCAAGCCACCGCGCGGGCATCGAGTTCGCGACGCGGGTGAAGCTCCTGGACTGGCTCACGTTCGCGGGAGACGTGACGTGGAGCCGAGCTGAGTTCGATACCGGCGGCGCGGTGCCGCTGGCCCCACGCCTGACGGCCCGGGCCGATCTGACGGCGCGCCTGCCGTGGGGCCTCTCGTCGAGCCTGGGGATGCGCTACCTCGGCGACCGTTACGCCGACGAGGATCGGCATCAGACCGCGCGCGGCTACATGATCTTCGATTGGACGGCGCGCTACCGCTACAAGTGGCTCGAGGCCTTCGTCAGCATCGAGAACCTCACGAACACCGAATACCGCGAGGCCCAGTTCTTCTTCACGTCCCGCTTGCCCGGCGAGCCCGCGACCGGCGTGCCCGACATCCACTACACGCCGGGCAATCCGATCTCCGTGATGGGAGGCCTGGCTCTCCGGTTCTAGCGCTCAGTCCCGGTCGCTGATTCGAAACTCGACCGGAACCAGCGCCGACACCGACACCGGCCCGGTGGCGTTGAGCGCGGGCTCGAAGCGCCAGCGCCGTACCGCCTCGGCGGCCGCCTCGTCGAGGGCCTGATGCCCGGCGGATCGCTCGACATTGACGTTTGTGACGCGCCCGTCTCGCTCGATGAAGATGCGCAGCACGGTCGTCCCCTGGACGCCGGCGCGGCGCGCGGCCTCGGGATAGACCGGACGTACCTGATAGCCGCCGCGCGGCCGGGCCGCGCGGACGATCGGTCCGCTGGCGCTCGCATCCGGCGGTCGCGCCGCCACGACCGGACCGCCCGCGCCATTGACCCCGCGCTCCTGCGTTTCGCGCTGCGGCCTGGCGTCGTCCGATGCACGGACGCTGGCCGCATCCCTCGCTGACGCGTTCGGCGATACGACGCTTCGCTCGGGCTCCGCGGCGGCTGACGGGCTACTGGCAATCGAAGTCTGCGATGCGCTCTGCGCGGGCGGCGGCTCCGGCGCAGGAACTTCGCGCGCGGGCTGCTGGATCGGTGGCGCGGGAGCCGCGAGCGGCGGCTCCTCGATCATCGGCGCGATCGGCTTCCGAGGCTCCACCGCCGGCGGCACGACCGGAGCACGAGGGGCGGGGCGCGGCCGGGGAGACGCGGCGACGGGAGCTGGCGTAGGCGCTGTCGGCGTCGGTTCAACGACAGCGAGGTCGAGCCATGCCACTCGCTCTTTAGAGGGCGCCATCGCCGCCGAGCCGGCAACGACAGCGAGCGCCACGAGACCGAGGTGAATCGTCAGCGAGCATCCGAATGCACGCGAGACTCGCGCGAGCATTCGCGACGCTTCTAAGCTCTCGATCGGTATTGACGACATGGGTGCTCGGTCACTACCCCGCAGGGCGCTCGAGCCCGTTCAAGCCGTCATCGACGGTCGATGCCATGGCCCCAGTATTTCGCAGCGATACGAGATGGAGCCGGTCCTGCCACTTGACCACGAGCCCCCCCGTTCGGGCGCGCCGGTTTGCGTATGAAGTCTTCATGCTTTGTCATACGTGGCGCGGACGGGCCATATGATACGGCGTCTGGGAAGGGCCTGCTCGACAAACGGCAGGCGGTCTCTAGCGTGAGTGGCGGACGAGGTTAGGAGGCTGCGACTAAGGCGGAACTACTTGATCGCGACGGCCTTGACCTGACGGAAGTCGGTCAAGCCGCCGAGCGTCTTCATGACGCCGTCCTGCACGAGCGTGGTCATGCCTTCGGCCTTGGCCTGCTCGAGCATCTCGGCCACACGCGCCTTGGTCTGGATGAGGCGCTTCAGCTCGTCGCTGGCGACGAAGAGCTCGTGGATGCCGAGGCGGCCGCGATACCCGGTCTTGTTGCAGGACGAGCAGCCTTTACCGCGATAGAGGACGAACGCGCCGTCGTACTTCTGGCCCAGGCTCGCGAACGCCTCCTCGCCGAACCCCTGGACCAGCTCGTCGAACTCGGCTTGGTCGGGGTGGTATTCCTGGCGGCAGTCCGTGCAGACGCGCTTGACCAGGCGCTGCCCGACGATCCCCAGCAGCGCGTCGGCGAAATTGAACGAATCCACGCCCATGTCCAGCAGACGGATCACGGTCTCGATCGCGCTGTTCGTGTGCAACGTGCTGAAGACCAGATGGCCGGTCAGCGAGGCCTCGACGCCAATCGACGCCGTTTCCTCGTCGCGCATCTCACCGACCATGATCACGTCGGGATCCGCGCGCAGGAACGCGCGCATGGCGGCGGCGAAGTCGAAGCCAATCTTCGGCATCACCTGAACCTGACGCAGGCCGTACTGCGTGATCTCGACCGGGTCTTCCGCGGTCCAGATCTTCCGGTCGGGCTTGTTGATGTACCCCAGCAGCGAGTGCAAGGTGGTGGTCTTGCCCGAGCCGGTCGGCCCGACGCACAGGATGAGCCCGTACGGCTTGTCGGCGATCTTCTTGAGCTCGCGCAGGTTGCGCGGCGTCATGTCGAGCTTCTCGAGCGGGATCAGCTCGCTCGAGGAGAGGACGCGCATGACGACGTCCTCGTTCTGGTTGGCGGTCGGGATCGTCGCCACGCGCAGCTCGATCTCGCGGTCCGCGAGCTTGAACTTGATCTTGCCGTCCTGCGGCTTGCGCCGCTCGGCGATGTCGAGCTGGGCCATGATCTTGATGCGCGCGACGATGGCCCGGCGATAGGCCCCGGGAATCTTCTGATACTCCGCGCAGCCGCCGTCGATGCGATAGCGGATGACGGTGTCCCGCTGCGCGCCGTAGGGCTCGATGTGGATGTCGGACGCGCGCGACTTGTACGCGTCGACGATGATCTGGTTCGCCAGCCGGATGACGGCGCTGTCGTTCTCGTCGAGCTCGCCGCCGCTGGTGTCGAGCGTATCGCCGACCTCTTCGGCGCGCAGGTCGCCGAGAATCGTGCCGATCGCATCCTTCCCCACCTCGCCACCGCCTACCTGCCCCAGAAACGACAGGATGTCCTTTCGCAGCCCGACCGCCCACTTGATCTTCCGGTTCTTCAGCGCCTGGGCAACGCTGTCGACCCGCTGCAGGTCTTGTGGGTTGTCGATGAGGACCACGATGCTGTGGTCCTCGCGCCTGAGCGGCAGCCAGAAGTTGCGGCGCAGGTATTCGATCCTCAAGCCCTTCATGAGGTCGGGTGGCGGGAGGATCTTGTCGTCGTACTCGACGAACGGGCACTCGTAGAACTGGCTCAGCGCGATGCCGATCTCGTTCTTGGGGACCTTGTACTGCTCGATCAAGATCGATTCGACGTCGGTCTGGCGCCGGCGCGCCTCGGCCACCGCGGAGGCGAGCTCCTGTGCGGTGACCCGTTGCTGCGCAACCAGGTAGTCGAACTTGGCCTTCGGCTTCGTGCTCTGGGCCAGCTCCTGGCTCTGACTCAGCTGCGCCTGGTTGTTGAACGCGATCCCGAGCGTCTTGGCGATGCGCGAGGCCCCGGTCTCGTCTTCCTTGGTGAACTTGGGCCCCCGCTTCTTGTTCAGGAGCTGGATGACCCCGATCGGCTTGCCGTCGTGCAGGATCGGCATGCCCAGGATCTGCTTGGTCCGGAAACCGGTCTTCTGGTCCCAGGAGCCGTCGAAGCTCAGGGTGGGCGAGATCCGGGCCAGGTCAGCCTTGTCGTAGGCGTCGGCGACGTTGACGATGCGGCCCGAGGCCGCCACGTAGCCCGCGATGCTCTTCTCGCTGACGGGAAGGCGGATCTCCTTGACCGTGTCGAGCGCCAGGAACTTGGAAAACAGCTCCCTCTTGGCGGGGTCGACCGCGTAGATCGTCATCCGCTCGGCGTCGAGGAGCTCCAGGATCTCGCCCTGCAGCTCGATGAAGATATTGTCGATACCTTTGGCGGAATGGATGCGATCGACGAGCTGAACGAGCTTCTGCTCGTACGCGAGTCGCTCTTGGAGCATCTGGACGGACTGCTGCTGGGCCACGCGGTCCTCCGTTTTTTCCGACTGTGTTAGTCTAGCAGACTCACTCCGGACGGACGAAGGGCGGGGACGCTCGATGACGCATGCGGACGTGATCGTGATCGGCGGCGGAGCCAACGGCGCCAGCACCGCTTTTCACCTGGCATCTCGCGGAGTTAAGAAGGTCCTCCTACTCGAGCGCCGACAGCTCGCGGCGGGGGCGACGGGCAAATCCGGCTCGCTTGTCCGGATGCATTACACCAACGAGCCCGAGTCCAGGCTGGCCTTCGAGAGTCTGAAGATATTTCGGGATTTCCGGAACGTCGTCGGGGATGAGTGCGGCTTCGAGCCGATCGGGTTTCTCCAGATCGTTCCCAAGGGCTACGAAGCTGCGCTGGCTCGGAACGTCGCCCGCCAGCAGCGCCTCGGCATCGCCACCGAGGTCGTGCCGCCGGGCCGGCTACCCGAGCTCTTGCCGGGATGCCGGATCGATGACGTCGGCGCCGCCGCCTGGGAGCCCGACTCGGGCTTCGCCGACCCGAACGCCACGACGTTCGCCTTCGCCCAGGCCGCTCAGCGCCTGGGCGCGACCATCGAGACCGGGTGCGAGGTCACGCGCATCGTGACCGAGCGCGGGCGGGTCGTGGGGGTCGACACGAGGCACGGGCGGATCGAGGCGCCGGTCGTGGTCGCCGTTCCCGGCGCGTGGGCGGGGCCGCTCCTCTCCCCGCTCGGACTCGACTTCGGGCTTATTCCCCACCGCATCCAGATCACCATCTTTCGGTGGCCGGCCGGATTCACGCGCCGGCACTGCGTGGTCATCGACGCGATCCATCAGTCGTGGTTCCGCCCGGAGGGTGCTGCGACCACTTTGATCGGCGTCGAGCTCGGCGCCGGACACGCCGATCCCGAGCATTTCGACGAGGGCGTCGACGCGGAGTTCGTGGGCACGTGCCGCGACGCGCTCGCGGGCCGGCTGCCGGCGATGCGCGAGGCCACGATGCGCGGCGGCTGGGCGGGGATGATCATGATGAGCGCCGACGGGCGTCCGATCATCGACCAGATCCCGTCGGTCGCCGGCCTCTATTGCATGCTCGGCGACTCGGGGACGTCGTTCAAGACGTCGCCGGCCATCGGCAAGTGCCTCGCCGAGTGGATTGTCGACGGCAAGCCTCGCACTGTCGATCTCACGCCGTTCCGGTCGACTCGGTTCGCCGAGAAGTTGCCTTGGCATGATGCGGACAACTACGGCGGACAGAGCTTGACTATCTCTCGCTAACTCCCGGCTGTGTCGCTTGGAGGCGGCCGGGTAGGGCGGGGGTGGCTGGGGTCCCTCCGGGGATCCGACTGCTGAGATCGGTGTTCGGCGAAGTCGTTTGCTTCTCGCGCGGGCAGCGCTGACTACACGGATCCCGGGAAGGACCCCAGCCACCCCCGCCCTACCCGGCCGTCATCACGCATCGGAAGGACACCAAGACATGCCCGCACCGCGTAGCGGCGCATAGCACTGCGTCGGATCAGCGGCGGTTGAGGGCGGAGAGCATTTCTTCGATGCTTGTCAGCTTTACTCGGGGGCGGTCCTGGGCGCGGCCGCGGGCGGTCTCGATCGCGTCGAGCTTTTGCCAGTCGGCGTAGGAGAAGTAGTTTGGTTGGCGCTGGCGCACGAGCGCCTCGGCGGCGGCCGCCGCCGGATTCGCCGGCTCGAGCACCTTGCCGTGGGCTAGATCCTCGAGCATGCATTCGACGGTCTCGGCGGCGTCGGGCTTGTTCGTGCCGATCACGCCGGTCGGGCCGCGCTTGATCCAGCCGGCGGTGTACTCGCCCACGATCGGCTGCTTGGTGTCGGGATCGAGCACGCGGCCGCGGTCGTTCAAGATGACGGCCCAGCTCTCGTTGAACGGCACGCCGGGCAGCGGCACGCCGCGGTAGCCGACGGAGCGGAACACGAGACCGACCGGCAGGGTCTCGCTCTGGTCGGTCGCGCGCGCCTGCAACGTGCCCGCCGACGTCGCGTAGAGCTCGTTGCGCACGAGCTTCAGTGCCGCGACACCGCCGCGGCCGTCGCCGGTCAGCTCGACGGGTGACACGAGGAAGCGCAAGTTGAGTCGCCGCGATTTGCCCGCGGGCTGCCGTCGCGCGTACTCCTTGAGGATCTCGACCTTCTTCTGCGTGGCCCGATCCTGGCTGCGCTCGATCGCCGCGGCGCTCAATGGATCGAGCTCGACCTCGTCCGGGCTCGCCGCGACGTCGGCGTCGGCGAGCTCGCCGAGCTCCTTCACCTCGGGATTCGTGAAGGCCGCCTGCGCTGGGCCGCGCCGCCCGAGCAGATACACCTCTCTGACGCGACTGCGTTTGAGCGCGTCGAGCGCGTAGTCGGCGATGTCGGTCTTCGCCAGCTCGTCCGGGGTCCGGCAGAGGATACGGACCACGTCGACCGCGACGTTCCCGACGCCGACGACCGCCACGCGCTCCTGCGTGAGGTCGAAGCTGCAGTCGCGATAGTCCGGATGCCCGTTGTACCAGGCGACGAACTCGGTGGCCGGATGGCTCCCGCTGAGATCCTCGCCCGGAATCCCCATGCGCCGGTCGGTCTGCGCGCCGGTGCAGTAGACGATCTGGTGGTAGTACGCCTTGAGATCGGCGAGCGTGACGTCCTTGCCGAACTCGACGCCGCCGAAGAAGCGGAACCGGGGATTCGCTGCGACCTTGTCGAAGGCGTTGGTGACGAACTTGATCTTCTGATGATCCGGCGCGACCCCCAGGCGCACGAGACCGTACGGCGTCGGCAGCCGGTCGAACAGATCCACCTCGACGGTGGCCTGTGTGCTGCGCAGCAAATGGTCGGCCGTGTAGAAACCGGTCGGGCCCGCGCCGATGATCGCAACGCGCAGCGGCCGCTCCGGAGTTCCGATCGCCAGCGTCAACGCGCGCGCCCGCCCTCGTCCGCGAGGAGCTGCGTCTGCAGCGTGTCCACCTCGCCCTGATACTGATCGCGCTGCGCCTTCACAATGTCCCCGATCGAGACCATTCCGACCAGCCGGCCCTTGTCGACCACCGGGAGATGGCGGATCCGGCGCTCGGTCATCGTGTGCGCCACCGACAGCAGGTCGTCGTGCGGCTGACCGGTGATCACGTCGCGCGTCATGAGATCGGCAACGGCGCGAAGAAAGAATTTGTCATTGCGCGCCGCCTCGCGGACGATGTCGCGCTCGGACAGGATGCCGACCGGGCGCTCGCCTTCTACGGCAACTAACGCGCCGATGTTGTGGCGATCCAGCAGCGCGAGGGCGTCTCGGATCGACTGATCCGGGCGCACGGTCACCGCCATCGGGCCTTTGCGGGCGAGGATGCTCGCGATGTTCATGTGCGGTCTCCTCAGGGTTGATCAGGCTGCCGCTCGATCGGGCTGCCACTATAGTACCGTTCAGACGGCGTCGTTCCCTTCCCTTTCGCTCGAAACCCGGTCTGCCGCCTGGGCCAGCAGTGCGCGCGCGCACGCGTGGGGCGCCAGCTCGCGCCGCGCGACGCGCTCGAGCAGGCCGTCGCGGTGCGCCCCCTCGGGCCCGATGGCGCCGGCCAGCACGGTCTCGGCCACCAGGTCTTGGGCGATCCGCAGCACGCGCGCCGCGACGATCTTGCGGCGGCGCCGCTCGAGCTCGCCGCTCGTCTTCTGGAACGCCATGTGGCTGTCCAGCGCGTCGGCGATCGCTTCGATGCCTTCGTCGCGCGCCGCCGACGCCGGCAGCACCGGCGGAATCCAGGCGCCCTCGGCCGTCGGCAGCAGGGTGAGCATCGCGCGGAGCTCGGACACGGTGCGGTCGGCGCCGTCGCGGTCGGCCTTGTTGACCACGTGCACGTCGGCGATCTCGAGCACGCCGGCCTTGAGCGCCTGCACGTCGTCGCCGAGTCCCGGGACGGAGACGACGATCACCGTGTGCGCCAGCCGCATCACGTCGACCTCGTCCTGACCGACGCCGACGGTCTCGACCAGGATGAGGCCGAGCCCCGCGGCGTCCATGAGGTCGACCCCGTCGGCAGCCGCGCGCGAGAGCCCGCCGAGCGCGCCGCGCGTCGCCATCGAGCGGATGAAGACGCCGGGATCGAGGGCGAGATCGCTCATGCGAATGCGGTCGCCGAGAATCGCGCCGCCCGAGAACGGCGACGACGGATCGACGGCGAGGATGCCGACGGTGCGCCCGCGCGCCCGCGCGACCAGCGCCAGCGCCCGGGCCAGGGTGCTCTTACCGCTGCCGGGCGCGCCGGTGACTCCGACGATCTGCGCGCGCCCCGTGTGGGGATAGAGTCGCGCGGCTAACGCCTCGGCCCGCGCGCCTCCGGACTCGACCCACGTGAGCCCGCGCGCGAGGCCACGCGTCGAGCCTTCGATGATCTGCCGCGCCAGCGTGGCGACGTCCGCGTTCATGGCCTTGAGTCATATTACGGCACCGCCCGGGCGCCGGGCACGGACTTCAAGGTCGGCTGGGGAATGCGACGCTCGGAGGGGACCGCGCGGTCCCCTCCGTCGTTGTCCGCTAGCGCAGCGGGGCCGCCGGCGCCCGGCGCGGCTCCCGCGGCAGCGCCAGATGCAGCTCGCGACAGCGCTTGCGAAGCGTGTTGCGGTTGAGCCCGAGCACGCGCGCCGCGCGGAGCTGATTGCCTCCGGTCATCGCGAGCACGTGCCCGATGAGCGGGCGCTCGAGCAGTTCGAGCGCCTCACGATAGATCCGTCCGGATCGCGCGCGCGACAGCCGCTCGACGAGCAGCGGCACCGTGTCGGTCAGCGCGCGCACTACAGTCTGAAGCTCAGTCCCGTCGCCACGTCCGTCCGGGCCGTCAAGCATGTCCAGCTACCACCATCAAAAGAAGAGGTAATAGAAGTCGAAGCTGATCGTGTCCTGGGTCTTCCCGGTCGGGACGTAGCCAGGAGCACGGATCGCAAAGACCTTCTCGTTTGCGCTGTCGTGTCGATACTCGACGCGTCCGACCAGGCCCTTCCAGATCTTGTACTGGGCCGTCGCGGTCACTTCCCACAGATCGAGCTTCTTGCCCGCCGGGCTCAGCTGCGTGCGCACGCCCTGGGCGTCCTTCATGTACTCGACCCGAAGCGCGGTGCGAAACGCCTCCGTCCAGTCGTACGCGGCATACGCCGCCCATCCCCACCAGGAGGCATCGATGTCGCCGCGCGTGCCCGAGGCCTTCAGATAGGCCTCGTCGGTCTCCCAGCCGTAGTCCACGTTCAGTCCGAGCGTGAGCTTGCTGATGCCCGTGTACGTCAGGACGTAGTCGAGCACCGTTCTCGGGTTGCTGTTCGTGTGCGCCTGCTCGGCGCCGGTGATCCAGTTGAAGTTGAAGATGAGATCCTTGACCGGGGTGAAGGCGAACTGCCCCGTGTACGACATCGTGCCGTTGTTGTCCCTCGCGACATCCCAGCCGACGACCGTGCCCGCGGTGATCGTGAACCACGAGGTCACGGGATAGCTGAGCAGCGCGCCGACGTGGGTCAGCGGAATCGAGAACGCGAACAGGTACGAGCGCGAAAAGTTCAGGTTGTTCGGCGACTCGATCACTTCATAGCCGATCAGGGTGACCCACTTCCCGGCCTTCAGGGTCAGACCTTCACCGATCGGAATCTTGTAGGACGCGTACGCCTCCTGCAGGTCGAAGTTGGGCGTGTTGCGGAACGAGAACTGATCGTCGTCACCGCGAAAGATGCCGAGCGCGTGGTTCTTCTGCGAGTCGTTCGACGTGCCGGGGATACCCGCGGTGAGCACCAGGCCGTACCCGAACGGGTAGCGGTCCGACGGGTCCTTCTTGATACTGAACTCGGCCATGTTGAACGTGTAGCCGCCCTCGAAGTCATAGAACCTGAGCTCGTTGTGGTTGCCGCGGCTGGCGTTTCCCGTGTTCCACACGATGCTGTTTTCGATGTACGCGAACAGCGTGTGCTCTTCCCAGAGTGTCTTGGGTTTCTCCTCCTCCTTCTTGTCGTCGGGCTTGGCCTCGCCGGGCTTGGTCTCAGCCGGCGGCGGGGTCTGGGTGGTCTGGCCGAATGCGGGAACGCCGGTGGCGACCAGGCAGGTCGCCGCGAACAGCATTCCTATCGTCAATACTCCGAGCCTTCGCGTCATCTGATCCTCCCCGGTATCAGACTGCTCAGCGTCGACGTCAGACTGCGCTGTCGCCCCGCTCGCCGGTCCTGATTCGCATCGCGTCATCGAGCGGCTCGACGAAGACCTTCCCGTCTCCAATGCTGCCGGTCTTGGCGGCGGCCACGATGAGCGCGACCACCTTCTCGGCGAGGCCGTCGGGCACGACGACCTCGATCTTCATCTTCGGCAGGAAGTCGACCGTGTACTCCCCGCCCCGGTACATCTCGGTGTGACCCTTCTGGCGGCCGAAGCCGCGTACCTCGCTCACCGTCATGCCGATGATGCCGGCGCCCGTGAGTGCGGCCTTCACGTCGTCCAGCTTGAACGGCTTGATGATCGCTTCGATCTTCCTCATCGCTCGACCGCGATCGCGTGCGTGGTCCGGCCGGCGGGCGTGTCCTGCGCGAACAACCAGCCACCGACGGCGAAGAGACAGGCGGCGGCCAGAGCTGCGGCAATTCTCCAAGGCCAGGCAGGTACGACCGATCCCAGGTCCGTCACGCTCGTGCCCTCCCGAGGGGCCGCGCGGCTCGCGCGTCGCCCCGCAAAAAAACGGCGCCCTTCATCGGGCGCCATTACCCGCCGGCGACGACGCTGTCGCGTGCGCCGACAGTCAGCAAAGCGCGTGCCGCCAAGTGAGATCAACGTCGACGGCCATTTAGGGCCGCGCGCCACACGAAGCGATGCCCAGCGAATAAGCACGCCGCATCGATTGCCCACGCGCCGGGCAGTCGCCTGCCGCTTCTGAGCGAGGACTGATGTGCTAGGGTCGGGCTGCCTTGAACGTTCGGTTGGCGGTCAACGGGACTTTGATGCGCGGCCTGGCGCTGAACAAAAACCTCATCGCGGCGGGCGCGACGTTCGTGCGGGAGACGACGACCAGCCCGAGCTACCGCCTCTGGTCGATCGGCGACCGCCATCCGGCGATGGTGCGCGTGGCGCACGGGGGCGCCGCGGTCGCCGTCGAGGTGTGGGACGTGCCTGCGGCCGGGCTCGCCGCCGTGCTGCTAGCAGAGCCTCCCGGCCTCTCGATCGGCAAGGTGCGGCTCGCCGACGGTGAAGAGACGCTCGGCGTGCTCGGCGAGCCGGTGCTCTGCGAGGGTCAGCGAGAGATCACGGAGTACGGCGGCTGGCGCGCCTACGTCGCGGCGCGCGCGAAGGCCTGACCTAGAGGTTCCAGTGCCCGGTGAGCTCGAGGACCTTCCGGTCGAGCTTGGCCAGGCGCTCGGCGAGCACGCCCGCGATGATGACGACCAGCCGGTAGGCCGCGATGTTATCGGCGGCGATCAACCGCTGGAACTGCGCGCGTGTGAGCAGCTGAAATTCGCAGTCGACGAGGGCGATAGCGGTGGCCGACGCCGGTCGGTCGGTGATCACGCTCATCTCGCCCACGAGCGTGGGCGCCTCGAGATTCGCCAGCGGTTGACGCAGCCCGTCGGGCCCGTGCTTGAAGATCTCGACTTTGCCTTGCAGCAGGACCATGAGCCCGCTGACCCGCTCGCCTTCGTTGATCAGCGCCTGACCGGAGGGAACCTTCTGGCCGACCGACGCCTGGATGAGCTGCTCGACTTGCGGCGCAGTGAGCCCGCGAAGCACGGATTGCATGAGTTTTCGCGTTTCGGCGGCGTTCACAAGGGTCACTCGTGATTGTACGATGACCGCTTCAGTGGGCCGCTGTTCTTGCGATCGGTGGCGGGGGCTGGTGCATGCCGTGCTCGGCCTCGATGCGACGTGTTCGCATGAAGAGGAGCCCGAGGGCGACCTGCGGCAGCCACCACATCAATATGTTTACGGCGAGGGAGCTGGGGCTCAGATGAAGGGCACGGCCGACCGCGAATGCGCCGAGACACGCGGCCGCGATCAGCCAGCGGCCTGCGGAACGCGGGTTACGCCGCGCGGCCAAGGTCGCGCACAACGTGGACACGAGTGAGGAGGCACCTCCGTCGTTCCGCCGCCAGAACAGGTAGGCGGCAACCAGCTGGGGACCATAGAAGAGGAGCGCGTACCACCACCCGCCATATTCGCGGTTACCCGCCACTGCCCAGACCATTGCGGCACAGGCGAGCCAGCCGGCAGCGAGGCGGTGTCCTCCCCAGAGCCCGAGCACCAGTGCTCCCGGCGTGGAGACGAGCGTCAGCGACATGACCAGCATGCTCGTAGGCTCCGGGCCGGTTCGGTAGAGGACGAGGCCGATGAGGCCCATGAGCCCGTGCCACGTGCCGAGAATGGCGGCGAGCGCCCTGAGCGCAATGCGGCGTGTTCGATGCGTCGGCTCAGATGACATCGAAGCCGCAGAAATGGCTCTCGATCGCGCAAGCCGTCTCCTCGTCGAGATTGGGATACAGGCGCTTGACGTCGGACCAGGCCGTTCGCAGCTCCATGTTGACTGTCTTGAGAGCCGGGTTGCCGAGCATACGCCCCAGGTCGACGGCTGGATCACGCAGCTTCGCGTCCACGAACGCGCCGTAGAACTCGATCTGCTGCTCGGTGGCACGGATCAGCCGCGCGTGGATCGGTTTCATGCGGTCCGGCACGTCCAGGCGCCGCAGCCGCTCGAGCACGTCGAGCTGCTTGTCGCGGTAGATGGCGTAGAGCGCCCGTACTGCGCGGGCGAGCGGCGGGGCTTGAGCACGCGTCGATGTTCAAACGGTTCGTGATCCCGTCGTCGAGCGCCGAGAGCAGGCCGTGGAAGAACTGCAGCTCCTCCTGGGCGTCGATCACGCTGCCCTTCGTCGGGATCGCGGTCTTGTAGATCCAGCCGCGCGAGGGCCAGCTCGTCTCGGTGACGCGGTGGTCGTGGATGCTGTCGACGGCGCCCACGACCGACACGATCACGCGCTCGGGATAGGTCAGAAGGATGGAGACCGGGGCCAGGATCGCGAGCACCACGAGGAGTCGGTTCAGCATGCGCAGCTGATGCCGCTTCTGTGCGGCCAGCGTGGCGTGCTCGTCCACGAAGCCGCGAAGCGTTTCGACGACGTCGTCCGCCATCCAGGCGCCGTGTCCGCCCGGGCAGGCGCTCACGTAGAGCCCGGGGCCGGGCAGCGTGTTCCTGATCAGGTCGCGGCGGCACGAAGGGCACGCGGCTGGAATGCGCTTCTCGGCCGCGCCGGGCGCGAGGATGTCGGCGAGCAGTCGATCGATATCGTGTCGCCGGCCCTGCTCCAGCGCCGAGTCGATCAGATGCAGTCGGTCGCCCTCGATCCACATACGGGGCCTCCGCCCGAGTGGGAGCACGGGGCATACCAACCGATAAGTATCGAATCTCTCGGCGCGGCGGCCCTAGGCAGGCTGAGTCAGAATGCCGACCACTGCCACCGTTTGGGTCAGGATCGTCGGATGCTCACCCCGAGGGGTATTTCGAGGGTGAGGCCGGATCAGCGCTCGCAGGACAGGCGCATGCGATTCTTCGCGATCCACGCGTACACCCGACGCGCGATCGGTCGGGCGCCCGGCAGCGCGAACACCGCAGCGAGCCAGCCAAGCCCGCGAATGCGGCGAAGCAGCTCGGGTACGGCGTCGGCGCCGGCCAGCGTGCGCCCATCCGGCAGCACGAGCTGCATCGCCGTCAGGCACGCCTCGTCGGTGATCTGCGGATAGCGGAGCCGACGGGGCGCCGAGCGGCACGGAAGGATCTCGAGGGCGCCGCCGGACATCGCCAGGCGCATGAGCCAGAGCGCGCTCGCCCGGCACATCGCGCACTCGCCGTCGTAGATCAGGACGGCGGCCGAGAGCCCCATCCCTTGAGCGTGCGGTAGTAGAGCGCGAGCCCGACCGCCACGGCCAGCGAGACCAGCGCGTGCACGAGGCCCGTGACCGTGTGATCGCGCATGAGGACCATCATCGCGTAGAACAAAAAGAACGCGATGCCCGCACCGATGAGGATGCGGTGGGCGGTGATCAGCTTCATGCGCGCCTCGCGGCCAGTGCCTCGCGCCTAGACGCCGAGGACGACCTTCACCGAGTCGCGCGTCACGCCGATGAGCCGATCGATCTCGGCTTCGGTCACGACCAGCGGCGGCGCGAAGTAAACCGAGTCGCCCGGCGCCGGATGCGGGCCCGGCGATGGCCGCGTGCGGGTGACCACGCCGCGCTTCATCATCTCGGCCTGGATGCGCTGCGCGACCTGCTTGTCGCCGGGGAAGTTCTTCTTGGTCGCGCGATCTTCCACGAGCTCGACCGCGGCCAGCAGTCCTTTACCGCCGCGGATGTCGCCCGCGTGCGGATGATCGCCAAACGCCTGCTGCAGCCCCTTGTGCAGGCGCGTACCCATCTTGGCCGCGTTCTCCCAGAGCCGCTCGCGCTCCATGATCTCGACGTTCTTGACGCCGACAGCGCAACACGTGGGATGGCTCGAGTAGGTGTAGGCGTGCATCCAGCGATCGGCAGGGCTGACGGAGTCCATCGCCTCCTTGATCGCCTTGGTGACCATGATGCCGCCGAGCGGTAGATAGCCCGAGGTCACGCCCTTGGCGAACGACATGATGTCGGGCTTCACGTCCCAGTGCGAGAGCGCGAACCAGCGGCCGGTGCGGCAGAAGCCGGTGATGACTTCATCGCCGATCAGCAGCACCCTGTGCTTCGTGCACACCTCTCGCACCCGCGGCCAGTAGTCGTCGGTCGGATAGATGACGCCGCCGCCGCCGTGGATCGGCTCGCCGATGAACCCGGCGACGGTATCGGGGCCTTCGCTCAGGATCTTCTCTTCGAGCTCGCGCGCGGCCGCCTGGCCCACGGTCTCGCCCGGCTTGGCGCCCTGGAAGCGATACGGATAGCAGGTCTGGATGTGCACGAAGCCCGGCACGCGCGGCTCGAACATCTTCCAGTACGGGCTCATGCCGGTGGCGCTCATCGCCTGCAAGGTGACGCCGTGATAGCCCTGCTGGCGCGAGATGATCTTGACCTTGTCCGGCTTGCCCTGCGTCTTCCAGTAGAAACGCGCGGTCTTGAACGCCGACTCGTTCGACTCGGCGCCGCCGCAGGTGAAGAAGACGGCCTGCATGTTGTCGTAGGCGAGCTCGATCAGCTTGTTCGCGAGCGTGATCGCCGGAATGTTCGACGAGCCGACGTAGCCCGAGAAGTACGCGAGGTCCTTCATCTGCGCCGCGGCGGCGTCCGCTAGCTCGGTGCGGCCATGGCCGACGTTGACGTTCCACAGGCCGGAGAGGCCGTCGATGTACTCGTGGCCTCCGATCTCCTGGATGGTCGAGCCCTTCCCGCGGACGTAGATCAGCGGCTCGGCGTTGTCGATCGGGTGGTGCAGCGGGTGGATCAGGTGGTCCTGGTCGGCCTTGACGAGCTCAGCGGCGGTCATCGCCATTGACGTTCTCCGTTTCCTCAGCGCACGACATTAGCGGGGCGCGCGCGCCCGCCGATAGTCCCCGTCCGGGATGGGGACCGCCCGATTCTGTGACCCGCAATATCGGTAGATCCACGCTCGCGCGCGCCGGCCGTTTGCGAGCGTGACGATCGCGCGACGACGCTCGAAATTGTACCCCTCCTCCCGATCGAGCACCGGGAGAAGTTCGGGGCCGTCGAGACGGTAGATCTCGCCGCGGACACGGCCGGTGCCGTCGATCAGTCCGGGGTAACGCCCGAGGTCGAGGAGCTGGCCGCGCACCGCGCCCTCGCCGAGGAAGGTCGACTGCCCGGCGAGCACGCGATGCAGCGGATAGCCGCGCATCAGGGTTCCGTACGCGAACAAGAGCTCTGCGCGGGGACGGGACGGCCGGCCGTTAGTTCGGCTTGGCAAGCTGCTGGAGCGCGGCCAGCGTGCGATTCGTGTCGATCGCCAGGCTGCCGATCTCGACGTACCGAATGCGGCCGGTGCGGTCCACGACGTAGGTCACGCGCTTCGAGAGGTTCCACGTGTCGTCCCAGGCCCCGTACTCGCGGCTGACCCGACCAGGTGACGCAACATCGCTCAAGAGACGGAACGGCAGCCCGAGATGCTTCGTTCATGCGAGGTTTCGTTCGGGCGGATCGGCCGAGATGCCGACGATCTCGGCGTTGAGTGCGGCGTATTTCGGCTGTTCATCCCTGAACTGGGAGAATTCGCGCTCTCAGCCGCCGGTGAACGCCTTGACGAAGAACGCGACCACGACGAAATCGCGCTGCGCCAGCGCCTCGCTGAGCTTGAACGGCCGTCCGTGCTGGTCGCCGAGCGTGATCTCCGGCGCCTTGTCATCGACCGCCAGCGGCTTGTCGCGATCGGCCGCGAGCGCCGGCCCAGAGATGAGCGCCGGCGCGGCGATCATGACGACGAGCAGGACGATTAACGCTCTCAGGAGTTCTCCACCGCCTGGAGGACGGCGCCGAGGAAGTCGGACTCGGGTAAAGCCCCCTCGAACTGGACGCGATCGTTGATGACCACCTTCGGCACGCCCATTACCTGGTAGGCGCGCGACAGCTCCGGGAATTCGGTGGCCTCGATCACAGTCGACCGCACGCGATCCGAGGCGACCGACATGTGCTGCGCCAGGCGCACGGCCCGGGGGCAATGCGGTCAGGTAGGCGTCGAGAAGACCTTGATGTCGACGTCGGCCGCGAGCGCGCGCAGCGAGGCCAGCGTGTCTTCCGAGAGCATCGGCTCCCCGGTCGAGGCCACGATGATCGAGTCGATCAGGTTGCTGAACTCGTAGCCGAGCGGGACGCCGTAGAAGCGGATGCCGTAGTCGCGGCTACCCTCGACCACGATGGCAGGCACCTGGTCGACACCATAGGCCTCGGCACGCTCCCGATCGATGGCCAGGTTCAGCACCTCGACCGTGATCTTGTCCGACAGCTCGGCGACCTCTTGCACGAGCTGCTCGTTCTGCTGACAGAGCTCGGCCGCCGCGAGCGACTGCGAGAACACCACCAGCTTCACGGGCCCGACGATACGCTCGAACTCCTTGCGGACAGCAGCCTGGTCGCGCGCGGACAGGATCGGCATGGCGTCATTATACCTGCTAGAATCGCCGCGCAAGGGAGCGAGGCCATGAAGCCGTTCGTGATCAACCGCTACGGCCGGATCGTGTTCCCCTTCAACTTCTTCCCCGAGCTCGACTTCTCGATCTTCGAGACGCTCGAGCAGTTCGCCGCGGTCATCAAGCGCGACTTCGAGGAGAAGGCGCCCTCCGAGACCGACATCGTCGCCGGCGTCGACGCGAAGGCCTACACCGGACGGTACGACCTCTTGCGCGATCTCGCGCTGAGCCTCTTCTGGGTCAACCGCTACGCGATGACGATGTACGAGAAGCGCCCGACGCGCTGGCGCGACGTGCCCAAGACCCGCGACGACGTGTTCTTGCCGGTGTTCAAGGGCTGGGAGGGCACCGAGCTGACCGCCGCGATCGAGGCCGGCTATCGGGCGCTGCCGCCGAGCTTCGACGAGGGCACCGAGGACAAGATCTCGCGGATCCTGCTCGATGTCTTCCGCCACAAGAAGGGCGCCGGCGCCGAGCTGCCGCCCATCAAGCCGACCGTCGGCGAGATCCTCTCGAACCCGAAGAACCTCACCTATCACCTGCTCGCCTACAACCCCGACTATCCGGGCTACGGCTGGGACGACATCATCGAGTACACGCATCTCGTGCCCGAGGTCGAGGCGCTCATGCGCCAGGCGATGGTGCTCCACAACCAGTACCGCTGGGATCGGTCCAAGACGCGGGTGATCGAGGTCGGCAAGCTGCACGACGACGACTTCGTGGTCGTGTTCCAGCCGCGCTCGACCGAGGTGCTGCAGTTCATCCGTCGCGTGAAGGGCGCGCAGCGCTCGCGGCCCCGCCGCCCGGCCCCGCTCGAGTCGCGTCCGCCGGCGCGGCCCTACCCGCCGATCGACGTGCGCGCGCGCTTCTCCGTCATGCCGAAGCTGGAAGCCCTGGCCGTCTACCGCGGCGAGCGGGCCTGCACCAACGACGATCTGATCCGCAACGCCGCGTACTGCTGGTCGCCGATGACCGCGAAAGAGATCGAGCAGAAGACCGGGATCGTCGAGCGGCTCTACACCGAGCTCGATCTCGATCACATGGCGCTCCTGGCCGCGCAGCGGGCCCTCGCGAAATCGGGTCGGCGCCCCGAAGAGATCGGCGCCGTGCTCTTCTGCTCGTGCACGAGCGCCAAGATGATGCCGTCGCTCGCCACATGGCTCTCCGGCCAGCTCGGCCTGTTCCAGACCCACGCGTCGTGCGACCTCGTGGCGGCCTGCGCCGGGCTGCCGTACGGCATCGCGGAAGCGGTGCGCCTGCTGCAGGAGGTCGAGCGCCCGGTACTGCTGGTCTGCGGCGAGAAGTTCTCGGACAAGATCGGGACCGTCCGGACCTCGCGGATGATCTTCGGCGACGGCGCAGCGGCGCTCGTGATCGCGCCGGCGCCGCCCGGAGCGCCGGCCGACGTCGAGTGGGTGCAGACCTACGCGAGCGGTCCGATGAGCGAGGTCGATTCGATCATCTGGCCCAACCCGGAGTTCGACAACAACATCACGGTCTACGGGCCGCAGGTGATGACCTTGGTGCGCCGCTACCTGACGCAGATGATCGACGAGCTGCGCGCGCTTCCCCACGCCGACGGCGCCGCGGGCTCGCTCCTGGACAGCGTCGATCTGATCGTGCCCCACCAGGCCAACAAGACGATGGTGATCGATCTCGCCGAGGCCGCCGGTGTCGGGCCCGAGCGCCTCTACTTCGACATCGAGCGGGTCGGCAACACCTCCTCGGCGTCGATCCCGATCGCGATCCACGATGCGGTGCGCGAGGGCGTCATCAACCGGCCGATGCGCATCTTCTCGCCCGGCTTCGGCGCGGGCGCCGTCGCCGGCTACGTCGTCGCGCGGATCGATCCCGCGATCGTTGCGACGTAAGACCGAGGGCGCGCGGTCGTCTCAGCCCGGATGATCGAATAGCGGGAGGACCAGGAGATGATTGACACTGCGAGGCTTCGTCCGATCGACGGAACGTTCGCCGCCGAGGCGCTCGATATCGACATCGCCCGACCGCTGGACGCCGAAACCCTGGCCTGGATCGAGCGCGCCTTCGCGAGCCACCCCGTGCTCGTGTTCCGCGAGCAGGACCTGGGGCCCGGCGAGCTGGCGGCCTTCGGGCGCTGCTTCGGCAAGCCGAAGCGTCACGCGCTGGTCGACTATCGCCATGCCGAGTATCCGGACGTGTCGTGGCTGACCAACGTCGACAAGGACGGCAACATCGACTGGTTCGGCGTCAAGCGCGCCACCGACTGGCACACCGACTCGCCGTACGAGGACGAACCGCCGCGACTGGCGATCCTGCACGCGAAGGAAGTGCCCTCCGCGAAGGGCGGGACGATGTTCGCCGACATGCGGGCCGCCTACGACGCGCTGTCCGACGATATAAAGAACCGCCTCGCGGGCATGGTCGGGCTCCACGGGCGGCACGATGGCCCTGCCGGGCTCCGGTTGTACGAGGGCGATCGCGACCAGCACGTCGAGCGCCCGTATACGGAAAAAGCACGCCCGGCCGTCGTCACCCACCCGGTCACCGGGCGGCGAATCCTCTTCGTCAACCCGCTGCACACGCACGGCTTCCAGGGAATGGCTCGCGACGACGCCTTCGCGCTGATCGAGGAGCTCGCCCGGCATTCGACACGGGACCAGTTCGTCTACTACCACCAGTGGCGGGTGGGCGACGTGCTGATGTGGGACGAGCTCGCGACGATGCACCGGGGCGCCGGCGACTATCGCCCGGATGAGCGTCGAATCATGCTGCGCACCATCGTCTACTCGAGCTAGAGCGGGAGGCCCGCGACCACCAGGCGCCTCGGCGCCGGACGTCGGGCGGCTCCGGGCGGCGGCTCAGCAGCGGGCGACAATCAGCGACGCGCCTGGCGTCGCGAGCGCTCGAGCGAAAACCTGTGCGAACCTCGTCTCGCTGTCCGCGTCGGACACGCTGAATCCGACGGCCGCCGCCTGCCGCGTCAGTATCGCAGCGTCCACGTCGCCGGCGAAGGCCACGACCGCGAGCCGGGCACTGAGCCGCGCCGCGGTCTCGAGCTCGCTCGCGGCGGCCTCGAGCTCGTTCGTGTCGGTGAAGCACACGACGTGACGCTCGGGACGGACCAGCGAAGCGGCGATGCCGGCGGACAGCGCGAAGCCTCGTGCGGCGAGACTGCTCGACGGCAGGAATTCGCCCGGCGCCGTCGCGTGCCAGGCCGCGGTGACGCACGCAGCGTACGCGCGGGCATCGACGGTCGCGATCGTGCCGGCCGGCGTCGCCTCGCGCGCCAGCCGCACGAGCCGCGCGTCCAGGCCGGCGCCGACGCTTCGCGACGCGCCCTCACGACGCAGCCGATCGAGCTCGGCGACGTCCCAGTCGGCGCGGGGCTTGTCGCGTAGACGTCCCGCGAGCTCCTCGACGATCGGCCCCACAGCGCCGAGCACCCGCGTCCCGAATGTGTGGCCGTCGGGCGGCGTCGCAGGCCCGAGAAACAACGAGGGCCGGGCTGTCCAGCACGACTCCGGGAGCGCTTCGAACGCGGCCAGACCCAGCGCCACGACGAGATCGGCGCGCTTGAGCAGGCGCGCCTCGATATCGGTCACGCCGAGCACACCTAGCATCAGCGGGTGCGGATCCGGCAAGGCACCCTTCGCCCCCGCCGTCGCCAGCAGCGGCGCCGGCAGCGCCTCGACCAGCGCTCTCAGCCACGTGGCCGCATCGTCCGAGCGGCAGTGAAACCCGGCGAGCAGAAGCGGTCGCGCGGCGTCGGATATCGCGCGCGCGGCGGCGTCGAGGGCGCCGGCGTCCGGGTACGGCAGCGGATCGGGCCGGCAGGACGTCGCCACGGGCACCGCCGCGGCTTCGAGAACCCGCGCGGGGATGTCGAGATGAACCGCGCCGCGCGGCTCGGTCATCGCCAGCCTGACGGCGTGCGCGATCCGATGCGCCGCCGACTCGGGCTCGACCGCGAGCGTCTCCTTGCATCCCGGGATCGGTGCGGGATGGCCGCTCGTGATCAGGACGAACGGCGCCCCGTCCGGCACTCGAAGCGGGCCCACGAAACCGGCGCCCTCGCCGATCGCGACCGCGCCCGGCGCGTCGACCAGATCGCCGGTGACCGCGGCCATGACGCAGGCGGCCGTCCCGTTCGACGCGAGCGTCACCGGCAGATCGCCGGCGCGCGCCGCGTCGAGGAGCCCATTCATCGGCGAGGTGGCCACACCGAAGAGCCGTGGCGTTCCGGCTCGCTTCATGCCGTCGACGACCACGTCGACGACAGCCTGTCGCGTCAATTCGCGAGGCGCTCGAACACCGGGCGCATCCGCTCCAGCGCCTTTTTCAGATTCGCCTCCGAGTTCGCGTACGAGAAGCGCAGGTAGCCCTCGCCATGCTCGCCGAAGGCCGCGCCGGACAGCGCGGCCACGCCGGCGTCGTTCAGGAGACGCTCGGCGACCTCGGCGGACGACCGGCGCGTGCCGGTGATGTTCGGGAACACGTAGAACGCGCCGCGCGGCCGCGCGCACTTGACGCCCGGCATCTGGTTCAGGCCGTCGACGATCAGATCGCGCCGGCGCTTGAACTCGGCCACCATCCGCGCCACCGGCGTCTGATCGCCCTGAAGCGCGGCGATGCCGGCGAGCTGCACGAACGAGGCGGTGCAGGAGTTCGAGTTCACCATGAGCCGCGCCACGTGGTCGGCGAGCGGCGGCGGCATCACGCCGTAGCCCAGGCGCCAGCCGGTCATGGCGTACGACTTCGAGAAGCCGTCCAGCAGAATCGTCAGGTCGCGCATGCCCGGCAGGTTCGTGATCGAGGCGAACTCGCCCTCGTAGAGGAACTGGCGATAGATCTCGTCGGTCAGCACCGGGATCTTGCGCGCGACCGCGATCGCCGCGATGCGCTCGAGCTGCGCCCGGTCCAGCACGCCGCCGGTCGGATTCTCGGGCGAATTGATCACGATCAGCTTCGTCTTCGACGACACACGGCGCTCGAACAGGGCGAGATCGAACCCGAAGTCGTTTTCCTCGCGGAGCGGAATCGCCACGGGCACCCCGCCGACGAAGTTGACCACCGACTCGTAGATCGGAAATCCGGGATTGGGAAGGATGACCTCGTCGCCCTCGCCGATCATCGCCATGATCGTGAAGAACATGATCGGCTTGGCGCCGGGCGTGACCACGACCTCCTCCGGCGCGACCGCGATCCCGCGCGTCTCGGCGACGTGCTTGGCGATCGCCTCGCGGAGCTCGGGCAGCCCGGCCGCCGGGCCGTAGTGCGTCGCCCCGCCGTCGAGCGCCTGCTTGGCGGCCTCCTTGATGTGCGCCGGCGTGTCGAAGTCGGGCTCGCCGATCTCGAGGTGGACGATCTCGCGGCCCGCGCGCTCGAGCTGCCGCGCGCGCGCCAGCACCTCGAACGCCGACTCGGTGCCGAGCCGGGACATGCGTGGGGCGACGTTCATGGAGTTCTCCGTTCTGCCGCCGCAGTGCGCGGCCGCTGTAAAGGTCCCTATTATAAGGCGTGGACTTCGTGCGCGTTCCCGAGGGTTCGTTCCGGATGGGTTGGGGGCTCGGCCATCCGTGCGAGCGCCCACCGCACGTCGTCTGGATCGACAGCTTTCTGATCGCGCGCACACCCGCGACCAATGCCGACTTCGCAGAATTCCTGGCGGCGACCGGCGCCGCGCCGCCGCCCTTCTGGACCGACGCGGGCTTCGCCGATCCGCGGCAGCCGGTCGTCGGCCTGTCGTGGACCGAAGCTGCGGCGTTCGCGGTGTGGGCGGGGGCGCGGCTGCCGACCGAGGCCGAGTGGGAGAAGGCCGCGCGGGGCGGCCTCGAGGACCGGCGTTTCCCGTGGGGCGACGAGCGGCCGGGTGTCACGTTCGACCGCCCGCCGCGCGTGGGCGCGACGCCGGTCAACCCGCTGGGGCTCGCCGACGTCTCGGGTGTCTGCCACGAGTGGTGCGCCGATTGGTTCGACGACGACTACTACGCCGGCTCGCCGGCGCGCAACCCGCGGGGGCCGGCGACCGGGACCCGACGGGTCAGCCGCGGAGGCGCCTGGCGCCACGCGGATCCGTGGAGCCCGGTGGCGCACCGCTCGTCGCTGCCGCCTCACCTGCGCTATTCCGACTACGGCGTGCGGTTCGCGCGCGACGCCGAGTGAGCCCGGAAGGCATACAATGACTCGCACGCAGATGGCGTCCGCAGAGCGGTCGGTCCTGAAGGAAGGGGTCGTGGCCGGCTTGATCGGCGCGGCCGTCGTCGCCGTCTGGTTCCTCGTCTTCGACATCGCGCGGGGCCGGCCGTTCCTCACCCCCGGGCTCCTGGGCGCCGCCGTCTTCCAGGGCGTCACCGACCCGGCCGGGGTCCAGCCCTCGTTCGGCAACGTCCTGGGCTACACGATCATTCACGGCCTGGCCTTCATCGCGTTCGGCGTGGTGGCGGCCAGCCTCATGGCCGTCAGCGAGCGTGAGCCCGCGCTGTTTCTCGCGTTCGTCATCCTGTTCGCGAGCTTCGAGGTCTTCGTCTTCGGGGTGGTCGGGGCACTCGGCAAGTCGATGCTGGGGGCCCTGGTCTGGTGGGCGATCCTCGTCGGCAACCTGCTCGCGTCGGTCGCGATGCTCTGGTATTTCTTCCGCGCGCACCGGTCGCTTCCGCGCACCTTGATCGGCTCGTGGGGTCAGGTGTTTCGCGAGGGCGTCATCGCCGGCCTCCTCGGCGCGGCCGTCGTCGCGCTCTGGTTCCTGGCGATCGATTCGATCCAGGGCGAGCCGCTCCGCACGCCGAAGCTCCTGGGCATGGCGCTGTTGCGCGAGGCCGATCCGGGGATGGCGGTCGTGTCCTACTCGATCGTGCACGGCGTCGCGTTCGCGCTGTTCGGCATCGTCGGCGCGCTGCTGATCGCCGGCGCCGAGCGCCAGCCGCTCTTCGTCTTCGCGCTGGTGATCTTCTTCACGGCGTTCGAGGTGTTCTTCATCGGCGGCGTGCTGATCGCCGCGAAGTGGGTGCTCGACGAGATCGCCGGCTGGACGGTCTTCGTCGGCAACCTGCTCGCGACCGTCGTCATACTCGCCTACTTCTTCGCGGGTCACCGCGAGCTCGCGCGCCGGCTCACCGAGGCGTGGGCGGAAGAAGATTAGCTGGCCGGCGGCGGCCTCAACGCGCGCAGCAACCTCACGATCAACGCCACGGTAGGTTGCCAGTCGCCCGCCATCGCGCGCGCACCGGCCGCCGCATAGTCCCCGCCCTGCGGGCGCGGCCGCAGGCGCATCACGGGCGGCAAGCCGAATCGCTGCAGGAGGAAATTGGCCCACATCCTGGCGGTGCGGCCGTTGCCGTTGGCGAACGGATGGATGCGAACCCATTCGGCATGCGCCCAGCCGGCCAGCTCGACGACCGCTGCGACACCATCGGCGTCGAGCGGCGCTCCATCGGGATAATCGGCGTCGAGCGCCGCGACGACTTCCTGCATGCGCCGCTCGAACTCCTGGAGCTGCGCGCCGACGTTCTGGTACGGGGCGCCCTCCCAGGTGCCGATCACGACGTCGACCTCGACGCCGGCCTCACCGCGAAAGCGGCCGACCCACGCCGCGGCGGGCACGTCGAGGCCGCTCATCGTCTGACGGTGCCACGCGCGCACGAGATCGAGCGAGGGCTGGTCGCGGCGCTCGGCGCTCTCGCTGACGGCTCGGGCGACCGCGGCGAGATTGCGACGGAGCTGGGGGCTGTCGGCGTCCCAGTCAGCCATCGCCCGGAGGTCAGCGGCTCAGGATGTCGCGAACCTTGCTCTGGACGGGGCCGGCGCTCTTGATGCGGCCCTCGACCGGATCATCCTTTCCGTGGCGCGCTTCGGCGTCGACGAACTCGGCCCATAGCTGCTTGTAGCCCGGGTCCGAGCGCCGATAGGCTTTGACGCGCTCGAGCACCTGCTGCAGGTCGGCCTCGACTTGCGAGGACTGACGCTCCACGTAGCTGCGCACGGCCTCGTTGATCATCCGGTTCATGGGCTTCTTCAAGATCCGCTGCAGGAGCGCGAGCCCGGCGAGCAGCTCGGCCTGAAGGCGCACGGTCGTCGCCTTGGGCACCGCTTTCGGGATGACTCTCCGCGGGGCGCCCTCGGTGGGCTTGCGGGCCTGCTTTCGCGACGCTCGAGGCGGTCGAGGGCTCGGCATAATCGCACGATACGGGGCGGCCGGGGTGATGTCAAATCTCTGTTTTGACATCACCGCCTGGTCGGGCGACGGTCAGCCCGAGCGGCACAAGGTCAGAAGATCCAGGCGCTCGACGACCGGCGCCGGCGCCGTTTCCAGATCGACGGCGCGGCGCATCCGAGCGAGACCGGCTTCGAACTCGGCGTCGCTGATGAGCTCCAGCGTGGAAAGTGCGCGGAGCTTCAGCCGCTCGTAATGAGCGCTCAAGCTCGCGTCGATCTCCTGCTCGATCGGGTCGAGCGCCATGAGCTCGAAGCCGGCGGCCGCGAACGCGGCGCGCACGCGCTCCACCGTTGGCAGCCGCACCTCGTCGATCGCGCGCGCCGACGGGAAGAACTCGTAGTGCCGGATGCGGTCGAGCCGGCCGCTGAACACGTTGCGGATGAACACCAGCCCCGCGGGCCTGAGCACGCGATGCAGCTCGCGCGCGCACGCGGCCAGGTCGGACACGTGGTGGATGATCATCGACAGAAACGCGCAGTCGAACTCGCCGGCCGCCGTTGGAATGGCCTCGGCGGAGCCGTCGCGGTAGACCACTCGCGGATGGGCGTTGCCCTGCTCGGCTTCAGCGCGCATCTTGGCCGAGGGCTCGACGGCGACGACGTGCGCGTCGAACGCGTCGGCGAGCATCGCGGAGAAGCGTCCGGTGCCGGCGCCCAGATCGAGGATGGTCCGCGGCGACGGCGTCTTGCCCAGGCGGCGCGCCAGCGCCTGCATCCAGAGCCGGCCGGTCTCGGCCGACAGCGTGCGGCCCGCGCGGTACGCGCGGTGCAGCCGCTGATCGTAGTCGACGCGCCCTACCACAAGGCGTCGGGGAGCGGCAGCCCCTCGAACGCGTGAGTCGGCATCGGCACGGGCGGCGTGATTCCCAGTCGCTCGCACAGCACGTAAAGTTGCCGAAGGTGCTGCGCGCCATGCCACGCCGTGCGCTCCAGCAGGTCGTGCCCGGACTGCGGGCCGTAGTAGACCTTGATGATGCGCTCGAACTCGCCGGGCGACGCGCCCTCGAACCACCCGCTGATGCGCCCGCGCACGAGCGCGCCGTAGCGCGCGATCGCCTCGCCGTCCTTCAGGTCGGCCGGCGCCTCGTCGAGCAGCCACGACTCCGGGAACTCGCCGAGGTCCATGCCATCCACGAACGCGAGCGAGAGGCGAAACACGTGATAGCCGAGGTTGCGGAACGTACGGTTCCGCTCGGGCGGGCGCCAGTCGAGATGATGGTCGGGAACGCTACGGATCAGCTGCTGCGTGGTGTCGAGCACGATGTCGACCCGCTGGGCGAGCACGGCCGGCGGCAGCTTCGTCTTCGCCGTGTACGGGATGCCCAGGAGCTCCGCGTACGCCGGCGGGTTCCAGCCCTGCGCGGCGCGGTCGCCGACGATGAGCGCCGGGACGCGCAAGACTCCAACGCGCTTCAGCTCGTCGTAGCCTGCGGGATGAGCCTGCACGTCGACCGGGTCGAACTCGACCCCCCAAGACGAAAGCAGCTCCTTCGTCTTGGCGCAGGACGATCAGCCTGGCCGGTAGAAATACCGCGGCCTCGTTCCGGAACCACGGGCGGCGCTCGCTTGGCTCATGACGCTCTCCTGTTTTGCTGTGCGATCGATTGTACCCGAAGGAGCTCGGGCCTCACCGCCCGCGGAACGTCGGCGTCTGCTTTCGCGCGAACGCAGTCACGCCGCTCCGGAAATCCTCGGTGTGGCCGCTCGCGGCGATCGCCTGCGCCTCGAGCTCCATCTGCGTCTCGAGGCTCTCCCACGTCGACTGGTGGAAGAGACGCTTGGCGCCGCCGAACGCCTTCGTCGGCCCCTGGGCGAGCTCGCGCGCCAGCGTGGCGACGGCCGTGGACAGCTCCGCGTCGGGCGCCACGCGGGTCACCAGACCCCATTCGAGCGCCTCGCGGGCCGACAGCACCCGGTTGGTGAAGTAGAGCTCCATTGCGCGCCGCATCCCGACGAGCCGGGGCAGGAAATATGACGAGGAGCCGTCGGGCGTCGCGGCGATCTTCGAGTACGCCATCGTGAATCGCGCCGACTCGGCGGCGACGACCAGGTCGCCCGAGAGCGCGAAGCTCAATCCGCCGCCGGCCGCCACGCCGTTGACCGCCATGATGACGGGCTTGTCGCTGCGGCAGAAGCGCGACACGGTCCCGTGCAGGTAAGTCGTCAGCTCCTTGACGTGCACGCCGATGCGCTCCAGGTTGTCGACGAAGTCCTTCACGTCGCCGCCGGCGCAGAACGCCCGGCCCGCGCCGGTGACGACGATGCAGCGCACCGCCGGATCCTCGTCGACGTCGAGCGCGGCGTGGAACAGCTCGCGGCCCAGACCGAGGCTCAGCGCGTTGAACGCGTCGGGGCGATTGAGGGTGATCGTCGCGACGCCGTCGCGGCGCTCCAGGGTCAGGAACTTGAAATCCATGCTCGTCTCCTCGGAATTATAGGCTCGCCTCGCACGGCGGGGCCCCAGCCCCGCGACGTGCTGCGGCTAACACTGCCTTAGCTCTTCGCGACGGGCCGGCGGGCCGCGCGCGCGACGACGTCCAGGACGTCGGCGATCCTCAGCGGCTTCACCAGCACCATGTCGACGCCGTGCGTCCGGCGCTCCTCGGCCGAGAGCTCGACGCCGAAGCCGGTCACCAGCACGACCGGCACCGTGGGCGCGATCTCCTTCACGGCCTGGGCGACCTGCCAGCCGGAGACGCGCGGCATCGCGAGATCGGTGAACACCAGATCGAACGGCTCGGCGCGCAGCTGCGCGATAGCGCTCGCGCCGTCGGCGAGCACCACCACGCGATGCCCGCTGGTCTGGAGCACGTCGCCGAGCACGCGGCCCACCTCGACCTCGTCGTCGACGACCAGGCAGCGCAGCGACACGCCGGGCGGCGGCGCCTCGGTCGGCGCCTGCACCTCGACGTCGGGGACGACGCCCGGCGCGAACGTCAGACGGAATCGGGTCCCCCGCCCTTCCTGACTATCGACGGTGATCCGCGCGCCGTGGCGCGAGAGGATGCCGTACGTCATCGAGAGGCCGAGCCCGGTGCCCTGCGGCCCCTTGGTGGTGAAGAACGGATCGAAGATCTTGCCGCGAATCGCCTCGGGGATCCCGACGCCGGTGTCCGCCACCGTCACCACGACCAGATTGTTCTCGACGCTGGTCGCCACGGTCAGCGTGCCGCCCGTCGGCATCGCGTCGACGGCGTTCAGGATCAGGTTGGTCATCGCCTCGCGGAGCTCCGCGGGATCGCCCGCGACGCTCGGCAGCGTGCCGAACGACGTCTGCGCCTCGACGGCCACGCCGCGGCTGCGCGTCTCCTCGCGCCAGCGCGACTGCGTGATCTCGAGCGCGCCGCGCACGACCTCGTTGAGGTCGACCGCGATGAACGGCTGATCGCGCCGCGTGCGCGTGAACTCCTGCAGCCGGCGCACGGTCTGCGCGCCGTCGAGCGCGGAGCGCTCGATCACCTGCAGCCACTTGCGGAGCTGCGGATCCTGGAGCCGCTGCAAAGTGAGCTGCGCGCGGCCAAGGATCGACGCGAGCAGGTTGTTGAAGTCGTGCGCGACGCCCGAGGCCATCTCCCCGAGCGCGCGGAGCTTCTCGGTGCGCACGAGCTGGTCCTGCGCCGAGGCCAGCTCGCTGTAGGCGCGGGCGCGCTCCTCGAAGAGCCGCGCGCTCCGCAGCGCAAGCGCTGCGAGGTGGCCGATGCTCGACAGCAGGCGCTCGTCGGCCTCGCCGAACGCGCGCGTGCCGCTGCGCAGGGTCAGCACGCCGATCACGGTGTCCCCGGTCGTCATCGGCACGCCGAGCCAGTGGCGCACGGCGGGGAACGTCTCCACCGGCGCGACGCCGAAGCGCGCGCACTCCGCCACGTAGTCGTCGGTCCGGACCGCCTTGCCCGTCTCGAGCACCGCGGACATGAGCCCGACCGTGCGAGCCGGATACCGGAGCGGTGTGCGCATGTCCGGCACACCGTCCACCACGCGCAGGACGACCTCGAGGTCGCCCCGCTCCTCGTCGCGCAGCACGATGGCCATGTTGGCCGGGTCCAGGATGCGGCCGGCCTGGACGCGAATCGCCTCGAGCAGTGCGGCGCGATCGAGCTGGCCCGTGATCGCGCGCGACAGCTCGAGCAGCACCGACAGCTCCTCGACCTGCCGGCGGTTCTGCTCGTAGAGCTGCGCGTTCTCGAGCGCCAGCGCCGCCTGATCGCCGAAGGCCTGCAGCAGGGTGACTTCGCTCTCGGAGAAGACTCGGCCGGCGCTGTCGCCTAGCGCCAGGGTGCCGATGATCCGGCCCTTCGCTCGCAGCGGCACGGCGAGCACCGCCCCGTGGCCGGTACGCCGCGCCGTCTCCGCGACCTCGGAGCTCAGGACGATGGTGGGATCGTGGAAAACATCGGACGAGGCCACCGGGCGCCCCTCGACGGTCGCGCGCCCGGCCGGTCCGACGCCCGCGGGCAGGACTGCGTCGGTGTCCGACGCGTTGTCGAGATCACCCGCGCGCGCGAGCAGGGCCAGCGAGCCGTCAGGCTGCAGCAGCCGCAACACCGAGATCCTGGTCTGGAAGAGCACGAGCACGCTGTCCGCGATGCGGCCACCGACATCGCGCGGGTCGAGACTCTCCGTCAGGCTCCGCGCCAGACGCGCGAGCTCTTCGGCCTCGAGCCGCCGACGCGTCATCTCGGTGTAGAGCCGCGCATTCTCCAGCGCCAGCGCGGCCTGGTCGGCGAACGCCTGCGTGAGGCGGATCTCGTCGTCGTCGAAATGCCGCCCCACGACGTCACCGATTCCGAGCGCGCCGATCACGCGCTCCCCGATGCGCAGCGGCACGCCGAGCACGGAGCGATTGCCGATGCGCTCGACCGCCGCGCGCGAGGCCGGTGTGAACGTGAAGCGGGGGTCCGCGAAGAGATTCGGTGTGGCGAGCGGCGTGCCGACCTCGATGGCGAGTCCCACGACGGCGTGACCGCGCGGAAACACGCTGTCCCGGCCGATCGCGACGCCGGGCTCGCCGGAGACCGCGATCGCGACCAGCGCGTCGCGCGCGGGATCCAGGCGATAGATGCTCGACGAGTGCACGCCGAGCAGCCGGCGCACGCTGTCGGCGACGCGCTGCGCGACCAGGTCGAGATCGAGCGTCTCGGAGAGCAGCCGGCTGAGGTCGGCCAAGGCGCTCATCCGCTGCGCCTGTCGCGTCGCGTCCCGGTAGACCTGGGCGTTGTTGATCGCGTGCGCGGCGTGCGAGGCGAGCGAGCCGAGCAGCTGCATCTCCTCGGGGGTCGGCTGGCGTCGTTCGCGCACGCCGACGGCCAGGGCACCCAGCACCCGCTCGCCGATCAGGAGCGGCGCGATGCCCACGCTGATCACGCCGGCGGCGCGGCACGGCTCCACGTTGCGAGCGCGCGGATCGTTCAACGCATCGGCCATCGCGAGGGACTCGCGGGTCGCGACGACGGCGCCGATGAGCCCTTCGCCGATCCGCATGCGCTCGAAGCTCGCGAGCGGCACCTCGGCGCCCGCGATGGCGCGGAGCGCGACGTGGCGGCCGTCCTCGTCGAGGAGCCAGAGCTGCGCGGCGCTCGAGCCGAAGAGCTCGACGGCCGAGGCGACGACGCGCTGGAAAACCTCGTCCGGCGACAAGGTGGCGGTCAACGTCTGCGCCAGCCGGCCGAGCGTCTCCAGCCGCCGGCTCTTCTCACGGCTCTCGGCCAGGAGCGATGCCCGCGCCACGACCTGTCCGACCTGGTGAGCGACGGCCTCGAGCAAGGTCAGCTCGTCGGCGCCGAACGTCCGCGACTCTCGCGTGATCAGCGCCATCACGCCCCAGATCTCACCGTTCACGGGAATGGGCAGCGCCAGCTGCGTCCGGTATCCGCCGACCCGGACGCGCTCGAGCACCTCCGGCGTCAGCACCCGCGACGACGGCAGGTCGGTGATGATCGCCCCCCCGGTTCGAATCACCTCGCCGACGTGGCTCTGATCGAGCGCGCGCAGGCGCAGCCGCTCGACGTCGGCGCGCTCGAGCCCGCGATGCGCGATCAGCGCCAGGGTTTGCGCGCCGCGATCGAACCGGAAGACGCCGCCGAAGTTGATGCCGGTCACGTCGCACACGACCTCGAGCGTGCGCTCGGCCGTGAGCACGAGATCGTCGCCGGTGCCGGTCGCGACCACGACCGCGTGCAGCACTTCCAGCTCGCGGCTGCGCTGCTTGTCCGACGCGCGCGGCGCCGAAGGCGACACCGCGGGCGTTGTCGACGCGGGTGCAGGCGGCACGGAGCGCGGCGCGGTGGGCGCGGCGCCGGCAGCGGGCAAGGGCGGTGAAGCCGGCGCGGCGGGCGGCGTCGGGCCGGACGGCCCAGCGCCCGACCGGCCCTCCGGGGCCTCCTCACCGCGATCCGATTGAGAGATGGCGGCGATGCCGACGGCGCTCGCCAGCGCGGCGACCAGCGAGAGCGCCCACCAGATCCACAGCCGGCGCGCCGGCCCCTGATACTGACGCGCCGGCAGCAACATCCAGAGGCTCGCGCCGCCTTCGCCGAGCTGGCGCGCCAGCCACGTCTCGCCGCCGATCGCGACCTGGCCGGTACGGAGCACGTCGTCCCAGCCCGATGCCGGAGCGCCCTCTGGCTTTGCGCCCAGCGCGCGGTCGTTCGCGACGACCACGAGCGCCGGGCGCGAGGGCAGCGTCGCGACGGCGGCCTCGAGCGCATCGAATCGGCGGCCGACGACGACCATCCCACCGGGCGTCGGCGCCACGCCGAGCACGTACGGGTGCTCGTCGACGACGGCAAGCTGCGTGACCGGCTCGGCTGGGCGGACCACCGCGGGCGCGATCGGGGGCTGCGCGGGCGGCACCTGGACGAGCGGCAGGCCGTTTGCGTCCGCGACCAGCAGGAGATCGGCGAGACGTCCTTGCTGGAGCGCCGCGATGTGCGGCAGCACCCCGCGGATGAGCGTGGCCCAGTCGCCGCGGCTGGTGCCCTCGACGACGGCCGGATCGTGCGCGAGGAGCCACGCCTCGTGCCGTACGTCGTCGAGCGCCATCGTGACGAGCTCGCGTACCGAGGTCAGGCTGGCCGTCACCGCCCGGTCGTAGCGGGCAACGACGTATCCCGCGACGACGACCCCGGCGACGGTCCACAGCATCACGAGGCCGACGAGCGTCAGGAGCAGGCGACGCGCCGATCGGCCTCTGAGCACGCGCTTCACGTGCGGCGCTCGCCCACCCGATGGAGCTTCAGGAGGTTCGTCGTCCCCCGCACCCACATCGGCGAGCCCGAGATGATCACGATGACGTCGTTGGGACGCACGACGCCGTCGCTCAACAGGTTCGCCTCGATTTCCTCGATCATCTCGTCGATGGTCTTGACCTTTCGAATGAGGCGCGAGGCGACCCCCCACGACAGCGCGAGGCGCCGCTGCACCTCGACGAACGGCGTCAGCGCGATGATCGGCACGCTCGGGCGAGCCTGAGAGATGAGCCGGGCGGAGAAGCCCGACTCGGTGAACGCCACGATGCCGCGCGCGCTGAGCGCGTGCGCGGCCGTGGCGGCGGCGTCGGAAATCGCTTCCTGGAACGTGGCGCCCGCGCGCCGCCGGCGCTCGCGCTCGACGGTCAGCATCGCGTCGTCGGCGCGCTCGGCGACCCGCGCCATCACCGCCACCGCCTCGTGAGGATAGCGACCCGTCGCCGTCTCCGCCGACAGCATCACGGCGTCGGCGCCGTCGAAGATCGCAGTCGAGACGTCCGAGACTTCGGCGCGGGTCGGTCTCAGATGCGTGACCATCGACTCGAGCATCTGGGTCGCGACGATGACGGGTACCTTCGCGCCGCGGGCCTGGCGGATGATCTCCTTCTGGATGTGCGGCACGTCCTCGAGCGGCACATCGACGCCGAGATCGCCGCGCGCGACCATCACCGCGTCGACCTTGGCCAGGATGCCAGGCAGGTTGTCGACGATCTCGTGGCGCTCGAGCTTGGCCACGATGGGCAGGTCGGCGCCTTCGTTCTTCAGGAAGTCACGCACTTCGTCGATGTCAGCCGCCGAGCGCACGAATGAGACCGCGACGTAGTCGACCCCGCGGCGCAGCCCGAAGCGCAGGTCCTCGCGATCCTTGTCGGTCATGCAGGACACCGGCAGCTTGACCCGCGGCAGCGAGAGCCCTTTGTGATCGCTGATGCGCCCCCCGACCACCACGCGGCCGTGCACCTCGTCCGGCGACGCGGACTCGACACGGAGCTGGATCATGCCGTCGTCCATCCAGATCTCGTCGCCGGCTCTCAGGTCCTTGAGGTATTCGGGGTGCGTGATCGAGGCGCGCTCGGCGGTGCCGACCACCGGGCGCGCGCAGAGCGTGAAGGGCCGGCCGGGCTCGAGGTCGACGCGGGCGCCGCCGCCGGGACCGAACGTGCCCAGGCGGATCTTCGGGCCCTGGAGATCCTGGAGGATCGCGACCGGGCGGCCCCAGCGCGCCTCGCCCTCGCGGATCCGCTGCACGACCTCCGCGTGCTCCTCGTGAGTGCCGTGCGAGAAGTTCAGCCGCGCCACGTCGAGGCCCGCCGCCACCAGGCGATCGAGCTGCTCGGTGCTGCTGCTCGCCGGACCGATCGTGCAGACGATCTTGGTCCGCCGCATCGCTCAGGAGCCCGTCAGCAGCGGTCTCAAGAACTGCCCGGTGTACGAGCGCTCGACGCGGCGGGCGAGCTCTTCGGGCGTGCCGGTCGCCACCACGCGGCCGCCCTCGTCGCCGCCCTCGGGGCCGAGGTCGATCACCCAGTCGGCGGTCTTCACCACGTCCAGGTTGTGCTCGATGATCACCACGGTGTTGCCTTGATCGACGAGCTTGTTGAGCACATCCAGCAGCCGCTGGATGTCCGCGAAGTGCAGTCCCGTCGTCGGCTCGTCGAGGATGTAGAGCGTGCGCCCGGTCGCGCGGCGCGAGAGCTCGGTCGCGAGCTTGACCCGCTGCGCCTCGCCGCCCGACAAGGTCGTCGCCGACTGGCCCAGGCGGATGTAATCGAGACCGACGTCGTCGAGGGTCGCGAGCTTCGACTTGATCACCGGCACCGCGTCGAAGAAGGAGAGCGCCTCGCGCACGGTCATGTCGAGCACCGCGGCGATGCTCATGCCCTTGTAATGCACGTCGAGCGTCTCGCGGTTGTACCGGCGGCCCTTGCACACGTCGCAGGTGACGTAGACGTCGGGCAGGAAGTGCATCTCGATCTTCACGAGCCCGTCGCCCTGGCAGGCCTCGCAGCGGCCGCCCTTGACGTTGAAGGAGAAGCGCCCGGGCTGATAGCCCCGCATCCGCGCCTCGGGCGTGCGCGCGAACAGCGTGCGGATGAACGTGAACACGCCGGTGTAGGTCGCCGGGTTCGAGCGGGGCGTGCGGCCGATCGGCGACTGGTCGATGTCGACGACCTTGTCGATCCGCTGGGCGCCCTCGATGCGATCGTGGGCGCCGGGCCGGTCCTGCGCCCGGTGCAGCATCGAGGCGAGCGCGCGATAGAGGATGTCGTTCACGAGCGTCGACTTGCCCGAGCCCGACACGCCGGTCACGCAGGTGAAGGTCCCGAGCGGGATCTTCACGGCCATGCCCTTCAGGTTGTGCTCGCGCGGGTTGTGGATCGTGATGGAGTGACCGGTCCCCTTCCGCCGGGTCTCCGGCACCGGGATCGCGAGGGAGCGCGAGAGATAGCGCCCGGTGAGCGAGCTCGGGTTCGCCATGATCTCGTCGGGCGTGCCGACCGCAACGAGGTGACCGCCGAGCTCGCCCGCGCCGGGTCCGAGGTCGACGACGTAGTCCGCGGAGCGAATCGTCTCCTCGTCGTGCTCGACGACCAGCACCGTGTTGCCGATGTCGCGCAGCCGCTTGAGCGTGTCGAGCAGCCGTCGATTATCGCGCTGGTGCAACCCAATCGAGGGTTCGTCCAGGATGTAGAGGACCCCGACGAGACTTGATCCTATCTGAGTCGCTAAACGAATTCGTTGCCCTTCTCCCCCGGACAACGTGCCGGCCGGCCGGTCGAGCGTCAGATAGTCGAGCCCGACGTTCATCAGGAATCCGAGACGCTCCCGGACTTCCTTGAGCACGCGGCGGGCGATCGCCGCCTCGCGCTCGGTCAGGTTCAGCTTCTCGAAGAAGCCGGCGGCTTCCTTGATGGTCTGGCGCACCACCTCGGCGATCGAGCGCCCGCCGATCTTGACGCCGAGCGATTCAGGTCTGAGCCGCGAGCCTCCGCAGGCCGGGCACGGACGCTCGGTCATGAACTGCGCGACCTCCGCGCGCGCCTCTTCGGAGGACGTCTCGCGGTAGCGGCGCTCGAGCGTCTTGATCACGCCCTCGAACCCGCCGTCGCGCTCGCCGTGCAGGATCACGTCGCGGATCGGCTTGCGCAGCTCGGACCAGGGCGTCTCGAGCGAGAACTTGTGGCGCTTGGCCAGGACAGCCAGGGTCTGGCGGAAATATGAGGTCTCGCGGCCGGCCCACGGCGCCAGCGCGCCCTCCTTGAGCGAGCGCGCCGGATTGGGCACGAGCCGGTCCGGATCGATCTCGTCCCGCGAGCCGATGCCGCCGCACTCCGGGCAGGCGCCGTACGGGTTGTTGAACGAGAACATGCGTGGCGACACCTCGGGGAACGAGATGCCGCAGTCCGCGCACGCGAGCTTCTCGGAAAAAGTAATTGTTGTAGCGGGTTTTTTTGTAGCGGCGCCCTTGAGGCCGGCTTGGACCGAGGGTGGCCTGCCATAGGAGCGACCCGGCTCCGGTCCCGCGTCCTTTCCCTCAACGGCGTCTACGGTCTCGACGGTGACGATGCCGTCGGCCAGACGCAGCGCCGTCTCGAGCGAATCGGCCAGGCGCGAGCCGAGGTTCTCCCGGACGATCAGGCGGTCGATGACCACGTCGATCGTGTGCTTGCGCTTCTTGTCGAGCTCGATCTCCTCGCCGAGCTCGCGCACGACGCCGTTGACCCGCACGCGCGAGTAGCCCTGGCGCTGCAGGTCGAAGAAGAGCTTCTTGTACTCGCCCTTGCGGCCGCGGACGACGGGCGCCAGGACCAGGAGCCGCGTGCCCTGCGGCTGGGCGAGGACGCGATCGACCATCTGTTGCACGGTCTGGGCGGAGATGACCTTGCCGCAGCGCGGGCAATGCGGAATGCCCACCCGCGCGAAGAGCACGCGGAGGTAGTCGTAGATCTCCGTGACGGTGCCGACGGTGGACCGCGGGTTCTTAGAGGTGGTCTTCTGCTCGATCGAGATCGCGGGCGAGAGCCCCTCGATCGAGTCCACCTCCGGCTTCTCCATCTGCTCGAGGAACTGCCGCGCGTACGCGGACAACGATTCCACGTAGCGCCGCTGGCCCTCGGCGTAGATGGTGTCGAAGGCGAGCGACGATTTGCCCGAGCCCGAGAGCCCCGTGATCACCACGAGCTGATCGCGCGGGATCTCGAGGTCGACGTTCTTGAGATTGTGCTCGCGGGCGCCCCTGACGACGATCCGATCACTAGCCATGGCGCCTCATTATAAGGCTCGGCTCCACCGGGTGGGATCTCGCGCTGGAATCAGCGCCGCGAGGCCGCGGCCTCCCATGCCCGGGTCGCGGCCCACGCGAGGGGCACCGCGGCGAGTATGGGGTAGGCACCGATCACGCCGGCCCATGCCGGCAGGCGGGTGCCGAGCATCGAAAGGCCTGCGAAGACGGTCACGCCCACGATCGAGCCGACCAGCTTGGTCGCAGGCTCGCCGTCAGCAAGGCGAGCGCCCAAGGTGGCCGCCGCCGCGAGCCCGAGGCCGACGACGAGCGCGCGCGAGGCCTCGCCGCCCCACAGACTGGCGACGCACGCGGCGATCAGGAACACGCGCATGATCGGCCGGGTGAGCCCAATGCGTGACTTGGGCGCATCCGAGGCGCTCTGCGCGCGGCGCAGCGCCCGGCCGAGGACGTCGCGCAGCGCCAGCGCCGTCGCCGCGAAGAGCACCAGCAGCACGGCGGCGCCCAGCGCGCCGAGCACCCGGCCCCGCGGCCCGGGGACGATCGCGGCCGGCAGGTCGAAGGTCGCCGCGAGCGCCGGTACGCCGATCGAGAGCCCCGGCGCAGCGTAGGCGCCGAGCACGCCGAGGCACAACGCGGAGAGCACCAGCACCAGCAAGAGGCCGGATCCCGCGTACACGGTCGTGGCGCCGAGCGCCGGCCGGGAGCCCACGAGCGCCAGTGCGCCGCCCACCAGGGTGACCATCAATCCCAGCGTCTCGAGCACGGCGCCGAGGCCGCCCCGCTCGGGAGGGTCGGCCCACGCCACACCCGACGCGGGGGCGCCCGGGATGCGCTTGCCAGCCTCGAACCTCACGCGGGCGCCCGCGTCGAGCACCAGGCGATCGCCGGCGCGAAGCGACAGCGTCTCGCCCGGATGCAGCTGCCACTCGCGGAACCGACCAGGTTCGACCACCCGGTACGTCGCGAGGCTCAGCGCAGTGACCCGGTGGCCCTCGGTGAAATCGAGCGCGGTCGGCCTGGCGAGCGTCCGGCCCTCGGTGACCCAGGGACTTCGCTCGCCGAAGGTGAGCGCCGGGCGCGACGCGACCTCGCGCCAGGCATCCCACGGGGAAACCGCCAGGGTGACGGCGACGACGGCCACCAGCGCGACGAATCCCAGCGCGCTCGTGTAGAGCAAGGTGAGCCCGCCGCCGCGGAGCGCAACGCGGTAGAGGCGCGCGGCGAGGTCGCGGTCGACACCGGCTCGCCCCGCGCTCTTCGGCTGCCGCCGCGCGCCGTCGTCGGCGGTATGCGCGAGCTCGACGGTGAGCAGCGCGACGACCGTCGCGAGCGTCGCGGTCGCCCAGCGCGGAAGGCCGAGCAGGCCGGCGACGTCGGCGAACAGGAGCAGATTCGCCCACAGCATGAAGCCGAGCCCGGCACCGACCGCCAGGGTGGCGACGAAGTTGGGGCGCTCGTCGCTGCCGGCCGTCGGGCACAGAAACGCGATCAGCGGTGCCACGAACGCGCTGAGCGCGAGCGCCGGCGCGTCCGGTCCACCGGCGAGCGCGCGCGCGGCGACCAGGGCCAGAAGGACTGGAGACGTCCAGGCGGCGATGGCGAGGACGGTCGCGCGATGCGAGGCCGAGCCGGACCGCGGCGCGCGGCCCTGGGTGCTCACCACCAGCAGGACGGCGGCGACCGGAGCGGCCAGCGCCGCGTACCACCAGAAGAGACCGACGCCGAGGAGTCGCAGAGCGCCGGGATTGCCGGGCGAGAACATCAGCGCGAGCGCGCCGGCGAGCAGACCGAGCAGGCCCGCGACCCCGACCCGGCGCGGGGCGGCGATCGGCATCGCGCGATTATAGCTGTTCCCCCGCCGCGCCCGGAACCGGTATGCTGTCACGGAACATCGAACACGCGGGGCAGACGCCGCGAACGGTTGATCGGGCGAGCGCAGCGCGCCGGCTCGCGGGACGGTTGACCGGGCGGACCGGAGCCGGCTCGCAGGACGAACGGTTGACCGGGCGAGCGGAGCCGGCTCGCACCTGAGGCAGGCCACCCTCGGTCCATGCCGGCCTCACGGACCCCGCTACAACGGAGATTTTCGTGCCTGACACGATCGCCAGAGTTTTAGTAGTAACTGCCCACCCCGACGACTCCGAGTTCGGCGCCGGCGGAACCATCGCGAAGCTCGTCAGGGACGGCTGCGAGGTCAGCTACGTGATCGTGACCAACGGCAACAAGGGCTCGGGCGATCGCACGATGACCTCCGAGCGGCTGGCGCGGATCCGGGAGGAGGAGCAGCGCAACGCGGCGCGCACGCTCGGCGTGTCGAACGTCGACTTCCTCGGTTACCCGGACTGCGAGGTCGAGGACACGCGCGAGCTCCGGCGCGACGTCACCCGCGAGATCCGGCGGCGCCGGCCCGATCTCGTGATCACGATGAACCCGCACCGCACCTACAACCTCGGCGGCTCGCACCGCGATCATCGAACGGTCGCCGGCGTCACGCTCGATTGCGTGTATCCGCTGGCGCGCGATCATCTGTCGTTCCCGGAGCTGATGCCGGAGTTCGAGCCGCACAAAGTGCTCGAGATCCACCTGATGCAGTGGGAGAACCCTCACCTGGTGGTCGACATCACCGACGTGATGGATCTCAAGCTCAAGGCCCTGGCCTGCCACGCGAGCCAGTTCGCCGATTTCGCCGGGGTCGAGAAGCGCATTCGCGAGCGCGCGGCCGAGCTCGGCAAGCCGAAGGGCTACGCCTACGCGGAGACGTTCGATCGGGTGGTCATGGCGCGATGAGCCGGTACGCGCCGGCGCTCGTGAGCGTGCTCCTGTGCGCGGGCGCCATCGCCGGGTACTACGCGCTCCTGCGCGTGCCGGCGATCCGCAATCACCCCGCGCTCTATCTCGTCGCGTTCGCGATCGCGGCGATGATCGCCGGCGCGGCCACGTGGCAGGCCGCGCGCTGGCCGAACGTCGCGGCGCTCGGGCTCTCGGTGGTCTTGCTGATCCTCGGCGGGTACTTCAACTTCGTGCTCGCGCGCGTGCCGTCCGGCCCCGTGGCGCTTCGCGTCGGCGAGCCGGCGCCGGACTTCACCTTGCCCGACGCGGCGGGCGCCCCGGTGAGCCTCGCGTCGTTCCGCGGCCGCACGCCCGTCGTGCTCGTCTTCTATCGCGGCTACTGGTGACCGTTCTGCGTCGCGGAGCTCCAAGGTCTTGGAGCCGTCCTGACCGAGCTCGGTGACGAGGGCGTCCAGATCCTGGCGATCAGTCCCGATCCGAACGAGCAGAGCCAGGAGCTGGCCCAGAAGCTGCGCGCGCGCTACCGGTTCCTCACGGATCGCGACCTCGCGGTGACGCGCGGCTACGGCCTGCTCCACGCTCACGGCGGCCACAAGGGGCAGGACGTCGCGCGACCGACGACGGTCGTGATCGATCGGCGCGGCATCGTGCGCTGGCTCCAGCTCGCGGACAGCATTCAGGTCCGGCCCGACCCCGCCGACGTCGCCCGCGCCGTCCGACAGCTCGGCTCATGACCGACCTCGGCGCGAGCGTTCGGCGGGTCCAGGACGCGCTGGCCGCGGCCGGCGGCGGGCACACCGTGATTGCTCTCGAGAAGTCGGCGCGGACCTCCGCCGAGGCGGCGGCCGCGGTCGGCTGCAAGGTCGATCAGATCGCGAAGTCGCTGGTCTTTCGCGGTGAGCAGAGCCAGCGCGCGGTGCTGATCATCGCAAGCGGCGCCAACCGCGTCGACGAGCGCAAGGTGGCCGCGCTCATCGCCGAGCCGATCGGCCGCGCCGACGCCGACTTCGTGCGGCAGCGGACCGGCTTCGCCATCGGCGGCGTCGCGCCGGTCGCGCACGCCGAGCCTTTGACGATCCTGATCGACGAGGATTTGCTCCAGTGGCCGGAGATTTGGGCAGCCGCCGGCCATCCGAACACGGTCTTCAAGCTGACTCCCGCCGACCTCGTGTGGATGACCGGCGGGCGTGTCGCGGAGGTGAAGTCGGGAACCGGTACGTGACGCCCTGCCCTCTGGGCGCACACCGGGCCAGCAGTGCACGACCGTGCGGTCTGGAGATTGGCTGATGACTCGGTCGCGCAGGTCCATTCTGATTGTAGTCGGATCGCTATTGTTTGTCGGCACGGGTCTCCTGGTCTTTGGCATTCGCACGCCTCGTCCGGTCAATCCTCCGATCACGCGCTTCGAGCTACCTCCGGCGCCGCGGTTCGAAGGGCTGGGCACGAAGCACGGCGCCCGGGAAGACCTGGTCATCCTCGCCTTCTCCGGGGGCGGCATGCGCGCCGCGGCGTTCTCATACGGGGTTCTCGAGACCTTGCGCCGCATCGAGTTCACCAGATCGGGACGCACGACCCGCCTGCTCGACGAGGTGGACCTGATCACCGGCGTGTCCGGAGGCAGCTTCACGGCGCTGGCATATGGCTTGTACGGCGAGAAACTCTTCGACGAATACGAGCGACGATTTCTGAAGCGCGACGTGCAGGGCCAGCTGGTCAGGCGCATCCTGAATCCCCTGAACTGGGGCGCCACGTTGACCGGCGCCGGGCGCTCGGAGCTCGCGGCGAATCTCTATGACGAGGTGCTCTTCAACGGCGCCACCTTCGCGGACCTCAAGCGCCGCACCGGACCGACGATCGCCGTGAGCGCGACGGAGCTCACCACCGGATCGCGCGTGGTGTTCATGCCGCAGAATTTCGACGTGATGTGCGCGGATCTGACCTCCTTCAGGCTCGCGCGCGCCGCCGCGGCCTCGTCGGCGGTGCCGGTGGTCCTATCGCCCCTCACCATCAACAACTACGGGGGCCTGTGCGGCTATCGGGAGCCCACCTGGCTTCGGCAGTTCACCGATGTCCCCCGGCCGCCGCGGCCTGCCGGGCGCATCCTGAAGCGCTTGCAAGAGCTGCGGGAGTTCGACAGCGCCGCCGAGGACCGGTATTTCCATCTGCTCGACGGAGGCCTGTCCGACAATCTGGGGCTCCGCGGCGTGCTCGACTATCTCGAAACGTTCGAGGCGCTGCACGCGGCCGGCCAACCGACGCCGCTCGACTATCTGCGCCGGATCATCATCTTCGTCGTCAACTCGGTGTCCGTGCCGTCGAACGCCTGGAACAATTCGGCCCGGCCGCCCGGCACGCTGACGATCCTGGTCAAGGCCGCCGGAGTTCCCATCGACCGCTATGCCGGCGAGTCGGTCGAGCTCCTGAAGGACATCGACTCCCGCTGGGCGGTGCTGCGCGAGCTGCGCGACTCGGAGGCCTTCAACAGGACCAAGGCGACCAAGATGGCGCACGTGATGAATGCGCCGAGCACCGATATCTACACGATCGAGGTCTCGTTCCAGGCGTTGCGGGACAAATCGGAGCGCGAGTACCTCAATCAGCTGCCGACGACGTTCGTCCTGCCCGACGAGTCGATCGACCGCCTGCGCGCGGCGGCGGCGACGATCATTCTCGAATCGCCCGATCTCCGGGAGGTACTGAAGGGGGCGGCAACGCGCGTCGCCGGCCAACCGACGAGCGAGCCGTCCGCGGCGGCCCGGGCCGGGCGGTAGAGACACGCTCCTCTCGTAGAGTAAAATGCGCGTGTGATCAGTCGTTTCGCCACAATTTCTGTCATCCTCCTGATCGTCACCGTGGCCGGCGCGTCCGCGCGGTCGGCGGTCGTGCCGCCCCAGGCCGCGTCCCTCGCCGAGAGCGTCAATGCGCTGACCACACCCGAAATGGAAGGCCGCCGGTCCGGCACGCCGGGCGGTGAACATGCCTCCCGCCGGCTCGCGGAATGGCTGGCCGCCACGGGGCTCAGGCCCGGCGGCGACGCCGGATCGTTTCTCCAGACGTTCGTCCTCGAGACGTCGTCGCGTCCCGATCCGGCGAGCAGCCTGGAGCTGCTCGGGCCGACCGGCCGCAAGCTCGACTTCGGGCGTGAATGGATCGCGCACGGCGGCTCGCGCGCCGGCGAGGTCAGTGGCGACGTGGTGTTCGCCGGCTACGGCGCGGACATTCCCGAGGCGAAATACGACGACTACACGGGCGTCGACGTGCGCGGCAAGATCGCGCTCGTCCTCGACGGCGCCCCATCGCAACTGACCGACACGCGGGTGACTCGCCTCGACAAGCTCATCGCCGCGAAGCGGCGGGGCGCCGCGGCCGTGCTGATCGCGGGCGCCGAGCTTCCGACGCCGGACAAGACCGCGGTCGAGGTCGCGCTGCCGTCGGCTGCGCTCACGCGTGAGGCCGCCGACGCGATCCTGGCCCCCGCGGGCCGCACGACGTCAGACGCCACGAGCGCGATGTCGAGGGCGCGTGGGCCCGCGCCATTCCCGACGGGGACGCGCGTGCACCTTCGCGTCGAGAAGGTCGTCGACGAGGTCCGCGCGGCCAACGTGATCGGCATCTTGCCCGGGACCGATCCGGCGCTCGCCGCCGAGACCGTCGTCATCGGCGCCCACTACGATCACCTCGGCCTGGCCGACGGCGTCGTTTACCCGGGCGCCGACGACAACGCCTCCGGGACCGCCGTGGTCGTCGGACTGGCGCGCGCGTTCGCGGCGGCGGGCGGCAACGCCCGCACCTTGGTCTTCGCGCTGTTCGGCGCCGAGGAGCTCGGTCTGATCGGCTCGCGACACTACGTCGACCGACCGGCCGTCCCGCTCGATCGCACCGTCGCCATGGTGAACTTCGACATGGTGGGCCGGCTGCAAGGGCGAACCTTGAGCGTCGGCGGCGGCGACAGCGGCAACCGTCTCCGCGCGCTCGTGAGCCAAGCGGCGCAGCTCGAGGGCATGACGCTCGACCTGCACGGCTCGCCGTATGGCCCGTCCGACCACGCCAGGTTCTACGCGGCTGGAGTGCCGGTGCTCTTCTTCTACACGGGCGGCCATAGCGACTATCACAAGCCGAGCGATACCGCCGACAAGATCGACGCGGCCGGGATGGCGCGCATCGCCGCGCTCGGCGCGCGCGTGGTCGATGGGCTCGCCAGCGAGGCCCGCCCGGTCTACGCGCAGGTCACGCGGCCGGCCCGGCGCCAGAATCAGGGCAGCGGAGCGCCCGGCGCGGCGCTGCTGGGCGTCGTCGCCGTCCCGCGCCCGGGCGGCGACGGCCTGAGACTCTCGAGCGTGATGTCGGGGACGGGCGCCGAGCGAGCCGGCCTGCGCGAGGGCGACGTGATCGTGCGATTCGCCGGGACCGCGGTCGACGGGCTCGAAGAGCTCAGAACCCTGATCCGTGAGCGCAAGCCCGGTGACACCATCCCGGTCCTGTACCTCCGAAACGGAGAAGCGCACTCGACGTCCGCGACGCTCGGTCCTCGCATTGACTAGACCCGCCCGCGCCGAGGAGGCCTGAATGGTCGACGACGATGTGAGATCGGCCTCGACCTTGACCGAGATGATGCGCCGGCGCGCGGCCCGCTCGCCCGACCAGCAGTACTTCCGCCTGTACGACGAGACCGTGACCTACGGGCGCATGTGGGAGCAGAGCGGGCGCTACGCCGCCGGCCTGGTACGGGCCGGTGTGCGCCCGGGCGACAAGATCTGCCTGATCTATCCGACGTGCGCCGAGTTCTTCTACACGTTCTTCGGTGCGCTGCGCGTCGGCGCCGTCCCCGTACCGCTCTACCCCACCCTCGGCGTCGAGACGACGGCCGCGATCTTCCGCGACTCTGAAGCGATCGCGGTGGCGACGATCGGCTGGTTCCGCACCGGCGTGGACGAGAGCTGCGCGCTCGCGTCGAACGTCCGCATGGTGCTCGAGCCGCCGGATCTCGAGATCGACGCGCCGTCGCCGGCGCCGTTCGTCGAGGCACGGCCGGACGATCTGGCGTTCCTGCAGTACACGTCGGGAAGCACGGGCCGTCCGCGCGGCGTGATGCTCACGCATCAGAACGTCGTGTCGACCATCCACTTCATGGCCGAAGCGGCGGGTATCACCGTCGACGACCGGGTCGTCTCGTGGCTGCCGCTCTATCACGACATGGGCTTGATCGGCTGCGCCTTCACCCCGCCGTTGCTCCCGACGCCGATCTGGCTCTTGCCGCCGGATCTGCGCAATCCGCGGCAGTGGCTCACGTTGATCACCGAGATCCGCGCGACCTTCACGGTCTCGCCGGACTTCGGCTATCGCAACTGTGTGCGCAACGTCCGCGACACCACCGGGCTCGACCTGGGCAGTCTCAAGGCGGCGCTGTCGGGCGCCGAGCCGGTCCGTTCGTCCACGATCGAAGCCTTCGAGTCGCACTTCGGCCTCAAGCGCGTCATCTCACCGTGCTATGGCCTGGCCGAAGCCACCCTGGCGGTCGCCATCTGGCCGCGCGGCGTCCCGCTGCGGCTCGATCCGAGCGGCCGCTTCCTGTCGGTGGGCCAGCCGTGTCGCGGCGTCTCGGTGAAGATCCTGGCGCCCCTTGACGAGGGCACCGGCGAGCGGCCGGCCGGGGTCGAAGGCGAGATCTGCGTGAAGAGCCCCGGCGTGATGAAGGGCTACTACAACAATCCCGAGGCCACCGCGAAGGTGCTCATGCCCGGCGGCTGGCTGCGCACGGGCGATCTGGGCTTCATCGACGCCGAGGGATTCCTCTTCGTGACCGGCCGGATCAAGGATCTCATCATCCTCGGCGGTCAGAACGTGGTGCCGGCCGACATCGAAGAAGTCGTCGACCGCCTGGACGGCGTGCGCTACTCCGCGGCGGTCGGCATCGACAGCGAGCGGACGGGCACGCAGCGGCTTCACGTGGTGGCGGAGGTGCGCAGCGAGGATGCCGCGCCCGACGACTATCACGGTCTCGTTCGCGAGATCGCGAGCCGCGTCCATCGCGCGAGCGGCCACCGGCCGGCGCGCGTGATCCTCGTGCGCGCCAGCACGATTCCGAAGACCTCCAGCGGCAAGATCCAGCATTCGCGCCTCGTCCAGATGATCCAGGACGACTCGATCGCCGAGCGCGCCGTCTACGGTGATTAGCCCTCCATCGCTCAATGAAAGGCTCGCGCGGGAGGCTAGCGGGCGCTGCCGGTGTCAGGCGAGCGGGTGCTGCGGTGGGCAGGTGCTCCCCGCGACCTGCGCGCGTACCTGACTTGTGGCGACACCATGTGCTTGTCGTTCAAGTAACCGTGCCTACACAGGTCGCGGGGAGCACCTGCCCACCGCAGCACCCGCTCGGTCCCGCCGCGCGTTCATGACTGATCCGGGGCTCTCGATATGGACCGAGCCGCGATGAAGTTTGGCTGTCACCTTCCTGTTTATGGACCGGCGGCGACGCGGGAGGTGCTGCTTGGGTTTGCGCGGCGGATGGAGGGGCTTGGGTACGAGTCGTTGTGGGCGAGTGACCATGTTGTCATTCCGTATTCGATTACGTCGCGGTATCCCTACAGTCCGACCGGCGACTTTCCGCTGGCGCCCGCCACCAGCTTCCTCGAGCCGCTGGTGGCGCTCGGCCTGGTCGCCGGCGTGACCGAGCGCGTCCGGCTGGGGACGACCGTGCTCGTGCTCCCGCATCGCCATCCGGTGCTCGCCGCAAAGATGCTCGCGACGCTCGATCACCTGGCGCCGGGCCGCGTCATCCTGGGCGCCGGGGTGGGCTGGATGAAGGAAGAGATCGAGCTCTTCGGCGTGCCCCACGCGCGGCGGGGCGCCTGGAGCGACGAGGCGATCCGGGTCATGAAGGCCTGCTGGCGTGACGAGCGCGTGAGCTATCGTGGCGAATTCGTGCGCTTCGAGGCGCTCGGCGTGGCCCCGAAGCCGGCGCAGGGCACGATCCCGATCTGGATCGGCGGCCACACGCCGCGCGCGCTCCAGCGGGTCGCCGAGCTCGGCGACGGGTGGCACGCCGCCTTCCCGAGCGCGGCGAAGATGAAGGCGTCGCTCGCGGATCTCGCGACAGCCTGCCGAAAGGTCGGTCGCGACCTCGGCTCGCTCACGATCAGCGCCCGGCTCGGGCTCCCGGCCCGCCAGGACGCCGATGCGCTCTTGCGCGAGATTCACGATCTCGCCGAGCTCGGGGTGAGCCACGTGATCCTCGAGTCGCGCGTCCGCGATCTCGACGACATGGTCGCGATCTACGAGAAGTTCGCCCGTGAGATCCGTCCGCGGGCCTAGACCTCCCGCCGATCTAGACTCCCGACCGGTTCGCCTACGACTTTAGCCGGGGTTGTTGCGACCCAACCCGCCTGAGTACGATACGGCGCCTGGTTGTGGCCATAGATCATGGCGGGGGTGAAGGCGTGAATCGGGGCGCTCCGATACTGGCGGCATCGTGCCTGGCCCTGGCGGCGGCGGATCTCGTGCCCGAGCGCGCACCGGCGCAGGTCACGCTCACGCCGCGCGTCATCCAGATCGATCAGGTGAAGTGCTCGGAGCTTCAATCGGTACCTGACCAGAATCGGGTCCTCCTGTACTTCAACGGCTACGTGGACGGCATGCGAGGGCTCAAGGTCTGGGATGAGCGCAAGGTCGCCGAGCTGGTCGATCGAGCGCTCGGCTATTGCAAGGCCGATCCCAACACAGCGCTGCTCTCGGCCTTTACCAGAGCATCACGATGACCGCACGTAGTGCGCGCCGCGGGGCGTCGCGGGGCTGCGGCCCCGCCGACGGAGGCGTGCCTACAACAAGGAGAAGGGCATGACCAAGGCAGCGCGACTGACGATCGTGGTAGCTCTCGGGCTCGCCGTGTGGACGTCCGGCTGGGTGGGGGCGCAGCAACCCACGGCGCCCGCGCCACAGCCGGGGACGAGCACGCCTCAGGAGGCCGAGCAGGAGGACCTCACGAGCGACCTGGCGCTCACGCGCGCGTCGATCCAGCTCCGCCGCCAGGCGATCGTGACGTCCGTGATGGATCTGAGTCCCAAGGAAGCCGAGGCGTTCTGGCCGCTCTATCGCGAATACCGGCTCGAGATGGCCAAGGTTGGCGATCGCGTCTCGAACCTCTTGGTCCAGTACTCCAACCAGTACGACAACCTCACCGACGCGCAGGCCAAGAGCATCATGAAGGAGTGGCTCAGCGTCGAGAAGGCGAAGACCGGCGTCAAGAGCAAGTACGTGTCTCGGTTCGAGAAGATCCTGCCGGCTCGCAAAGTGATGCGCTTCTTTCAGGCCGACAACAAGCTCGACGCCGTGCTCAACGCGCAGCTCGCGCAGATCGTGCCGCTCGCGCGGTGACGACGGCGGCGCATCCGATAGCCAACAACTCGTTCGTAGCTCGAGGAGAGCGGATATGAAGAGCTGGACCATCGCCATCGTCGCCGCGCTCGCCGCGTGCGCGCTCACGGCTGCGGCGCAGGCCGAGGTGTTCGTCTACCCCAAGCCGGGGCAGAGCCAAGAGTCATTCGAGAGTGATCAGTACGCGTGTCACAACTGGGCCACGCAGCAGACGGGCTACAATCCCGCCGGGCCGCCCCAGGCCGCCGCGGCGCCGCCGCCCCAGCAGGGTGGCGCGGTGAGGGGTGCGGCGCGCGGCGCCGCGGTCGGCGCCGTCGGTGGCGCCATCGCGGGCGATGCGGGCAAGGGCGCGGCGGTAGGTGCCGGCGTGGGCGCCGTCTCCGGCAGAATGAGACAAAACGCCAACAACCGCGCGTCGGCGGATGCCTCCCAGCAGGCGCAGGCACAGCAACAGGCCGGGTACGCCAACTATGAGAAGGCGTACGGGGCGTGTCTCTCCGGACGTGGGTACTCGGTCAAGTAGAGCTCTCGCCCTCCCGCTGCTGATCGGCGTCCTGCTGGCGGTTGCCGCCTGCGCGACGCCGATCGGTGTCACGCTCTCACAGCCGGAAGCAGTCCATCGCTCGGTCACGCGAAGCGTTCTGACCAGCGGTACGCCCAGCCCGGCCACGGAGCAGTTTCTCCATCGCCTCGGGCTCGGCCAGCGCTTCGACGAGGACCCGGTGGCCACGCTGCAGGAGCTTCGGGGCACGGGCGCCGGGCTCAGCCGCGACCGTCTCTTCGCGCTGGCCGAGCTCTCCTTCATCTACGCGCAGAAGGAAAATCGAAAGGACTACTACCTGGCGTCCGCGGTCTACGCCTATGCGTTTCTGTTCAGAAAGGACGGCGCGATCGACGATCCCCTGGATTCGCGAACCCGGCTCGCGGCCGATCTCTACAATTTCGGTCTCGGCCTGGCGCTCGCCGTCCCGGCCGGCGTCGACGGCAACAGCTCGTCGGCGATCGTCGGCCGGACCGAGGCCGAGCTGAAGGCGGTCGAGGTCGATCTGGCCGATCGGACGCTCCCACTGCCCTTCGGTCAGCTCGAGCTGCGCAGCGACGGAGCCGAGCGGACCTGGGGCGGCCTGCGCATGAATCGGTTCATCTCGGCCGGCGAGTTCAACGTTCGTGGGCTGCGCAATCGCTATCGCCAGCCGGGCATCGGCGCCGCGCTGGCCGGAGAGGTCAGCCAGGAAGGAAGCGGGCCCGAGGCGGAGATCGCGCGGAAGTACATCCCCGCGCGCATCAAGGTGCCGCTGACGGCATTGGTGAGGATTCCCGATGTCGTGCAGGGCATCGCGGACGGCCAGCTCCAGGGTCGCCTCGACATCTATCCCTCCGACGCCGATCTGACCGTCGAGGTCGAGGGACGGAAGCTGCCTCTCGAGCAGGAGTCGAGCGTGGTGCTCGCCTACGCACTCGAGGGAGCGCCGGTGTGGGGGACAGAGTTCGGCTTCTTCCTCTCGCCCGGAAGTCGAAAATCCGGCGTGAATCTTTACATGATTCATCCGTATCGCCCGGGGCGGATCCCGATCGTGCTCGTTCACGGCACGGCGTCGAGCCCCGCGCGCTGGGCCGACATGATCAACGAGCTTCAGAACGACCCCTTGCTACGGACGCGCATCCAGTTCTGGCTCTTCACGTATTCGACGAGCAATCCGATTCTCCTGTCGGCCAGCGAGCTCAGGCATGCGCTCGAGGACATCGTGACGCGGCTCGACCCGAAAGAGCTCGACCCGGCGCTTCGCCGGATGGTCCTGATCGGCCACAGTCAGGGCGGGCTGCTGGCGCGGCTCATGGTGACCGAGAGCGGCGACCGCTTCTGGCACAACGTGTCCACCAAGCCATTCGACGAGATCAAGGGGCCACCGGAGGCGCTGAAGATCTTCCGGGACGGGATGTTCTTCGAACCGGTGCCGACGGTGAAGCGGGTTGTGTTCATCGCGACGCCGCATCGCGGGAGCTTCCGCGTCTCGACGCTCGTCCGAGACCTGGTCGGCCGCATCGTTACTCTTCCCGTCACCTTCGGCCAGAGCGTGAAGCAGCTGGCGGCGGAGAATCCCGATCTCGTCGCCGCGAGCAACGCCGTCAAGAACATGCCGACGGCCGTCGACAACATGCGCCCCGGCAATCCGTTCGTGAAGACCCTGGCCGCGAGCCCGATCAGCAACGGCGTCGTGGCCAATTCGATCATCGCCGTGCTTGGCCCAGGGCCGGTGGCCGGCAAGACGGACGGCGTCGTCGCGTACGAGAGCGCTCACCTGACGGCTGCCGAGTCCGAGAAGATCGTGCGGTCGTCCCATTCGTGTCAGTCCGAGCCCGACACGATTCTCGAGGTGAGACGGATCCTTCTCGAGCACCTCGCGACCCAGTGAAGAGCCTGGCCGCCGTCGCGCTTCGCGTGGCGCTGACCGTGCTCGTCGTCGCCGTCGTGGCCTGGAGCGTCGCCGCGATCTGGATCGATGGGCCGAAGAACCGCGAGCTCGCCGGGATGCTGTGCGTCGTGGTGGGCGCGGGTTCGCTGCTCTTGCTCCTGGTGGTCCAGCCCTGGTGGTGGAGCCTCGCGACCGCCGTCGTCCCGTTCGTGGTCGTCCTGGCCTGGTGGCTCTCCATCGCGCCCAACAACGACCGGGATTGGCAAGCCGACGTCGCGCGGCTGCCGAGTGCCACGATCGCGGGCGATCGGGTGACGATCCGCAACGTGCGGAACTTCGCGTATCCGTCGCCCGCCACCGTCGTCGAGCGCTGGGACACGCGCACCTACGATCTCGGCCGCATCGAGGGCTTCGACATGTTCCTGTCCTACTGGGGGCCGAAGATCATCGCGCACACGATCTCGAGCTGGCAGTTCTCCGACGGTCAGCATCTGGCGATCTCGATCGAGACGCGCAAGAAGAACGGGCAGGACTACTCGCCCGTCCTTGGCTTCTTCCGTCAGTTCGAACTCTATTACGTGGTCGCCGACGAGCGCGACGTCATCGGCGTCCGGACGGGGCAGCGCCAGGAGACGATGCAGCTCTATCGGGTGCGCGGCGATCCGGCGTTCGCGCGCGCGCTCCTGCTCGACTACCTCGAGGAGGTCAACCGGCTGGCGCGCGAGCCCCAGTGGTACAACGCGCTGACCCACAACTGCACGACGACGATCCGCCACCACGTCCGGCAGGTCGCCGCGGGCAACCCGTTCGATTGGCGCATCCTGGCGAACGGCCACCTGGACGAGCTGGGATACGAGCGGCGGCAGATCAACACGAGCCTGCCCTTTGCCGAGCTTCGACGGCGCAGCGACATCACCGTGCGGGCCAGGGCGGCGGCAAACAGCAGCGACTTCTCTCGGGCCATCCGCGAGGGTCTACCCGGGCGCCCCGAGTCGGCTCAGGGCGCGCGTCCGAGCGTGCGGACCGACTCCACGGGGACCAGATAGAACATGGTCGCCAGGATCAGATAGAACGCGACGAGCTGGACGCCCTTGTACCACGTCGAGCGGCCGTCGCCGGCGACGTGGGCGCCGACGAGCACCCCGAGGAACAGCGCGCCGACCTCCAGCCGGCTGAACCCGAGCGTCAACCGCTCGGGCGCCACGAGCAGACTCGACAGCACCAGGATCGGAGTCACGAAGAGCGCGATCTGAATGCAGCTGCCGAGCGCGATGCCGACCGCCAGGTCCATCTGGTTCTTGCGCGCCATCGCGATCGCCGCGCCGCTCTCCGCGGCGCCACCCAGCACGGCGAGCAGCACGATCCCGATGAAGAGCGATGACATCCCGAGCTCGTGTCCCGTGGCCTCGGCGGCGCCGACCAGGATCTCGCTCATCCACGCCGCGCCGAGCGAGGCCAGCACCAACGTCCCGAGCGCTCGCGTCACACTCCATCGGGCGCCGTGCTCCGCGTGCTCAGCCTGGATGCCGGCGAAGACCTCGGGATGCGTGCGCAGCATGAACACCAGATAGAGCGCGTAGGCCGCCAGCATCACGACCGCGACGGCCAGGTCGAGCGCCCCCGCGTGCCGCGGGGCGGCGCCACCGAGGAAGCGGTGGAAGGTTCCGGGAACGACGATACTGACCGCGGCGAGCAGCATCATCGACGCATAGCTCCTCGCCGCGGCCGGATTGTATTCCTGCACGCGATGGCGCAGTCCGCCGAGCAGAAACGCGACGCCGAGCGCCAGCAACAGATTGGCGAGCAGCGCGCCGATGAGCGAGGCCCTCACCATGTCGAGCAGCCCCGCCCGGAGCGCCACCAGCGCGATGATGAGCTCGGGGAGGTTGCCGAAGGTCGCGTTGAGCAGTCCCCCGAGCGCAGGCCCCGTGTAGGTTGCCAGGTGCTCGGTGCTGTGCACGATCAGCACCGCGAGCGGAACGATCGCCAGCGCTGCGCAGAAAAAGAGCAGCGGCGCGCCGGCGCCCAGCGCCTTCAGCGCGATGGCGACCGGTACCGCGATCAGCAGCCAGTGGATCGACCAGCGCATCAGGCGTTCCTCACTGAGAGAGTCCCGATCACCGCGGCCGGCTCACGGTCGCGACCAGGCGCTGCCGACCTGAACGTAGACCGCCGTGTTGTCCGGCGCGAACGCGATGTCCAGGCCCATGTGGATGCCGTACTTGCGTGCGATCTCGTAGCGAAAGCCGAAGCCGCCCGTGACGATCGTCTGCGTATTGTGCACGCGCTCGGCGTCGTTCCACGCCGCACCGGTCCCGACGAACCCCAGCACGCTGAAGCGCCTCCAGAACTGCCAGCGAAGCTCGGCCTCGATCGAGGCCACGTCGTCACCCTGGTAGCGCATGATCGGCGCCCCGCGGAGACTGATGAACGGCTTGAGGTAGAAGGGCGCGTCCCCGAAGGTCGCCGTGCCGTCGCCGCGCAGCCCCAGATACAGCGTAGGGAGCAGAGGGAAATACTGAATCGCCGCTACCTGAAGACGCTGGAAGTCGTCGTCGCCCCCCAGGGCCGGGCTGAAAATACCGAAGAGGACCTCGACGAACGTGCCCCGCAGCGGCGTGAACACGTTGTCCCGCGTGTCGTACGTCAGTGACGGCGTGAAACCACCAACCTTGGTGTCGCGCCGAAAGTCCGGAAGCCCAGGTGTACCCGCCGGCGCGTCGAACGTCACGCGCGTCACCGCAAACGCGTAGCCGAGGCCCGCCCAGAACGTCGAATCGCCGAGACGGTACTTGGCGCGCACGAACCCGCCGGTGGGCTCGAGCGTGTACCCCAGAGGGTGCCTGTCCAGGCGCGAGTCCTGACCGATGCCGTGGAAGTCGAGGTTCGCCGAGAGGTGGATGATCCCCGCCTGGGTCTCGAGCCGGTCGTGGAGCCAGTGCCGGATATCGCCCAGCATGAGACCCCACGAGCCGTTCTCGGTTGCGAGGCCTCCCGCGAGCGTGATGTCGGGCCGGCCGAAGCCTTCCCTCGCCTCGCCGAGCGGCTGGCTGATGAATGCCCCCGCCACGGCCGCGCCATACCCAACGGCCGGTTCGGTGATCGGGATGGCGATTGGAAGAAATCCGTACCGCTCGTCGAGGAAGCCGCTCAGATCGAACCAGCCGTCGTCTGCCGAGCGAATCTTCGACGGCACCGGTGTCGTCTGCGCGTGCTCGGCGGCGATCTGCGCTCCGGCCCACGATGGCCCGAGCGTCAGCACGAGCAGCATCGATACTGCGCGAGCGGCGTGCTGCACTCTCCGCTCGCCGGGGCGCCGCCTCAAAAGGCGCGCGCGCCGGCGGCGGCCGCGGGCCGCTGCTCTGGCGTAGATTCCCAGCCCCCACCGAGGGCTCGATAGAGTCGCACCACGGCGAGCAGTTCGTCGCGCTGGGCCTGCGCCAGCTGAAGCTCGGCATCGAAGAGCTGGCGCTCGGTGTCCAGCACCTCGAGATAGCTCGACACGCCCCCGCGGTAGCGGACGTCGGCCAGCCGGCCCGCATCCCGCAGTGACACGACGAGCGCTTCCTGCTGGACGCGGAACTCGCCCCGCTTGCGATGCTCGATCAGCGAGTCCGCGACGTCGCGGAACGCTTGCTGGACCGTCTGCCGGTAGCGCTCGAGCGCCTCCTGCGCCTGCGCTGTGGCCGAGTCCACGCCGGCGCCGATCCGACCAGTGTTGAAGATCGGCAGGGTCAACTGAGGCGCGATCGTCAGGATCCCCTGCGGACCGAACCAGCTGCCGTCGATCTTGACGCCGCCGGCCCCCGCGGCGCCCGTCAGAAAAAGACGCGGGAAGTAGTCCGACTTCGCGACGCCGATGCGGGCCGTGGCCGCAGCCAGCTGGCCCTCGGCCTCCTGGACGTCGGGCCTGCGCTCGAGCAGGCTCGACGGCAACCCGGCCGGTATCGCCGGCAGCGCGAGCTGCTGCAGCAGGGTACGGCCTCGCGGCACCGCGTCCGGGTTCCGTCCGAGGAGGATCGAGATCTGGTTCTCCGTCTGCTCGATGCGGCGCTCGAGATCCGGAATCGTCTCGGCCGCCGTGTAGAGCAGCACCTCGGCCTGGCGTACGTCCATCATGGACGCGACGGCGCCCTGCTGACGCAGCTTGACGAGGCGAAGGGAGTTTTCCCGGCTCGCGAGCGTCCGCTTCGAGATCTCGAGCTCGAGGTCGAGCTCCCGGAGCTGGAAGTACGCGGTCGCGACATCGCTCACGAGGCTGGTCACCACGAAACGCCGCGCCGACTCGGAGGCCAGCAGATCGTTGCGGGCCGCCTCGGTGCTCCGCCGGAACCGACCCCAGAAATCGAGCTCCCAGAACATGTCGAACCCGCCCGCCGGAGTGAACGTTTGCTGGAACTGCGTGGGCGCGCGCTCCTTGGTGGTGTACGTGTAGGGCGCGGCCGCCGATGCGTTCAGCTCCGGGAACTGGAACGAGCGGTTGATCGTCACTCGAGCGCGGGAGTCGAGGATGCGCGCGGTGGCGATGCGAAGGTCGTAGTTCTCCTCGAGCGCGGCGCGGATCAGCGATTGCAGAGTCTCGTCCTGGAAGATCTCCCACCACGCCACGTCGCCCAGCGACCCGGTGCCGGCCGGCGCATCGGGCGCTCGGCCCCGGAAGTCGGCTGGGATCGAGAGGTCGGGCCGGCGGTAGTCCGGGCCCACGGTGCATCCCGCGAGCAGGAGCGCTGCCGACAGGGCAATCGCGCGAGCTTTCATGCGTGCTGCCTTCCGGGCACGGAGGCCGGTGTGGGTTGCGCGACGGCTTTCTTGGTCGACGCTCCCTTGCGCCCCAGGCTTTCGACGAACGTGTAGTTGCCCGGTATCAAGAACACACCGAGCGCGGTCGCGATCAGCATTCCCCAGAACACCGCGGTGCCCATGACGTTCTGAGCGCCGGCGCCCGCACCGCTGGCGAGCATCAGCGGCACGACGCCGAGGATGAAGGCGAAGGCCGTCATCAAGATCGGCCGGAAGCGCAGCCGGGCGGACTCGAGCGCGGCCTCTTCAAGCCCCTGGCCGCCGTCGTGCTTCGCCTTGGCGAACTCGACGATCAGGATCGCGTTCTTGGCGGCCAGGCCGACGAGCATGATCAGGCCGATCTGCACGTAGACGTTGTTGTCGTAGCCGGAGAGCCATACGCCGAAGAAGGCGCCGAGGGCCACCAGCGGCGAGCCGAGCAGCACGGCCCATGGCAGGCGCCAGCTTTCGTACATCGCGGCCAGGAGCAGGAAGACGAACACGATCGCGAGCACGAACGTCGGTGTGGCCGGCGGCGCGATCTTCTCTTGATACGACAGCGACGAATAGGCGTAGCCCATCTCCTTCGGCATGGTCTGCTTGAAGACGTCCTCGAGCGCGGCCAGCGCCTGCCCCGAGCTGACACCGCGCGCCGGCGCACCGTTGATCTCGACCGACCGCTGCAGGTTGAAGCGGGTCGTGATCTCGGTACCCGTGGCCGAGGCGATGGTGACCAAGGTCGAGAGCGGAATCATCGTGTTGGTGGTCTTACTGCGGACGTAGACGTCGCCGATATCCGACGGCTTTCGCCGATAGTCGGCGTCGGCCTGGACGTAGACGCGGTAGAGGCGTCCGAAGCGGTTGAAGTCGTTCACGTAGCTGCCACCCATCACCGTCGACATCGCCTGGAAGACCTCGTTCACCGGGACCCCGAGCGTCCGCGCCTTCTCTCGGTCGAGCTCGACCTTGACCTGCGGATAGGTGGGGTCGAACGCGGTGAAGAGCGAGGCGAACTCGGGCCGCTGCCGCGCCGCCGCCACGAAGTCGCGGGCCCGCGCGCCGAGCTCCTCGACGGTCAACGAGCCGCTCCGATCTTGAAGCAGGAAGTTGAAGCCCGCCGACGCGCCGAAGCCGGAGATGGTCGGGATGTTGAACGGGAACGCGATCGCCTCGGGGATCGTCGCCAGCTCCCCGGCCATTCGACGCATGATGCCGAACACCTTCAGCGACTCGTCGTGACGCTCCCCCCACGGCTTGAGGCGGACGAACACACTGCCGAAGTTCGGCTGGTACGTGCTGGTGACGGCGCCGTATCCGCCGATCGTCTGGAACGAATCGACGCCGTCGACCTTCTTCAGCATCTCCTCGATCTTGCGCAGCACCGCGCTCGTGCGCTCCAGCGAGGCCCCCGGGGGAAGCTGCACGTTGACGCCGAACAGGCCCTGATCTTCGTCTGGAATGAATCCGGCTGGCAGCGCACGACCCAGCACGGCGATCCCCCCGATCACGACCCCGATGATCACGATCGTGATCACACCGCGGCGGATGAGGTGATGGGTCACGCTGACGTAGCCGGCCGTCGTCTTGTCGAACACGTTGTTGAACCCGCGGAAGAACGCGCCAAGCGGGCCCCGCATCGGCCGGGCCGGCTTGAGGAGCATCGCGGCGAGCGCGGGCGACAGCGAGAGCGCGCTGAAGGCCGAGAGCAGCACCGAGATCGCGATGGTCAGCGCGAACTGCTGGTACATGCGCCCGGTGAGGCCGCTGATGAACGCGACGGGAATGAAGACGGCCGAGAGGATCAGCGCGATTCCGATGACCGGCGCGGAGACCTCCTTCATGGCTTGAGAGGTCGCGTCACGCGGGCTCATGCCGTGCTCGAGGTGGTGCATGACCGCTTCCACCACGACGATCGCATCGTCGACCACGATGCCGATCGCGAGCACGAGACCGAACATCGACAGCGTGTTGACCGAGAAGCCGAGCAGCGGGAAAAAGATGAAGGTGCCGACGATCGACACGGGCACCGTGAGCAACGGGATGATCGTCGCCCGGATATTCTGCAGGAAGATGAACACGACGATCGTAACGAGGATCAGCGCCTCGACGAAGGTCTTCACGATCTCGTGGATGGAAGCCTGCACGGCCGGCGTCGTGTCGTAGACGATCGTGTAGTCCAGGTCCGGCGGAAACAGCGTCTTGGCCGTGGCCATGGTCTTGTAGATCGTCTCGGCCGCCTGGAGCTGGTTCGCTCCGGGGAGCAGATAGACCGCCATCGCGCCCGACGGCTTGCCGTTGAGCCGGCCGAACGAGTTGTAGTCCTGGCTGCCCAGCTCGGCGCGCCCCACGTCCCTGATGCGCACGGGAGTCCCGGTCGCGGCCTCGCGGATGATGATGTTCTCGAACTCTTCGGAGGTCACGAGTCGTCCGGGCGCGCTCACCGTGAAGGTGAACGCCTGATCGGCGGGCGTCGGGGCCTGGCCGACGCGACCCGCGGGAGCTTGGAGGTTCTGCTCCTTGATCGCGGAGATCACGTCGGACGGCGTCAGACCCAGCTTGGCGAGCTTGTCCGGCCGCAGCCAGACGCGCAAGCCGTAGTCGGTGCCGCCGAAGAGATCGACCTGGGCGATGCCGGGGATTCTCAGGATCTGGTCGCGCAGATTTATCGAGGCGTAGTTGATCAGAAAGTTCGCGTCGTAGCTGCCGCCGGGCGATGAGAGCGAGATCAGCATGAGGATGCTGGGACTCTGTTTTTTCACGGTGACGCCCTGGGCGACGACCTCCTGCGGCAGCCGGGCCTGCGCCGACGACACCCGGTTCTGCGTGAGCACGTTCGCGGTGTCCTGGTCGACGCCGACCTCGAAGTTCACGTCGAGCAGCATGCGGCCGTCGCTCGTGTTCGAGGACTTCATGTAGATCATGCGGTCCACGCCGTTGACTTCCTGCTCGACGGGCGTGGCCACCGACTGCTCCACGGCCAACGCGGAGGCGCCCGGATAGGTGGCCGTGACCCGGATGGTCGGCGGAGCGAGGAACGGATACTGCTCGAAGCTGAGCTTGAGGAGTGAGTACGTCCCGAGCAGAACGGTGAGGATGGCGATGACGATCGCGACGATCGGGCGGCGGATGAAAAACTCAGCCACAGCGCACTAGCTCCCGCTCTTGGGCTTTGCCGCCGGCGGCGCCGGCGCCGCCGGGGACGGCGGCGATGCTGGAGCCGCTGCCGGCTGAGCCCCCGATGACGGCGAGCCGCCGATTCCTGGTTTTCCATCGGCGACCGGCTTCAGCTCCGCCTTGACCACGAGACCGGGCCTCACTTTCTGAATGCCCTCGACGATCACGCGCTCGCCCGCCTTGAGCCCAGCCGAGACGATGTAAAAGTCCTGGTACGGCTGGCGCAGCGTCACCGTACGCATCGCCACCTTGTTGTCCTCGCCCACCACCATCACGGTCTTGGCGCCCTGCAGGTCCTGCACGGCCACCTGCGGCACCAGAATCGCGTTGGGCACTTCCTCCGTCACGGCGCGCACTCGCCCGAACTGTCCCGCCCGGAGCACGCGCTGGGGATTGGGAAACTCGGCTCGGACCTGGATGGTCCCGGTCTTCTGATCGACCGCCCGGTCGACGAAGGTCGGCCGGCCCTTCTGCGGAAAGACGGTCCCGTCGCTGAGGATCAGCTCCAAGGTGGCCGGCTGATTTCGTGGTACCTCGCCGCGCCCAAGTCCCGGGATCCGCTTGACCAGCCGCAGGTAGTCCGCCTCGGTGAGCGCGAAGTCCGCGAAAATCGGATCGATGGCCGAGACGGTGGCCAGCAAGGTCGGCTCGCCCTTGCCGACCAGGTTGCCCGTATCGACGGCGAGCTTGCTGATGATGCCGCTGATGGGCGATTCGATGGTGGTGTACCTGACGTTGAGATCGGCCTGGGTCACGGAGGCCTTGCCGGACTCGACCGCGGCCTCGGCGAGCTGGATCGCCGTGCGCTGAGCGAGGATCGCATCCTTCAGGGCGGCTTCGGACGCCGCGACGCCCGCGGCGGACGCCTGCTCACGGGAGAGGGCGGTGTCCAAGTCTTGCTTCGGAATTGCCTGCTGCTCGACGAGGGGGCGGTAGCGCGCCACGTCCGCGCGGTCCTTGCCCAGATCGGCCTTGGCCTGATCCAGACTCGCGCGAGCGCGGTCGACGACCGAGGTGTCCTTCGCGCGGAGCAGATCGGCCTCTGCCTTGGCCAGCTGAGCGCGCGCCGACTGGAGCGAAGCCTTGTACTCGTCCTGCTGGATCACGAAGAGCACCTGGCCTTGCTTCACCTCGGAGCCTTCACGGAAGCGCACCTGCTCGAGCACGCCGGACACTCGCGCGCGGATCTCGACCGTGGGAACCGCCTCCGTCCGCGCCACGAAATCGGCGCCGACGCTCACGGTCCGCTGCGGAATCTCGCTGACGAGTACGGTCGGCGTCGGCACGGCCGGCGCCTGCTTCGATGATTTGGCGTCACCGCGCTCACAGCCGACCGCGAGCGTCAGCAACGCAATGCCGGCCAGGCAAGCCGTCACACGTGAATCGAGCCGGCGAGCCGGTCGCGATGGTGTCATCTCTCTTCCCCTATCTCGTTTGTCGGTGCGTGTCCGCCTAAGACAGCCGGGTCGACGGTTTGGCGATATGGGACCTTTGGCCAGGCCGGGCCCGTCGAACGTCGCGGTCGAACGATCGATCGGCGCCGTCAGCGAGCGACCAGGAGCAGCCACGGGGTACCCACCAGCAGGAACACGAGCAGGCAGAAGCCGGTCGTCAGTGCTCCAAGCCGGTATAGCTCGCCCTGCGTCATGTAACCGGCGCCGACGAAGATCACGTTCTGGCTGCCGCCCTGCGGCGTGATCGTCGAAAAATAGCTGCTCGCGAAGAGCAGCGCGAACGCCATGAGCGGCACCGGGACACCGGCTCGCGACCCGACGTCCACGAACACGCCGAGGAGCGCCAGCACCTGCGAGGACTGGCTGACGAACAGGTAATGCATCAGCACGTACAGGACAAGGAGGGCGACGTAGGCGGCGGGCCAGGAAATGCCGGCCAGCGCCTCCGAGAGGCGGCCGCCGACGTAGCTCATGAAGCCGACCTCGTTCAGCTGGCCGCTCAGCGCGAAGAGCACCGCGAGCCACAGATAGGTCTCGAGCGTTCCGCCTTCCTTCTTGATGTCCTCGAGCGTCAGCACGCTCGTGGCGAGCAGCGCGCCGAGTCCGGCAAACGCGACGGCCGTCAGGTCGAGCTTCAACGCGCCCGCGCTGACCCATCCGGCGACCATCAGCGCGAATGCGACGGCGACGATCTTTTCGTTCCGGCTCAGCGGTCCCATCGTCCGCAGCGCCTCGCGAGCGGCGGCCGGCGCGTCGGGCGTCGCGCTCACGCCCGGGGGGAAGAGTCGGTAGAGCACGAGGGGCAACAACAAGATGGCCGCCAGCGCGGGAACGCACGAGGCCACGAGCCAGGAGCCGAAGCTGATAGTCAGGCCGAACTGCCGCGCGATCTCGACGCCGATCGGGTTCACCGAGCACGCCGTGAGCCAGAGCGCCGACGACACCGAAAGACTCGTCATGCCGCAGAACATCAGATAGCCGCCGAGCCGTCGAGACTTGTCGTCCTCAGGCGTCGAGCCGGCGCCCTGAGCGAGAGACAGGACGATCGGGAACAAGACGCCGCTCCGCGCGGTGTTGCTCGGAAACGCGGGAGCAATCGCGGCGTCCGTCAAGAAAATGCTGTAGGCCAGTCCGAGCGTGGACCGACCGAAAGCGCCCACGACCAGATAGCTGATGCGGCGCCCCAGGCCCGACTTGACGACGCTGCTGGCGACGAGAAAAGCGACGACGACGAGCAGCACGCTGCCGTTGGCGAAGCCCGCGAACGCCTTGGCGGGCGACACAGTGCCGGTGAGCACCGCGGCGCCGGCCGCCAGCATCGCGGCGGTCAACAGCGGAAAGGCGCCGAGGATGACCGAGAAGATGGCCGCCGCGAAGATCGCGAAGAGATGCCACGCCTGGCTCGTGAGCCCGGACGGGATCGGTACCAGCCAGACGCCGATCGCGAGCGCGAACGGCGCGGCACGAGCGAGGAGCTTCCGACGCTCGGAGGCGGGCGTGGTCACTGCCGGGGAGCCCCGGCCACCGGCACGGTGACGCGTCCCTTCAGGCCGACGGCGCGTCCGCTGAACGTTCCGTCGTCGCTGTCGATCACGTATTGCCAGTGGAGCTCGTACTCACCTGTCACGCCGGCCCAGCGTCCCGTGCCGCCGGTGATCGTGCCGCTGACGTGGCTGCCCGTTCCGATGGGCTGCCCGCGCAGGTGGCTGAAGACCCTGTCGCCGCGCTCGTCGGTCCACACGGCCTGTCCGGTGCCGCCGGCGACGCTGTCGGAGAGCCCGATCGCCTCGCCCCGGAATCCGAAGCTCTGCCCTCGCTCGCCGGTCAGCAGCAGAGATCCGGTCAGGCTGAGGATCGACGCCTTGTGGCCGTCTTCGAGCTCGAGCGTGCGCCGCGATCCGGACGCCGACCAGGTCCCCTGGAACGTGCGCGTCTCCCCGGGAGCCGGCGCGGCGCCTCGATCGGTCGACGGCCGGCTGCACGCCGCGACGACCAGCACGACCAGCGCGATGGCGAGCCACGAGGACAGCGCCGCCGGCGCGGCACGACGACACCGGCGCCGGCGGCGATCACGCCAACAGAATCCGTCGCGCTCCCTCACGTCTTGGGCGCGCGCTTCGAGGCCTCGTAGGCGTCGCGATAGCCTCGCGCGATCGAGCGGACCCCGCGGCCGATGTCGTCGTACACGTCATCGGCGAGGTTCGCCAGCGAGACGCGCAGAGACCAGTCGGGCGCGTCGAAGCCTCCGCCGTTCAGCAGCACGATGCCGTGCTGCTCGGCCAGGCGAAACGCCAGATCGAGCGGATGGATGTTCTTCTTCAAGTACTGGACCGCCTCCTCGCCAAGGTTCTTCTTCGCCCAGAACTCGAAGTCGATCAGACCGTAGTACGCGTCGTAGAGATCGCTCGTCGGCGCCTCGATGCCCAGCCCCTCGACCATGGCCTTCGCGCGGCGGTGGACGATTTCCATGCACGCGGCCTGGTACGCCTTCGCGGTGTCCATGAGCTCGTAGAGCGAGAACAGGCTCATCATGACCTGTTGCGGCAGCGAGAGCCCGGCGGTGTGATTGAGGGCCACGTCGCGGCTGTCGGCCACGATGCGGTCGATGAACTTCAGCTTCCGCGGCTCGAGCGTGATCGGTAGGTAGCGCTTGTCGAGCGCCTTCAGCGCTCCGTCCGGAAGCTTGGCGATCATCTTGTCATAGAGGTTGTCTTCGTGGACCGCGATCACGCCGAGCCGCCAGCCGGTGCAGCCGAAGTACTTCGAGTACGAGTAGACGCCGATCGTGTTGTGCGGCAGCTCGCCGAGCAGGGACCGGAAGCCGCGGACGAACGTCCCGTACACGTCGTCGGTCAGCAGCATCAGGTCGGGGCGCTTGGTCTTGACGAGGTTGGCGATCTTGCCGATCGTCTCCTTGCTGAGCGCCACGCCCGTCGGATTGGCCGGGTTCACGACGAAGAACGCCTTGATCGCCGGATTCTCGAGCTTCTTGAGCTCGGCATCCGTGAACTGGAACAGGTTCTCGCGATGCGCCTCGATGTTGACCACGTTGAGCGCGTAGTCTTCCAGGTGAGTCATCTCGATGTAGGGCGTGAAGATCGGAGTCGCCAGCGCGATGGTGTCGCCTTGCTTGAGCAGCCGATTGGCCTTCAGCGACTTGAAGAGGTAGCACATCGCCGCGGTGCCGCCCTCGACCGCATAGAGATCGAACTTGCCCTTCGGATGCGGGGTGCCACACATCGCCCACATCAGGTACTCGTGGGTGATCCGCTCGTTGTGCACGAGCATGCGGTCGGGCACCGGGTAGTTGTCGCCGATGATCGAGTCGACCAGCTCGTGCACGAACGCGTCGGGCTCGAACCCGAACAGCTTCACCGCGAACGGCACCATCGCCGCCAGGAACGCCGCACCCGGCATCTCCTTGTGCTTCGAGAGATAGGCCGCCATGCGGTTCGCGATGCCCTGAGCCGCCGGCATGCCGCCGAGCCCCGCGGGATGCTCCATGACGCGCGTGCTCTCGGTGATCGCGAACTGGCCGAGCAGGAAGAAGCCCTCGCGCGGCGTGGTGGCGATCCAGTTGGGGTTGCCGCGACCGGCGTTGAGAAACGCCGATTGCGTGGTCCGAGAGGTTTTCTTGGCTAGCTTGATCAGCTCGTCCTTGATCTCGAACGGGCTGAGGGTCTCGAATTTTTTCAGGACGGTGATGTCACTCATGCGACTCGCCTCCGTGTGCTGGTCGTTGCGGATTCACTTCTTCGGGATCGTGCGCTCGGCCTCGCGCTGGCCTTGTCTGCCATAGTCGATGGCTTCGCCGAGGATGCGGGCGAGCTCCTGAGGCGCGTGGAAACCCATCGAGTTCTCGGCCGCCACGAAATCCAGTCGCCACTGGGCGCGACGATGGAGCTGACGAGCCGGCTCGAGATCCTTGTCGGAAGCCCCGGCCTTCTTCGCCGCGACAATCGCGTCGATCATGTCGGTGGTCGCCTTCGCGGCCCGCTGGAGCAGCGCGTGGTGACGATCCTGGATCGTGAGCACCCGGCCGGCCAGCTCGCCCTCCGCCACCGCATGACACGGCTGACAGGCGCGGTTGAGATTCAGCAGCGGACTCCGCACCCAGTGATCGCTCACCTTCAAGGCGCCGACGCGCTGGTACGGCATGTGGCAGTCCGCACAGGCCACGCCCGCCCGGGAATGGATGCCCTGCTGCCACACTTCGAATTCGGGATGCTGGGCCTTGAGCATCTTGGTGCCGGCTTCCGCGTGCACCCAGTCGGTGAAGCCTTCCTTGTCGTAGTACGCCTCGATCTCCTCCACGCGGACTCCGTTGGCCCACGGATAGGTGACGACCTTCCCCTCGCCCTTGAAGTAGTACTCGACGTGACACTGGCCGCACACGTACGAGCGCATCTCCTGGCGCGAGGCATCGCGATTGGGGTCGTAGTCGGCGACACCCTGGTGCGCCTTGAGCGCCTTGATGCCGGCGATGAAGCCGGGACGGGTCACGCGCGGCGCCATGGTCTGCGGGTCGTGGCAATCCAGGCAGGCCACCGGATGCCGGACGAGAGGCTGTCCCTTGTCGTCTTTCATCTCGCGGGCGTCCTGGTACGGCATGGCGGACACGAGCTCGAACCCACGGCGCACATCACCCTTACCGGCGAAGCGATACAGCGGAAGGACGGACGCATGACACTGCAGACACGCGCCGGGCTGCTTGCGCTCGGTGACCCGCTTCGTCTGCTCCTGATCGAACAGGCCGTAGGCGTGGCCGCGTCGGTCGCGGTAGTCGAGCGCGAAGGCGTAGCCGGCGAAGATGCGCTTGAGCCACGGCTCCTTGTCGAGCTTCTGCTCGGCGGGCCCACTATCGCTGGCGCCGAGGCCCCGGCCGCCGTACTTCGTCGTCGTCGGCATCGACGTCTTGAGGTACGTGTCGTACTGGAACGGCCAGTTCTGCGCCCAGACCTTCGGATCGTCCGTCGCCTCCGTCACCTCGACCAGCCGCACGAAGGGCTGCCGCGCTTCCTGCTTGCGCTCGAAGATGTTGGTCAAGAGCGCCAGCACCAGGACGGTGAGACCCGCGACACCCACAAACGCGACGGCGATCGGCAGCCATCGACGCCAGCCGCTCGCGTGATTCATCGCCGGGCGCCCGTGGCGCGACCGCGCCTCACCCGCCCGCTCCGTGGCCCGCACCCGCATGGCAGTGCATGCAGTCGAGCTCGCGTCCTGCCGGCCCGGAGGTCACGTGGACGGCCTGCACGAAGTCGCCGTGGCAGCGCAAGCAATTCACCTGAACGATCTCGCGGTCGTGCGGGGTGATCTCGATCGGCTCCTTGAAGTTCTGCAAGGTGAAGGCGACGGAGTGCCGGAAGCCGTGATCGGCCTTCGCGGTCCACTTGCTCAACCCTGAAGCCGGCAGATGGCACTCGACGCAGGTGGCCGTGTGCCGGTGTCCGCTCTTGAGCCAGGCTGCGTACTGATCGTTCATGATGTGGCAGTTCGCGCACGCGCGTGGATCGGTCGACAGATAAGACAGGCCCTTGGCGTAGCCGAATGTGAAGGCCCCCACGCCGGCCAGCACCCCGACCGACGCGAAGAACAACACCAGCAAGCTCAGCCGGCTCAAGCTTGCCCACGCGCGCGCGTCGTCACGACAGCATCATGATGATGACCATGCCCCAGATCGTGAGCAGCGTGTTGCCGACAGCATAGGTGACGGTGTAGCCGAGCGCCGGCACCTGGCTCCGGCCCGCGTCACAGACCAGACCGAGCGACGCGGTCGTCGTCCGTGCCCCGGAGACGATGCCGAGCAGGAGCGCGTCGTGGAACCGGAAGATGTACTTGCCGACGAACATGCCGAGGATCAGCGGGACCGTCGTCGCCACGGCGCCCCACAAAAACAGGCCGATGCCCTGCGTCTTGAGACCGTTGACGAAGCCGGGACCGGCCGAGATGCCGACGACCGCGATGAAGATGTTCAGGCCGACGGAGTTCATGAACCAGACCGTCGAGGACGGGATGCGCCCGAAGTACGGCCGGGTGGAGCGCAGCCAGCCGAACACGATGCCGGAGATCAGCGCGCCGCCGGCCGTCGACAACGTTAGCGGGATGCCCGCCACCTTCCACACCAGGGCGCCGAGCAGCGCGCCGAGCGTGATGGCGCCGCCGATGAACGCGACGTCGGCCACGTCGGTCGGCCGATCGGGCATGCCAAGATCCTTGGCCGCCGCCGTCGTGTCCTGGGTGCGGCCGACCAGGGTCAGGATGTCGCCGCGCTGGACCGTCGTGTTTGGCAGGATCGGGATATTCGTGGCCGTCGCACCGCGGGTGATCTTTCTCAGGAACACGCCGCGCGCAATAGGTCGCTGGGCGAGCTCGGTCAGCGTCTTGCCATCGAGCTCCTTGTTGGTCACGTAGACGTCGACGCCCTCGACGGGCACGTTCAGCAGCTCGGGATCATCGACCTCCTTGGCGCCCTCGCCGATCAGCCTCACCAGGACCTCGCGGGTGCCGGCGACCGCCACCACGTCATCAGCGCGCAATACCGTGTCCGCGGTGGCCTCCTCGATCGTCCCGCCGCGGCGCAGGCGCAAGATGAACACGCGGGTATCGGGCACCATCGACTCGGCTTCGGCGGCCCTGAGACCGACGGCCTTGCCGCCCGGCTGCACGCGGAACGCCCGCACCACCCAGCGGTGCCAGGCCGAGCCGGCGCCCCCCATCTCCCGGGTGCCGCCGTGCTTTTCCTCGTACTCCTTGCAGGCCTTGACGAGATCGATGCGCAACAGGATGGGCCCGACCAGCGCGATCACGATCGCCGAGCCGACCGTACCGAAGATGTAGCTCACGGCGTACGCGATCGGCATCGAATCGAGCAGCGCCTTGCTCTGATCGGGCGGGAGGCCGACGCGGTTGATCGCGTCGGTGGCCAGTCCCATCGAGGCAGAGATCGTCTGGGACCCCGCGAACAACCCGGCCGCGTAGCCGAGGTCGTAGCCGACGAACTTGGCGACCGCGAAGGGCACGACGAGACAGAACACGCACTGCACGACCGAGAAGATCGCCTGCGGCAGGCCGTCCTTCGCGACGCCGCGGACGAACTGCGGCCCGACGCCGTAGCCGACGGCGAACAGGAACAGGAGGAAGACGGTCGCCTTCAACGGCGCAGAGATCGTGATCCCGATCTGTCCGATGATCACCGCCGCGAGCAAGGTCGCGGTGACCGAGCCCAGCCCGAGGCCCTTGAACGTGAAGCCGCCGACGTAGTACCCGATTCCGAGCGCCAGGAAGATGGCGATCTCCGGGTACTGGCGCAGGGTGGCGAAGAGCCACTCAATCATGTCGTCCTCCCCTACTTACTCTTGTGCTTGGCCAGCGCGTCGGGCTTCAGGAGCTCGAGACCCTTGCGCGCGTCGTAGCCGTGGATCTCCTTGACGTCGAGCTTGCGCATGAACGTGATGATCTCTTTCGTCACGACCTGGCCCGGCACCATGATCGGAAACCCGGGAGGATACGGAATTACGAACTTCGCCGAGACGAGCTCCGGGCCCTTGGCGAGCCGCTCGTCGATCGCCTTGCTGTCGAGCTTGACGTGCTCGCAGCTCGCGGCGTCGTAGGCCATGTAGTACGCCTCGCGCATGTGACCTTCCTGCGTGGCGCTCTTCGGGTCGTCGCGGAAGGCGTCGTGGAAGCGCTGGAAGTCCGGCAGGTCGGGCACGTCCTCGACCAGCGATTTCACCCGAGCCTTGAACGCCGCCTTCTCCTCTTCCCCGCCCTGGGAGAGTCGCGTGTCGATCGCCCGCGCCATGTCGGCCAGGGCCTTGATCAGGTGCGCGAGGTCGCTCCGCGTGTTGTTGATGTTGATCTGGACGAGCACGCTGTTACGCGACGTCTTATTGATCTGGATGTCGTGCTCGCTGGCCAGCAGGCCCTTGAACTGCGTGCCGTCGTAGCCGGCGGCGCCGCAGAGCAAGGTGATTCGCGTCGGGTCGAGGTAGAACTCGTCGTTGTCGAGCGCGGTGATCGTGTCGGCCATCGTCCACCCCGGCGCGCCCCAGTCGGTGAAGCCCGACTTACGGTACTCGGCCGGGATCATCTCGGCCGGCGTGGCCACGCGGAAGTACTTCGAGATCAGGGGGTGGCCGTTGATCTCGCGCCGGGTTTCGATCGCGAGCTGGATCGCCCGCCCAACGAGCTCGTAGCCTTCGAGCTCCATCTGCCGCCGCGCGACGTCGAGCGAGGCGATGATCTGCAGATTGGGCGAGGTCGAGGTGTGCGTGAAGAACGCCTCCTTGAACGAGGCCTCGACCGTGTGGAAGTCCTGGTCGGCGACGACGATGATCGAGCCCTGGCGGAGCGACGACATCGACTTGTGGACCGAGTCGCTCTCGTAGACCCGCACCCGCACCTTGTCCGGGTCGGGCAGGAGCTCCATGTCCAGGAGCTTGGGGTCCTTGGGGTCGAGCGCGCCCGCGCTCGACTTGAACGCTTCGTAGCGCTTCTTGTACTCGGGATCGCGCACCAGCTCCCGAATGGCCGCGGCCGCGCCCATCGCCGTGCGCCGGCGCAGGAACGGCGAGAAGCGCGCGAAGCCGAACCACGCCTCGTCCCAGAGGAAGATGAGGTCCGGCTTGATGGCCAGGCACTCGAGCATCGTCCGCTTCACGTTGGCCACGTGGCCGTCGAACGTGCAGTTGGTCAGCACCACCAGCTTCGCGCGATCGAGCTTGCCCTCGGCCTTGAGCTGCAGGAGCGCCTTCTTGAGCGGCTTGATCGCGAGGCTCCCGTACATCGAGTACTGGGTGAGCGGAAACGCGTCGATGTAGAGGGGCTGGGCGCCGGCCAGCACCAGGCCGTAGTGGTGCGACTTGTGGCAGTCGCGGTCGATCAAGACGATGTCGCCCGGTCGCAGGAGCGCCTGGTGGACGATCTTGTTCGACGTCGAGGTGCCGTTGGTGACGAAGAAGCTGCGGTCGCCGCCGAGGGCGCGGGCCGCCTTGTCCTGGGCGACCTTGATGTTGCCGGTCGGCTCCAGCAGGCTGTCGAGGCCGCCGGTGGTCGCCGACGACTCGGCCAGGAACAAGTTGGCGCCGTAGAACTCGCCCATGTCGCGGATCCAGTTCGACTTGAAGATCGACTTGCCTCGCGCTATCGGCAGGGCGTGGAACGTGCCGATCGGGCGCTGGGCGTAGCGCTTGAGATTGTCGAAGTACGGGGTCTCGTACCGATCCTTCACGCCGTCGAGGATCGAGAGGTGAATCTCCATCGGCTCCTCGACGCCGTAGAAGATCCGCCTGATCGGCGCCGCCTCGTCCGAGCCCGCGAGCTGGGCGACGTCGCGGTCGGTCGTGAGATAGACGTCCAGCTCGGGCCGCCACCGCTTCGCGAGCCTGGCCAGGAGAGTTCCGAGATCCCCGCTGCGCGCGCCGTCGGCCACCTGGACCTGACGGGTGAGGATCTCGCGCAGCACCGGCACCGTGTACTGTGATTCGTATCCGAAGCCGTCGCTGATCACGACTGCCTGAAAATTGGGATTGAAGACGATGGCCAGGACCGCGTCCTCGAAGTTGCCGACGACGACCGGCTCGTAGACGAACTCGTCCTCGACGCGCCGGAGGCGACGGAAGGTCTCGCGGATGTCGGGCCACATGACGCGGTCGGCCGGCGACACGCACAGGATCTCGAAGTAGGGCCGCCGGGCCTGACCCCGGCCGACCGAGGGCGGCAGCACGTCGGGTGCCCGGCCGTCGCTCTCCTCGTCGGACTTCCAGGGCTCGATATCGTCGCGATAGCTGTTGCTGAGCAGAGCGCCGCTGATCCGCTGCACCAGGCGCGCGAACCCGGTCCGGTCGCCGGTCTGCAGACGCTCGTGGACCTGGGCCATCAATCCGGGGCCGGGATACGCGCAGAATCCCTCCAGCGGGGCGAGCTCCGCGAGGAGCTCCTTGGGGTCGAGTCGCAGGCCACCCACCGAGGCGGGGCCGGTTGCCGTGAGCGCTCTCGCAACGCGGTTCAGCGTGCGCCAGCGGTCCACCCGCGCTTCCGACGCGGCAAAGAACTGGTTCAGACCGAGAACCCGGTCGGTCGACATCGTGCTCATCCGAGAAACCCTCCCTATCTGGCGGCAGGACTCAGAACAGATCCCGCTCCCAGTTGAGAATCAGGCGGAACTGATATCCGGTTGTCTTGGCGTTCTGCTGATCGAGCACCGCCGCCCGCGCGCGGAACCAGATGCCCCGCAGGGGCGTCGGCTCGATCCACGGCGGCCGGTAGTCGACGTTGAAGTCGTACTCGGCTTGATTCGGGGCATCCCGGCGTGTCGTCGGGTTGATGGCGTCGGTGCCCCAGGCGAACTTCATGTAGGCGCTCAGCCCTTCGGTCAGGACCTTCGAGAAGTCGTAGGCCGCGCCGATCAGCCACGCTTTCTCGTTCGCGCGGTTGAAGTCCTGATCGATCATCGAGAGATAGCCGGGAAAGGAGCCCCACGGCGACTGGATGGTGTTGCCGGCGCCGGTGATCGAGAACGCGGTCGTGATCGTCAGCGCCTGGTACATGAGCTGGACCTGGATGCCGCCGTGCTGGGTCGCCCAGTATCGCTTCTCCGCGTTGCGAACGAGCGCGTCGGCGACAGCCCGCTGATCGGTGAACTGCGCTCCCAGGCGGCTCTTCCACGTTTCGCTGAGCGGAACGAGGTAGTCGGCGGCCCCGTAGATCGTGTTGAACGTGTTGACGCCGTACTGGTTGCTGAGGTCGAATTTCAACCCCTTCGCCGGCGTGAGCTGCACGCCGACCAGCCCAACGCCGTCATTCGAGTTCGCCGCGCCGGCCTGCTCCGACATGCTGATGAACTCGTCGGAGTTCCGGGGCTTGATCTCCCAGAGGTATCCGACGAGATATTTGACCCAGTCGAACTTGCCGCCGAGGGTGACGCCCTGGAAGGTGTTGGGCGTCATCCGGTTGTCCTGCGGGTTGATGTACGTCTGGTCGACCAGCTGGCGATAGCCCGTGAGCAGGGCGTAGTCCTTGTAGCGGAGCGCGCCCCACGCCTCGCCGGGCACGTAGTAACCCTCCTGTCCCGGTTTGAGAAGTGTCGTGCCGTCCCGATCGTCGGGGGCGTACAGCGGCGCCGAGCCGTACAACGTCGCGCCCATCGCGAACGTGTCGAGCAGCCAGCCGGACTTGATGCCGATCCAGCCTCCGAAGGCCAGGGCCTCGTTGACGGAATCGTCGGGCTTGGTTCGGTTGAAGTAGTAGGTCCGCAGGTGCAGGGTCACGTCGGCGTCGCGCAGAAACGGCGTCAGCTGCGCCCGCTCCTCCTGGAGACCAGGGATGAGTCGCTCGAGGAACGGCGCGAGCGGTGGCGGCGGGGCGTCCTCGGCGAACGCCGGAGCCGACCATACGCAGGCCCAGATCGACAGGATCAGGACGAGAGCGAGCGCGAACGGACGAATCCGTTGCGGACCGCCGCCGGGCGGGTGGCCCATCATCATCATGGATAGTCCTCCTGCGATCGCGGCGCCGATCATCAACAGGGTGTATCGCGCAGCGGTCGACGCAGCCATTGAGACCTTGGTCCGATCGACTCACGCCGTCGGCCCCGGTCATAAGAAGGTGATGGGCAAAGGCAGCATCGAGCACGGGGGCTAGGACCTTTCGAGCGAGCTTCCTACTGGCAGAAGTACCAACTGCCGGAGTGGAAAACGGACAGGCTCCCCGTTACCCTGCGCGCGGCCTCAGGCACCGCACATTTGAACCGTAGAGCCTGCTCTGCTGCGTTACCGCGATTCCTAGGGCTGGTGGCCCCGACCGCGCTCGCAGCTTCGCTGTCGCTCTGCCCGCCCGCCGCAGCGAGCGCTCAAGCAGCGGTGAGGAATGTCGTGCTGCTCACCCCCGACAACACCGACGGTGCCCCCGGCGGCGTGCTGGTCCGTCAAAGCCTGCGCGACGCGTTCGCCGCGGGCTCGTCGGAGCCCATCCAGATCCGCAACGAATACCTGGACCTGTCGCGCTTCCAGGATGCGGCGCAGCGCCGTGTTCTGGTCAATTTCCTGCGTCAGAAGTACGAGGGCCAGAAGATCGACCTGGTCATCGCTGCACTGTCGTCCGTGCTGGACTTTGCCCTGGAGTTTCGTCGAGAGGTGTTCCCCGGGGTCCCGATCGTGTTCCTCGGGCTGGATCAACAGGAGGTGCAGAAGCGCTCGCTCCCATCGGATGTCGTGGGCGTCCCGATCAAGATGGACCTGCTGGGCACGCTCGAGCTCGCACTGCGACTCCAGCCTCTGACGCGCCGGGTGTTCGTCGTCACGGGCAGCTCGCCCTTCGACGTCTCCTGGGAGAACGTAGCCCGCCAGGCCTTTCGCCCGTACGAGGGGCGGCTGGAGCTCGTCTACCTGTCGGGGCTTCCCATGGCCGATCTCGTGAAGCGCGTGGCGAAACTGCCCAGCGGAAGCATCGTGCTGTACCTCCACGTGTTCCAGGACGGGGCCGGCCAGACCTTCATTCCAGCGAAAGCTCTCGACGTGCTCGCCGCCGCCGCGAACGCCCCGATCTACGGCCATGTGGATTCGTACGTCGGTCGTGGGATCGTGGGTGGCCGGGTGATGAGCTTCGAGATGGCCGGGAAGAACGCCGCGGCACTGAGCCTGCGCATCCTGTCGGGAGCCCGGCCCGAGACGGTCTCGGTCAGCGATCTCAGTCCCAACGTGAACATGATCGACTGGCGCCAGTTGCGCCGCTGGGGTCTCAGTGAGGACAGCTTGCCACCCGGGGCCGACGTTCGCTTCCGGGAGCCCGGGCTCTGGGATCTGTATCGCTGGCACATCCTCGGCGCCCTCTCGCTGTTCGCCCTGCAGACAGGACTGATCGTGGCGCTGCTCGCGCAACGCGCCGATCGGCGCAGGGCAGAAGAGAGTCTGCGGCTGAGCCAGATCGAGCTGCGGAAGCTGACGGGCCGGCTACTCCAGGCCCACGAAGACGAGTCTCGTCGGATTGCGCGCGAGCTCCACGACGATCTGGGCCAAGGGTTGGCCCTGCTCACGGTCGAGCTCGATCTGCTGCGACAGAAGCCGCCGCAACCATCGGACGGCCTGGGCACCCGGCTCCAGAAGCTCCTCGCTCACGTCAAGCAGCTGTCCTCCTCGGTGCACGACATGTCGCACCAGCTCCACCCCTCCAAGCTGGAGCAGCTGGGGCTGGTGGCCGCCATCGGCGGCCTCTGCAAGGAGCTGACGGCGAGCCACGGCCTCGCGGTCTCGTTCACGGATCGTGAGGTGCCGACGGTGATTGCACCCGATACCGCGGTGTGTCTCTATCGCATCGCGCAGGAGGCGCTGCGCAACACTGTCAAGCACAGCGGCGCCCAGCACGCGGAGGTCACGTTGAGCGGCACCGCGAGCACGATCTCGCTGGGGATCGTCGATGACGGCGTCGGCTTCGATCCCAGGCGCGCGCAGGGCAAGGGCGGGCTGGGGCTCGTCAGCATGCGGGAGCGAGTGCTTCAACTCGGCGGCGAGCTCACGATCGATTCGCAACGGTCGGGAGGCACTCGGCTCCACGTCAGTGTGCCCCTGCGAAAACCGGCGCCGGACGCCATATGATACGCGTATGAAGCGCCCGCGCGTCCTGCTGGCGGACGACCACCGACTGCTCCGGGAGGCGTTCGTGAAGCTGCTCGAGTCCGAATGCGACGTCGTCGGGACGGTAACCGACGGACGTGCCCTGCTCGAGGCAGCCCCCAAGCTCAGGCCCGATGTCGTGGTCGTCGACGTCGCGATGCCGCTGCTCAACGGCCTGGACGCCACCCGCCAGCTCAAGCGGGCGATGCCGGCAGTGAAGGTCATCATCCTGACGGTCAGCGAGGATCCGGACGTCGCGGCCGAGGCGTTCCGGGCCGGCGCATCGGCATTTCTCTTGAAGAATTCGGCGGCTTCGGAGCTGCTCCAGGCGATTCAGGACGTCGTCCAGGGCCGCTCCTACGTCACGCCGCTGGCGACGCGTGACATGGTCGCCAATCTGCTGCGGCCGGCCGAATCTGACGCCGGCGCTCGCGAGCTGAGCCTTCGTCAGCGTGAAGTCCTGCAGCTCCTCGCGGAGGGGCGCACGATGAAGGAGATCGCGGGGATCCTCAAGATCACCGCGAGGACGGTCGCGTTCCACAAATACAGCATGATGGAGCAGTTCGGCATCAAATCGAGCGCCGAGCTGGTCCAGCTCGCCATCAAGAAACGCCTCGTTTCCCTGTAGCGCCGCCCGTCAGTCCATCCGACCACTTCTGTAAGTTTTACCAGTAGAAACAGCCCGATTCGCCCGCTTACCCTCCTTTCGTGGCGAGGGTACTGCTGGCCGACGACCACGAGGAGTTCCTGGCGGCAGTCGTCCGCCATCTGGAGCCGCACTTCGAGATCGTTCGGACCGTCGGTAACGGGCGAACGCTGCTCGACGCAGCGGCCCGGCTCGCGCCCGACGTGATCGTGCTCGACATCTCGATGCCGATCATGAACGGCGTCGAGGCAGCCCGCCGGCTCAGAGCCGCGGGAACCTCCGCGAAGATCGTGTTCCTCACGGTGCACGCGGACCAGGATTATGTGCGCGCCGCCCTCGGGACCGGGGCCCTGGGTTACGTGCTGAAGTCCGAGCTCGCGTCGGATCTGCTCCCCTGCCTCAGAGAGGCCTTGCAGGGCCGCTCTTATGTATCGCCGGCCATCGGTGCCGCGTGACATGGCGCCGCCCGCGGGAGGCAGCGCTTCGGTGATCGAATCCCCGATGGGATTCGCAGGCTTCGTCGCCGACTTCATGAGCTCGCTCATGAGCGCGTCCGGCGAGGAAGTGGACCGCGACATTCGAGACGGCCTGGAACGGCTCGCGCACGAAGCGGGCGTCGAGCGCGGCTCGTTCGCGCGGTTCTCCGATGGTGCCGAGTCTCTGACCGTGACGCATTCGTTCGGGACACCCGCGATCCCGACCCCGCGTGAGGGCGATCTTCGATGGTATCTAGACCAGCTGCGCCGCGGACAATGTCCCGTCCTGACCCGGTTGCCAGGTGATCTTCCGGCCCAGGCGAGCGGTGAGCGCCAAGCGTTTCGCGCGCTGGGAATTCGCTCCCATGTCGCCGTACCCATCTGCCGAGCCGGTCGGCCCTGGGGCGTCATCGGGCTCGCCAGCTCTCGCCAGCCTCACCCGTGGACAGCAGACGACATGCACCGCATACGTGTGGCCGGCGAGATCATCGTGACGGTCGTGCTGCGCCAGGAGATGGAGGAAACCACGCGACATCTGCGCGATGAGCTGACGCACGTGGCGCGCGTGGCTGCCCTGGGCGATCTGACCGTGGCCATCACGCACGAGCTGAACCAGCCGCTGACCGCGATCAGGGCCAACGCGCAGGCGACCAAGAGACTGCTCGCCCACGGTGTGCGCAGGGACGAGCTCGAGGAAGTGCTCGACGACATCGCCCACGACTCGAAGCGAGCGGCAGACCTGATCGTGCGGCTCGCCAACCTGTTCAAGCGGCGCGAGCTCGAGAAGCTCCCCGTCGATGTCAATCAAGTGGTCCGAGACTTCCAGGTCATCGCGGATACCGAGACGCGACGCGCCGGAGCGCGTCTGGTCCTGCGGCTCTTGCCCGGCCTGCCGCAGATCATGGCGGACGCCGTGCAGCTGCAGCAGGTGCTGCTGAATCTCGTCCGGAACGCGGCGGAAGCCATGGCCGGCATTGCGCCGGCCGCCCGCGAAGTGCAGATAACGACCGTGGCCACCTCGCCCCGCGAGGTCACCGTGTCGGTTGAAGATTCGGGGCCCACGATCGCCGACACGGTGTTCGAGCGATTGTTCAGCCCGTTCTACACGACGAAGGCGGACGGCCTGGGCATGGGGTTGGCCATCAGCCGATCCATCGTCGAGGCTCACGCCGGCCGGCTCTGGGCCGAGCGGCGCTCCGCGGGCGGACTCCTGATGCGCTTCACGCTGCCCGCCGCCTGATTCACACTCCGTCGCCTTCCTGCCCGGGCCTGGACGGTTCCTCGCCCGACAGCGCGTTTGCCGTGAGGCCTTCAGAGTACGGGACGCGACCAAGGTCCAATAGATGACCGGCCGGCAGAGGAGCAGAAAGAGCCGATGGTCGGTCTTCTTCACGCGTTCTTCAGCAATGTGCCCGTCCTCGGTTACACCGTGGCCAACGTGCTGCTGACCTTGGCCGGTCCGGTGATCGTGCTGATCGTGTAGGAGGCGCTTTAATGATCGCGTACTCGCTCGACGCCGAGAGCTCCATCCTGTACGTGTGGCCGAAGTCGTCGCTCGAAAAGGGCGACTTCGAGGACCTCGCGAGGGCAGCCGACCCGCACATCGAGAAGACGGGCGGATTGGCCGGCCTCATCATCGAGACCCCCGCATTTCCCGGATGGGACAGCCTGGGCGCGCTCGCCGCGCACTTCCGTTTCGTGCGCGATCATCACAAGAACATCCGCCGAATCGGCCTCGTCACCGACGCCGCCGCGGCGACGGTCGCCCAGCGCCTGGCGTCGCACTTCGTCTCGGCCGAGATCAAGCATTTCCCAGCCGGACAACGCGAGGCCGCGAAACAGTGGATCGTGAGCGCCCGCTGAGGTTGATATGACTCTGTTTATCGTGCTGTGCGCGCTCATGCTTGCGGGGTGCTCGGACCTGATCGTTCAAGACACGAAGAGCCTGCTCGCGCCGCAGTTTCAGCGCTCCGAGCTCGTCGGCCTCGTGGCCGGCGCCGGGACCACCTTTGCCGCCTTGCCGGACCTGATCGCGATGCTCAGACGCCGCTCGAGCCAGGGCATGAATCCGCGAATGGCAGGGATCATGGGCGTGTTCCAGATCGCCTGGATCTACTATGGCTTGCTGATCGTGTCGCGACCCGTCGTCATGTGGAACGTCATCGCGGTCGTGATCAACTTCTTGAGCGTAGCGGCTTACGTTCGCTTCGACCGCCTGGAGCGCAGCGCCGTTCGCCGCGTCTGATCAGCTCGACGTGCAGTTGCCGAACAGGATGAAGCCGCCGGTGCGAACGATCACGGCGCTCGACATCACGCCCGTGTCCTCCGCCACCGCCATCGTCCAGCCGCCGCCGAGCTCGGATCCGCCGACGAGAAGCCGTCCGCTCTGGCGATTGACCCAGGCGATCTTGATGGTCCGTCCCGTCGCGGCGCCGCTGATGAGCTTCTTGCCGACGTCGACGTTGAGGACCTGCGGCAGGTTGACGGTCTGAGCGGTACCGCGAACGCACACGGACGGATCGCTGCACACCATCACGGTCTCGATCGCACACTGCATCGGCTTGGTACCGTCGTACGGCGGCGCCGCGCTCGCGTTCACTGTAGCGGCCAGCAACAGCAGGAGGCTCGATCCGATCCGTAGGGCGGTCATAGGCCCGGCACGTTAGCCCGACCGTGTACTTCTCACCATGCGACTTTGGTCGTAGCCGGGCACCTACCAGACCCGCAGTCCCGGCGTCGTCAGCGGCGTCGTGGCAGCGAGACGGATGATGGTGGGACCGTACGCGACGACGATCAGCACGATGGCCACCGCCAGCCACGGCTGCCAGCGATCGACGAACGCGGGCGCGTGGACCGGTCCGGACACCGTGTCCGCGAACTCAAGTGCCGGCTGAGGCGCGCGGCGGGAAGCCGTCACCGTCAGCGCCATGTTGAGGAAGTAGAGCAGCGCGCTCAGGAAGAGAATCGCGCCCCCGATTCCGACCAGCGGCAAGAGCGTCTTCCACTGGGGCTGCATGTACGAGACGTGGCCGATCGCGGTCCGGCGCGGCATCCCGCGCAGGCCGAGCTCGTGCAAGGTCGGCGAGAAGATCAGCATGCCTCCGAACCAGAGCCAGACCTGCGCGAGCGCGAGCCCGCGGCTCCACAGCGCGCGTCCCGCCAGGTGCGGCACGAGCCAGTACGTGATCCCCATGAACGTCAGCGCGACCGCCGTGCCCACCGTGAGATGCAAATGGCCCACGATGTACGCGGTGTTGTGCACGACCATGTTCACGTTGAACGACGCGTTGATCAGCCCGCCGATGCCGCCGAAGGCGAAGAGCACCATGGCGAGCACCTGTGCCGCCACCGAGGGATCGCCCCACGGCAGCTTGCCGAACCAGTTGAGCCAGCCCGTGGCCCCACGCGCCCGTCCGGCGGTCTCGAGCGAGGCCGTGACGTTGAAGAAGGTCAGCAGGCTCGGGAAGAAGACCGCAAAGGTCAAGAGCGCGTGCAGGAGCTTCCAGCCCTGGTGGATGCCGGGATCCGTGTACTGATGATGGATCCCGATGGGCGTCGACAGGATCAGGAACAGGATGAACGACGTGCGCGCCATCGGGTCGCTGAAGAGCTTGCCGCCGGCCTGCCGCGGCACCAGCGTGTACCAGGACAGATAGGCGGGCAGGAGCCAGAAGTAAACGATCGGGTGGCCCGTGAACCAGAACAGCGTCCGCGCGAGCAGCGCGTCGGTTCCGCCCACGAGCCCGAGCGACCACGGGATCAAGAGCACGAGCATCTCGGCCGCGAGGCCCACGGACGCGATCGTCCACATCGCGAAGGTGACCAGCGCCATGAACGCGGCGAGCGGCGTGCGGCGCCCCGGATTCCGCGCGCGCCAGGCGCGCCACGTGAGGACCAGATTCACCGTGACGAGCCAGGTGGCGACGACGACAAGCGTGAGCCCGATGTAGAACGCCCAGTGCGCCTTGAGCGGCGGATAGAACGTGAACATGACCGTCGCGGCGTTGCCGACCAGCGGAATCGCCGCCAGCACGAGCCCGGCGACCATGAGCCAGAAGGTCAGCCAGCCGAGGCGGGCGCTGGCCAGCGGCGCCTGCAGCGACCGGCTCAGAATGAACGGCACGAAGCCGCAGATGAAGAACGTCGTGAACACGAGCACGTTCAGCACACCGTGGATAGTCAGACTGTGGTAGTGCGAGCGGATCACGGGCGCCAGCGAGGGATAGATCTCGACGCCGGCGTACTCCAGCGCCTGGAAGAGGCCGGTCAGCACGCCGCCGAACAGCGCGACGAGCGCGACGGCAACGTTGACCGCGGCGAGGCGCTGCTCGACGCTCGTCATCGGCGCGCCTCGACAATGATCTTACCCGCCATCGTGTGGTGCGCGATCCCGCAGTACTCGTGGCAGATGATCGGATACTCGCCGGGCGTGTCGAAGCGGGCCTGAGCGTGCGCGATCTGTCCGGGCAGTAGCATCACGTTGACGTTGTGCCGCGGAACGAAGAGCCCGTGGACCAGATCCTTGCTGGTGGCCCAGAAATGCACCGTGGAGCCCGCCGGCACGCGGATCTCGGCGGGCGCGAAGGACCAGATCTGGCCGGTCATCCGGACTTCGTACTGCCCCGGCGCGATCTCGGAGACGCCCGGGTCCTTGAACAGCGGGTGCTCGGCCACCTTCGTCGGCTCGACCCGGCCTCGATCGCCCGCGACGTTGATGCCGGCGCCGAACGCGGTCACCGCGAGGGCCGCCAGCATGCCGACCGGCAGGGCGATGCTCGGCAGGATCCACGCGAGCTCCCAGAGGTAGACCGTGGAGGGCCGCCCCGTCGCCACGGCTCAGCTTCTCCAGATGCGCAGATACGTGTTGAGCCAGAACGCGGCCAGGACGGCCAGGTAGATCATGATGAGCACGAGCGCACCCCGCGGCCGGGGCTCGTCGCCGTTCGAGTCCTGGTCCATCGTCGCTCTCCTTCCGGGTCGACGTCTCCCGCAACCAAATCCGGCCGGAGCCTATCTGGGACCCACTACGCGCACTACTCTACTAAGGTCCAATCGCCTCACGGATCGGGTTTCGAGCGCTCACCCGAGCCGCCTCGCTCGACAAGCGACAGGGACACCAGGCGGGCAACCGTGATTCCGATGTAGAGCTGACCGGCGATGGCCTCCAGCGACGCGAGTGTCCCGGCCAGTGCGCTCGCCGGCGTCACGTCGCCATAGCCCACCGTCGCCAAGGTGATGAACGAGAAATAGCGATAGCGAAGAGGGCCCGACGCCGTCCACGCGGTGTCCGCTGGGAAGCGAAACGAGCCTCGTATGACGCCGTCCAGAGTCTCGTACACGCTTGCGAATCCGAGGCCGATCAGGACATACACGCAGATCGCGCCGACGATCCGGTCGCCAACCGGCCGGTGCGATTGCATCGCCGCGCCGTAGACCAGCCACACGACGATTCCGGCGAAAATCGCGACGAGGCCGCCCGCGACCAGCGGCAGATGCCGGAGTCGCTGGGCATAGTCCACGAGGCTCACTACGAGCACGGACGCGGCCACCATTACCGGGACGAGCCGACGCTGACCGGGCGCACGCAGCTCGAAGATGGCGACGCCGACCGTGATGGCCAGGAGAGTGTACTCGACGATCCGCGCGTTCGGGAATGGCGCCGACACCGTGGTTGCAAGGATGAAGATCAACAGCGACAGCAGCAGGAGGCGGAAGCGGCCGGGTGCTAACGTTGCGCGCACCGGTTTTCACCCGCTGGCGGCCTCGTCACGCCTGCATTCTATGGCAGCAGGCGCGGGGCGACGGCGGAATATGCCACGCAGCCTTCTTCGGACCCGCGAGAGAATGGCAAGAGGATGGACGACCCGCATCAGCTCGAGATCGTGATCGCGCTCGTCGCGGCGGTCCTGGCCCTCGCGACGGCCGCGCGGCGCCTGCTGATCCCGTATCCGATCTTCCTCGTGCTGGGCGGCCTCGTCATCAGCCTTGTCCCGAACGTCCCGGTTCTCCGCCTCGATCCCGATCTGGTGTTTCTGGTCTTCCTGCCGCCGGTCCTCTGGTCGGCAGCGTACTTCACGTCGCTGCGCGACTTTCGAGCCAACCTGCGGCCCATCGGGCTGCTCGCGATCGGGCTGGTCCTCGCGACCACGGCCGTCGTCGCGGTGGTGGCGCGCTTCGTTATGCCCGGGATGAGCTGGCCCGCGGCGATCGCGCTCGGGGCCATCGTCTCGCCCCCCGACGCGGTCGCCGCCAGCGCGATTGCGCGTCGGCTGGGCATTCCGTTTCGGATCGTGACGGTCCTCGAGGGCGAGAGCCTGATCAACGACGCCGCGGCGCTCGTGCTGTACCGCTCGGCTGTCGCGGCGGTGGTGACGGGCGTCTTCTCGCTCTCCGACGCGCTCTGGCAGTTCGTGCTGACATCGGCGGGCGGCGTGGTGGTCGGACTGATCGTGGCATGGCTCGTCCGCTGGGCGCTGCGTCTATCCGAGGACAGCCTGACCGAGACCGCCCTCACCCTGCTGGCGCCCTATGCCGCGTGGCTGCTCGCCGAGCGGACACACACCTCGGGCGTGCTGGCGTGCGTGGCCGGGGGACTCTTTATCCGCCAGGGGTTCAGCGCGGTAGTGGCGCCCGCCACCCGCATGCAGGCCACGGCGGTCTGGAACGTCTTGATCTTCATCCTGAACGGCGTGATCTTCGCGCTGATCGGGCTCCAGCTCGGCGCCATTCGCTCGGGTGGACTCGTCGCCGACCTCGTCACGCTCGTGCGGCTGGGTGCCCTGATCTGTCTGGCGGTCATCGTGATTCGGCTCATCTGGGTGCCGCCGGCGGTCGTGCTGCCGAGGCTCCTCAGCAAGAAGCTGCGGGCGCGCGATCCGATCCCGCCCTCGTCCGCGATAGTGCTCGTGTCGTGGATCGGGATGCGCGGCATCGTCTCGCTTGCCGCCGCGCTCGCGCTGCCGATGACGACCGCGTCGGGCGCGCCGTTTCCGTTCCGCAGCGAGATCATCCTGGTGACGTTCGCGGTGATCCTCGCCACACTCGTCCTGCAGGGACTCAGCCTGACGCCGCTGATCCGGTTTCTCGAGCTCGGCGAGGATCGGACGCTCGAACTCGAGGAGGCGCGCGCGCGTGAGGAAGCGGCGCAGGCGGCGATTGCGCGCCTGGAGGAGCTCTCCGGCGCGCCGTGGTCGCGGCGCGAGGACGTGGACCGGATGCGCGCGGTGTACACCCAGCGTATCCGGCGGGCGTCGCCGATCGAGCTCGGCGCCGACGGCACGGCGGCCCGCGCTCGGGCGGCCTTCCGCCGGCTCCGCCACGAGACGCTGTCGGCGGAGCGGCGCGCCCTGATCAGGCTGCGCGATCAGGGCGTGATCAGTGACGAGGTCCTGCACCGGCTCGAGCAGGAGCTCGACGTCGAAGCGATGCGAATCGGTCTTGGCGAGACGCGACTGAGCGGCTGAGCGGTCCTACCGCGCGGTCGCCTGCGCGGCGTCGGAGGGTCGATCGAGTCCGATCATCGCCGAGCCCTGGCGGCCCTTGAACGACGTCTCGAACACGCCCTTCATCCGTCCGTCGTTCGCCGTCAGGGAATACGGCACGCAGTAGTCCTGGCCCACCCTCGTGCCGCCCAGGACCACGAGGCCTCCATGGACGGACGCGGTACCGGACGCGCACTGTGTGCCTCCGGCCGTCGCGGTCCATGAACCGTCCCGGGCGATTTGCAACGTGATGGTGCGGACGCCCTGGATGTAGTGCACCGGCATCTCCCACACCTGACCGATCCAGGTGCCCTCGAGCGGCGCCACGTCCGCTTCGCTCTTCACGGCCACCGGTTTGCCGGCGTCGTGTCGAGCAGCGCACCCGGTCAGCGCTGCGACCGCAAGACAACCCCACACGAATCGCGTGATTTTGATGCGGCTCGGCATGCGCCACCTCCTGTCTTCCACCACTGATCCTGCCCCGTCCTCTCAGGAGCAAGCGGGCTGCCAGGCCGGAAGCGCAGACAGCAAAAGGCTTTTCAGCGGAGGTGGCTAGAAAGCGTCCGTGTAGTTTTTCGAGGGCGGGTAATCTCGCGCGCGCGCCCGGACCGCCCCTACCGGCGATTGATGAACTCGACGATCGCGTCCTTGTATTCGGTGACGAGCTTGCGTGCGGCCGCGTAAATGAGGTCGCGGTCGCACTCGGATTTCAGGCCCAGGCGCGTCGGGATCGCGGCGATACGATTCTCGACATCTTCCAAGGTCTGCATGGGCTGCACCTCGGCCTTGCAAGATTGCGGCAGATCGCTCAGATCGGCGGCCCACTTGGCCTCGGTGTGGCGGAGCGGGATGACCGTCAAGGTCTTCCCGTCGGGGAACACGCCTTCGAGCTGCAGGGTGCGGAAGAAGAGCGCCTGATAGGTGATGGCGCGCTCCTCCATGATGCCGGGGATACGGGAGAAGTCGAAGTTCAAGAGCGAAAACGGCAGCGAGCGCTTCAGCAGGCGCGCCTCGTCGACCGAGAACGGATACGAGCTGTCGAGCGCGATGATGATCGCGCGTTTCGCCCGCTTGGCTTGAAGCTGCTTGAGGTACAGGAACAGGAGCGACTCGATGCCCGAGTTCTCGTAGAGCCCGCCGTCTCCGACGTGCCAGTACGCCTCCTTGTCGCCCATCCTGATGGTGGTGGGGCCGATCAGGGGCGCAAACGACGCGGACGCGGTCGCCGCGGCCGCGACCGTGGTCGGGCATGGGTCCATGTGGATCTCGATCGGCGTCATCGGCCGCAGAAGCTTCCAGCGCTCGCGGATGAAGGGCGTCATCTCGACCGTTTGCCCGCGCTTCTGGAGCGTGGCTTCCAGATCCTTGAAGAAGTCGTAGTCGAACTCCTCCTTGGGCAAGGAGGTCAACGCCAGCCGGCGGCCGTTGTTATAGAGCGTCGTGTTGATGATGATCCCTGGCGTGTCGCCGGCCTTCTCGCGCGCGCTGAGGTCCTGGATGCGCGCGTCGCCGTAGAGCTGCGCCTGGAGGATCTCGGCGAGCGTCTTAGCGGCGAGCGCGGAGTTGATCCAGCGGAATGAGAGGAGCTGCCGCCAGATGAGGGACGTCTCGAAATCCTGGCTCAGATCCGCTCGGTATTGATCGAAAAACGTTCGGTACGCTGGCGACATGGTGCCATCAGGGTTCAGCACGGCGACGCCGCGGCCCGGCTTCTTCAAGATGTAATAGCTGGCGGACAGGCTGCCTCCGGAGACGCTCGAGATGTGGTCGATCTTGTCGATCAGAGAGGCGCCGTCCGCCACGCGAATCTGGGCCAGCGCCTCGAGCCCCGCCTCGGCGAAGAGGGCGGCACGGCTCCCGCCCCCCGACAGCGCGACGCCGATCAGCAGGTCGTGCTCAGGCACCGACGCCTGGCACGGGCCGATGACATCGGCGTGAGGCAGCTTGTAGTAGTGCGCGCTCGCGCATCCCGCGAGAAGGAGGACGCACGCAAGCCATGCCGTGACGCGCATTCCGGTCATGTTTCTCCCTCTTCCGTGCCGCTGGTCGAGCCGAACTGGGAAGGAACGGTCCAGCGAGGACTCTAGCACGCACGTTCTCGGCGCCGTGCTTGAGACTTTGGTCGCAAGCTCTGGACCGGCGCGGCGGGAGGAGCGAGAGGACCCAGTGCCGCCCCGGCGGTGCCGGGACGGCCATGTGAAGCTCTGGCTACGGAATGGGCGTCGTCGAGTCCTGCTGGATCTCCGTCGGTGACAGCGCGCGATTGTAGATCCGGACCTCGTCGATGGTCCCGGCGAACCGGTCGCTGTTGCCGCCGAACTGGCCGATGTAGAGCGGCGAGGTGTTGCCGTTCGGTGCGATGGTCTGGTCCGACGACGCGTTCAGCGCGCCGTTGACGTAGAGCGAGACCGTCGCGCCGTCCCACGTACACGCCACGTGGTAGAAGGTGGTGTTCGACAGCGCGGTCGCGGACCTGACCACCAGAGACGAGTTGCCGTTGCCGAGGATGCACAGCACCCGGTTGGTCGTGTCGATTTCCATGGCGTAGTTGTGCGCCTGGTCGCTGTTGGTGCTGCCCTTGGCCAGCACCGAATTCCACTGGCCGGCCGTGCTCATCCAGACCCACGCCTCGATCGTGCCGGCGATGCTCAGATCGAGCGTCGCGGCGTCGGGGATCGTGACGATCGTGACGGGATTGCTGTTGGGGTTGAACGAGAGCGCGTTTCCGAACTTGCCCTGCGCCGTCCAGGTCGGCGCGGTGATCGTTCCGTGGTTCGCGTTGCCCGAGTGATCGGCCGTCGTGGTGCCCGCGCCTTCACTGAAGGGATACGAGGCGACGAGCCCCGTGGAGGCCGCCTGCGTGGTGGCGCTGGCGACATTGGAGTAGCCGCTCAAATTCGGCACGGCGTCGACGGCGCGCACGCGGTAGCTGTAGGACGTCGACGGCTGCAAGTTGGTCGTGTCGTTGTACGTCGTGCCGGTCGGCGTCGCGATCTGCGCGAAGTTGCTGCAGCCCGCGCCCGAGCAACGCTCGACGCGATAGCCCGTGACGCCCACGTTGTCGGTCGAGGCCGTCCAGCCCAGGTTGATCTGGCCCGCGCCGACCGCCGTTGCCGTGAGATTGCTCGGCGCCGTGGGTGGCGTCGTGTCGGGTGGTGGTGGCGTCAACGTCGTCGCGCTGGCGATGTTCGAGTACCCGCTAGGATTCGTCGCGGCGTCCACGGCGCGGACCCGATAGCTATAAGGCGTCGAGACCAGGAGCCCGCTGTCGTTGAAGGTCGTGCCGGTCGGCGTCCCGACCTGGGCGAAGTTGCTGCATCCCGCGTTCTGACACCGCTCGACCCGATAGCCCGTGACGCCGACGTTGTCGGTCGACGCGGTCCAGCTCAGGTTGATCTGGCTCGCGCTCACCGCGGTCGCGACAAGCCCCGCCGGCGCCGTCGGCGGCGTCGTGTCCGGCGTCGGCGCGCCGCCCACCGGCGTGTTCATGTCTTGCTGCACCTGCGTTATCGTCAGCGCGCGGTTGTAGATCCGGACCTCGTCGATGATCCCGGCGAACCGGGAGACGTTGCCGCCGAACTGGCCGATGTAGAACGGTGAGATGTTGCCCGCCGGGGTGATGCCCTGCCCCACCGACGCGTTCAGTGCTCCATTGATGTAGAGCGCGAGCGTCGCGCCGTTCCAGGTGCAGGCCAGATGGTAGAAGGTGTTCGCCGCCAGGGTGGAGGTCGACGTCAGCGTCGTCGCTGAGCTCCCGTTGCCCAGGTAGCAGATGACGCGGTTGGAGGGGTTGATCTCGATCGCGTAGTTCTGAGCCGGATCACTGTTGGTGTTGCCCTTGGCCATCACGGCTTGCCAGCGATTGATCGAGGTCAGCCTGACCCAGGCTTCGATGGTGCCGGTGCTGCCGAGATCGAGGCTGGCGGAATCGGGAATCGTGACGATCGTGACGGGATTGCTGTTGGGGTTGAACGAGAGCGCGTTCCCGAACTGGCCCTGCGTCGTCCAGGTCGCGACCGTGATCGTCCCGTTGTTGGCGTTGCCCGAGCTGTCGGTGACCGAGGTGCCCAGGCCTTCGTTGAACCCGTACGCCGCCATGAGCCCCGTGGGGGCTGCTGGCGTGGTCGCGCTGGCCGTGTTCGAGTAGTTGCTCGGATTCGTCGCCGCGTCCACCGCACGCACCCGATAGCTGTACGGCGTCGCCGGCTGCAAACCGGTCGAGTCGTTGTACGTCGTCCCCGTCCCTGCCGGCGCCGCGATCTGCACAAAGTTGCTGCAGCCGGAGCCCTGACAACGCTCGATTCGGTAGCCCGTCACCCCGACGTTGTCGGTCGACGCCGTCCAGCTCAGATTGATCTGACTCGCGCTGAACGCCGTCGCCCCGAGGTTCGACGGCGCCGTCGGCGGGGTCGTGTCGGGCGGCGGCGGCGCCAGCGTCGTCGCGCTGGCCGTATTCGAGTACGGGCTCGGGTTCGTCGCACCATCGACCGCGCGGACCCGATAGCGATAGGGCGTCGACGCCTGGAGCCCGGTGTCGTTGAAGGTCGTGCCGGTCGACGTCCCGACCTGCGCGAAGTTGCTGCAGCCCGCGCTCTGGCAGCGCTCGACCTGGTAGCCCGTGACGCCCACGTTGTCGGTGGCCGCCGTCCAGCTCAAGTTGATCTGGCTCACGCTCACCGGTGTCGCCCCGAGACTCGTCGGCGCGGTCGGCGGCGTCGTATCCGGCGTGCCAACGCCGAGCGGCGTGTTCATGTCCTGCTGGATCTGTGTCACGGTCCGGGTGCTGTTGTAGATCCGGAGCTCGTCGATGACGCCGGCGAACCAATCGACGTTGCCGCCGTACTGGCCGATGTAGAGCGGCCAGGTGTTCGCGGCGGGTACGATGCTCTGGCTTCCCGATGCGTTCAGCGCGCCGTTGATGTAGAGGGCGATCGTCGCGCCGTTCCACGTGCAGGCGATGTGATAGAACGTGTTCGCCGCCAACACCGCGGCCGACGTCACCACGTTGGCTGCGGTGCCGTTGCCCAAAATACAGAGGACACGATTGGCGTCGTTGATCTCGATGGCGTAGTTGTGTGCCGGGTCGCTATTGCTATTGCCCTTGGCCAGCACGGCGTTCCAACGGCTGGCCGTGCTCATTCGTACCCATGCCTCCACGCTGCCAGCAGCCGTCAAGTCCAGAGTCGGGGCATCGGGCACCGTGATGAAGCTGGAGCTGCCGTTGAAGGAGAGCGCGTTGCCGTACTTGCCCGCGGTCCACGACCCATTGGTGATCGTGCCGTTGTTCGCATTGCCGGAGCTGTCGACCGCTAGAGTTCCGCTCCCTTGTTCGAACCCATACGAGGCGGCCGTACCGTTGGCCGCCGACGGTGTAACGGTCAGCGTGACCGGGATCGACTTCGGTGAGCCGGATGCTCCCGGCGCATTGATCGTGATCGCACCGTTGTAGGTCCCGGTACCGAGCCCTGCGGTAAAGAAGCTCACCGTCACAGAGCCTGGCGCAGTCCCGGAGTTCGGGTTCACGCCCATCCAGGGTTGGTTCGTCGTCGCACTCCAATTGAGAGTCCCGATGCTCGGATTGGTGATGGAGACCTGTTGTGACGCCGGATTGGCCCCGTTCTGAGCTCCGCTGGCGGACACACTGATCGGATTTACCGCGAGCAGCGGAATCGGAATGGAGATTGGATTGCGAGGATCGCTCCCGGCGGCGATCTCGGCGCCGTCGGAGTAGCCGTCACCGTCCGAATCGACGACGTTGGGCCGGCTGCCGGCCGCCAGCTCTTGAGCGTTCGTCGCGCCGTCTGCGTCCGGATCGCTGGTCGCGCCGGACGCCAGGTTGCCGAGGAACGTGCGCTCCCAGGCGTCCGGCAGACCGTCGCCGTCGCTGTCGGCGCCGACGAGCATGATCTTGGCCACCGAGGGGACGCCGGCCGAGTTGAGCAGGAACAGCATGTAGTAGCCCGGCGTCGCCAGATTCGCGTTGGCCGGCATCTGCACGTTCAGGCCGCCGCTGGTCTGCGAGAAGCTCAGGTTCAGGAAGCGCTGGTTGTAGTCGAACCCGTGGGTCGCCGCCCCGAGCGCGATGAACGAAACCGAGGCGATCTGTATGGCGTCGGGCGTGCCGACGAACACCGTCGCGCCGTAAATTCCGGCTCCCGGCGCTGAGGTGATCGTGGGCCGCGAGCCCTTGAACAAATACGGAGGTGAGAAGAATTCCGCGCTGAACTGGGGCTCGGTGCCGAATCGGCCTCCGCCGGAGACGACCACACGGCCATCCGGCAGCAGCAGCGCGTTGCCGTGATAGAGGCGCGGCGTCTGCATCGATGCCATCGTCGTCCACGTCTCGGTGGTCGGCGACCATAGCTCGGCCTCGAACACCGCGAAGGCGGTGTTGATACCATCCACGTGGTAGCCGCCGCCCGTGGCAAGCACTGTCCCGTCCGGCAGCGACGTCAGCGTGTGGAAGGCGCGCCCGCACCTCCTAGAGCCCTGACCTGGGCACTGGTTCTTCATCTCCGCGACCGAGCGCCACGTCGGCGTCGGCTGATTCATGTCGATGACGTACGTGGTCGGCTTGGCGTCGGCCGTCGACACGCCGACGTCGGCCGAGGTCCCCGACTTCATGATCTTGCCGGGTGCGTACATCACTGCGCTGTGCGCGTCGAAGTTGTGGGACGAATCGACGTTGCTCCACGTCTCCGTCGCGACGTTCAGCACGGCCGAGACGATCGACTGGCGCGAGGCGCTGGAGACGAACACGCGGCCGTCCGGCAACACGAACGTGTGCGGGTACAGCGGGAGGCTCTTCTTTGCCGTGTTAAGCGGTTCCCACGAGTTCGTCGTGGAGTCATAGATTTCGGGGATGTCGACGATGCAGGTCTCGCAGTTGTTCGAACCGGACATGACCAGGATGCGGCCGTCCGGAAGCGTCGTGACCGAAGGATACCAGCGCATGTTCGCCATCGGAGCCGTGAGCGTCCAGGTGTTGTTCTGCTCGTCGAAGATGTTGCTGTCGACCAAGCCGGCGCCGGGGATCAAGTTGCCTCCGACGATGAGCGGCCGCCCGTCCGGTAGATAGGCGTGGCCGACGCAAAAAAGATCCGTGACGCCATTCGGCACGGCCGTGAAGGCCCCGTCGGTGGGATTCCACAGCGTGGCGGTCAGTCCACCGTGCTCGGGCGGACCGTCGAAGAACAAGATCTTGCCACTCGGCAAGTGGATCATGTGGATCGAGACCCACGGCCAGCTGATCGGCCCTTCCCACTGCCCTACTTGCGCGGGAGTTTGCGCAGTCGCGGGCAAAACGCCCGAACACAGCGTCGCGAGCGCGACGAGCGTCGTGACAATCCCGACAAAAAATGTGAAATGTTTTTCACGGAAATTCTTTGCAATAGAGCTCATTGATTCACCGTTCTCGGTGCGAGGAGATCATCCTGAAAATCGTCGTGGAAAACACTGGCGTCCTTCGACACTACTAGGCGTCGCGCGTTTTGGTCAATACGTTTGAGCGACGTGATCGCCGCCCCGCACGCGGGCGCGCGACGTTCCAGAAGTCCGTCGTTGGTTGTTTTTATGCTTCAGGCGCTCGTGTCACGTCGTGAGAAATCGCGTGAGACGAGCGCTGAGGAAGTGCGAAGGGCTACTGACCGCTCCGCAGCTGCTGAAGCTTCGCGCCCGCTTGTGCGATGGCGTTACGGAGTGCGGCAAGCTCCGCTACCGGCAGATAGACCGTCGACGCCGCCTCCCAGACGGGCCGGCGGGTGAGCACGCGCAAGTCGCCCGTCTGCACGTAGACGATCGATTCGGCGCTGACCCGGGCGACACCGACACGGACATTGCCGCTCGACTGATCGATCTCGACGCTGTCCGCGCCGCCCCTCAGCGTCGGACCGGACGCGGCCTGGATGATTTCGCTGAGGCCCGTGACGAACGCCCCGACTTCTTCTTCGTCCATCAGGCCGGCGGCCATCCGGTACATCTCCCCCGGGCTGCCGGTCGCGACCGACAAGGTGAGGCGCACGGCGAGCAGCTGCCGGCTCGGCCGCCCGAGCAGGTGGGCGCGCAAGGCCTCGACGCCGATCTCGCCCGGGCGGGTCGTGCGCACCCCGACGTTACGCGAGGAGAACGGGATCGTCACGGGACGGACCGGCAGGGTCGCGATCGGCAGCGCTTCTCTGACGCAGGGCGAACAGCCTTCGACGAGAAACTGCTCGAACCGGGACAGCAGCTCGTCCGCGGCCTGTGGAGGGTGCGCCAGGGCCGCGCCGCCCGCCGCCAGGAGCCCGACCGCCAGCGAAAGTAGCGCCACCACCCGCCGGCCGGTGTCACCACCCCTCGTGCGTGCCATCGCGCTCCTCTCGGGCCTCGTCGCGGCGCCTCTTCAGGCGTGGCGTTTCGCGCCCACGCCCAACCGCCGCGGCGTGCCCGGCGCTACCTTAGATCTTCTCGCCGAGCTTCGCCCAGTCGTCGAGGAATTTCTTGAGCCCGATGTCGGTCAGCGGGTGCTTCATCAGCTGCTCCAGCACCGGGAACGGCATCGTCGCGACGTGCGCGCCGCACTTCGCAGCGTCGACCACGTGCAACGGATTGCGGATCGAGGCCGCGAGCACCTGCGTCTTGAAGCCCTGGACCCGGTAGATCTCGCAGATGTCACGGACCAGGTCCATGCCGACGTGCGCGATGTCGTCGAGCCTCCCGAGGAACGGGCTGATGTACACGGCGCCCGCTTTCGCGGACAGGAGCGCCTGCGCCGCCGAGAAGCAGAGCGTCTGGTTGACGCGGATGCCCTTCCCCGAGAGGTACTTGACCGCCTTGAGCCCGTCCTTGGTGAGCGGGCACTTCACGACGGCGTTGGGCGCGATCTGCGCCAGCTCCTCGCCTTCCTTCACCATACCTTCGAAGTCGGTGGCGACCACCTCGAGGCTCACGTCGCCCGGCACGATCGAGCAGATCTCTTCGACCAGCGGCCGGAACGGACGCTTTTCCTTGGCGATCAGCGACGGATTGGTCGTCACCCCGTCGACGAGGCCCAGCGCCACGCCTTCTTTGATCTCGTTGACGCTCGCCGTATCGAGGAAGATTTTCATCGCGTCCTCCGCGTTAAGTGGACTGATTCATTGGCGCTCGATCGTCACGCGCGTTCCGGACCGCACCGAGGCGAAAACCCGGGCGTCGCCGACGATCTTGCCGACGACGTTCACCGGGCTTGCCGCGCGACACTCGTCGCCGCGGCTCGCCGGCGTCGGTCCGAAGAAGATGCAGAACGCACTGCCGGGAGGCCAGTACGCGAGGTCACCGACGTCGACGACGTCGCGCGCCTTCTCGGCGGGCGCCTTCAGACCGATGGCGAAGTAGATCTCGTCTCCCCACGTCAGGCCCTTCGCGTCGATCGGCAGCGCGTCCCAGATGGCGCCGGCCGTCTTGGAATCGTTGAGCCGCGCCTGCGCCGACACCGACCCGGCCGTGATTCGGATCGCGCGATCCACGAAGGGAAGCCTAGGCTCCGCCTCGGACGCAAGTCAAGAAGCGACGTTGCGCTGGTATTCGGCCAGCGCGGCGTCGAGCGCGGCGCGGTCGGCGACTGCCGACCATCCTTCGCCCTCGACGGCCAGTGAGCCCGCGCAGGCCGCCGCGGCGGCGGCGAGCCACGGATCGCCGTCGCGCTGGTAGCTCACCATGAAGGTGGCGGCGAAGACGTCGCCGGCGCCGGTCGGGTCGACCTCGCGCGCCGGGCGCGGCTCGATCTCGTAGCGCTCGCCGTTCACGAACAAGAGCGCGCCCTCGCGATCGGCCGTCAGGACGCCGACCGGCATACGCTGGAACCACTCGGCCACCTCCGCCTCCTGGCCGCGGATATCCTCGCGGCTCAGGAACAGCGCCTGCACCGACTGCAGCAAGCGCTCCGGCGAGCGCCAGGGGCTCGGGGCCACCAGCCCGTCGGGCTTCACCTGTCTCATCCAGCCCTGCGCGGCCGCGCCGACCGCGCCGTCGGTGAACAGGGCCACGATCATCGGATCGACTTCGTCCACGACCGGCGCCAGCAAGATCAGCGACGCCTCGCGCCAGTCGTCCGGCACGTCGTCGATCGTGAGAGGGCTCGCGGCGGCGCGCACGTGAGACACCCGGCCGCCGGGATCGTGGCGATGCTCGAACACGGTGGTCTCGGCGGCCGGCACGCTGACGACCTCGATCTTCGACGGAATCACGTCGAGCGGGAAATCGTCGGCGTGGCTGGTCAAGAGGCCGACCGAGAGCCCGAGGCGATGGGCGGTGACGGCCGCGTAGAGCGCGGAGCCGCCGGGGCGCGTGGATTCGCCGAAGCGGTCGAGCGTGACGTGGCCGATGGCGACGAAATCCGGCGCGCTCACGGCGCGGTCAGAGCTTGAGGTCCTTGGCGATGATCTCCTTCATGATCTCGCTGGTGCCCCCGCCGATCGTGAGGAGCCGGGCGTCGCGCGCGAACCGCTCGATCGCGTACTCGCGCATGTACCCGTACCCGCCGTGGAGCTGCACGCAGTCGTACGCGACCCGGTTCGCCATCTCCGCTGTGAAGAGCTTCGCCATCGACACGTCGCGCACCGCTTCCTCGCCGTCCGCATACCGGCGGCAGGCCGCATAGGTCAGGCTGCGGCCGGCCTCGATGATGGTGGCCAGATCGGCGAGCTTGTGGCGCACGACCTGCTTGTCCGCGAGGGGTCCACCGAAGGCCTGGCGCTCGCGCACGTAGGCGATCGTGTCCTCGAGCGCGCGCTGGGACATCGCCACCGCGTGCAGGCCGGCCACGAGCCGCTCGCGCTGGAAGACGCGCATGACCTCGTAGAAGCCGACGCCCTCGCGGCCGAGCAGCTGCTCGGCCGGCACCCGCGCGTCTTCGAACGCGAGCTCCGCGGTGTCCGAGGCCAGCATGCCGGTCTTGGCCAGGGTCCGGCTGACGGTGAAACCCGGCGTCTCGCGCTCGACCAGGAACATCGAGATGCCGCGGTGCCGGCGCCCGGCGTCGCCGGCCTCGACCCGCGCGGCGACGAAATAGAGGTCGGCCAGCGCGCCGTTCGTGATGAACATCTTCGAGCCGTTCAGGACGTAGCCGTCGCCGTCGCGAGTGGCCCGGGTGCGGATGGCGGCGACGTCGCTGCCGCCGCCCGGCTCGGTCACCGCGAGCGCGCAGAGCTTCTCACCCCGGCAGATGGCCGGCAGGTACTTCTCCTTCAGCGCCTCGCTGCCGGTCCAGTAGAGATGGGGCGAGGCCATGTCGGTGTTGACGCCGACGGCCATCGCGAACGAGCCGGACCGGGATCGCGCGCACTCCTCGTGCAGCACCGCCGTCGTGAAGAGATCGGCGCCGGCGCCGCCGTACTTCTCGTCGTACTCGACGCCCAGCAGCCCGAGCTCGCCCATGCGCGGCCAGATGGTCTTCGGGATCCGGCCCGCGGCCTCCCAGGCTTCGACGTGCGGCATCACCTCGCGCTCGACGAACGCGCGCACGGTGGCCCGGAACATCTCGTGATGCTCGGCGAAGACCTTCACGCGCCGGTCCCCCAGAGCACCTTGACCGCCTCGCGATCTACCGCGCCGTCCGCCGTACGCGGCAGCGCGTCCGTGAAGGCGACCGCGTGCGGCCGCTTGAACCGCGCGATCTTCGAGCCGACGAAGTCGATGACTTGCTGGCCGGTGTAGCGGTCGGCCGGACGAACCTCGACGACCGCCCGGATCGCCTCGCCCCACTTGACGTCGGGGATTCCGTAGACGCACGCGGCCGCGACGCCGTCCATCTGCACGATGACGGACTCGACCTCAGCGGGGTAGACGTTCTCGCCGCCCGGCTTGATCAGCTCTTTCTCCGGTTTGCGCCGGACGTAGTAGAGCCAGCCGTCCGCGTCGAAGCGCCCGACGTCGCCGGTGTGATGCCAGCCGTTGCGCAGGGTGTAGGCCGTCACGTCGGGCTGGCCGAAGTAGCCCTGGAAGACGACGGGACCGCGGACGACGATCTCACCCGGCGTCCCTGTCGGCACCTCACGGTCGTAGTCGTCGACAAGCCTGACGCGGCACACCGGAATCGGCCGGCCGGCGGCGCCGGGTTTGTCGCGCACGCGCTGGATGCTCACGAAGCCGGTCGTCTCGGACTGGCCGAAGCCCGTCCAGAACTGCGCCTGCGTCTCGTCGTGCAGGCGCTGGATCGTCGGCGGCGCGTCGAGCCCCGACACATGCTTCAAGCTGGAAAGCTTGCTGCCGAGCTTCTGGGCGGCGTCCAGCAGGTTGACCAGCACCGGCGGAAAGTCCGAGAGGTGCGTGATGCGATGGGCGTCGATCAGCCGCACGGCCTCCTCGGCGTCATAGCGGGCCACCAGCACGTTGGCCCCGCCGGCGTGGAGATGCGCGACGAGGTTGCCGAGCGCCGTGATGTGAAACAACGGCAGCGCGAGCAGATACCGGTCGGCCGCGGTGACGCCGAGCGCCTGGATGACGGACAGCGACGCGGTCACGACGTTGGCGTGCGTGAGCACCGCGCCTCGCGGGATCACGTCCACCGCCGCGGTGGAGATCACCGCGAATGGATCGTCCGCGGCGACGTCGGTGGGCGGCGGCGCGCCGTCGCGATAGAGGGTCGAGAGCGCCGTGAAGCCCGGGGCCGGCGCGGCCTCGCCCAGCTGGTACCAGTGCGCCACGCCGGGCTTGGCGCGCGGCCACTCGCCGACGACCGCCAGGGTCGAGGCGTCGGCGACCATCATCGCGGGCAAGGCGCGCTCGAGGACGCGCTCGACCTCCTGCGCCGTCAGACGCCAGTTGATCGGGTACGCGATGATCCCCTGCCGGGCGCAGGCGCCGTAGAGATCGACGTACTGGGCGTCGTTCTGCGCGAGGATGCAGATGCGGTCGCCCTGCGAGAGTCCGAGCGCCGCCAGCCCGGCCGCGAGCCGATCGGCGCGCTCCACGAGCTGGCGGAACGACCACTGCCGCGCGCCCTGGATCAGCGCGGGCGCGTCGCCGTGAAGCGCCGCGCCGCGCGCCAGCAGATCGTAAACCGTGAACGCCTGCGCGCCCATCCTGCTACTGCCCGACGATGTCCGCCTTCATCGGGCCGAGCATGCCGAGCAGCTCGCTCTTGTCCTTCGCGTCGACCTTGTTCTTGTCGAGCGCCTTGGACAGGTTCTCGACGGTCGCGCTCCACTCGGCGTCGGTGATCTTCATGCCCTTGTGCACGGTCTTCATGTCGCGGCCGAGGTACGAGCACGGGCCCCCGGTCGCGTCGCAGATCTGGTCCGCGAGGTTCGACTTCAGCTTCTCGACGTCAGCCGGTTTCATGTCCTTGAGACGCGCGTTCACCCGGCTGTCGCCGGCCATGTTGGTGACGAAGTCGCCGACGACGATCGCGATGCCCTCGCGGCCGCCCAGGCGCTTGTAGAGTGTCGGCGGCGGATCGCCCATCGTCGCGCACGCCGCGAAGTTCGCCGCGGCAACGAGCAGCATGATCCTGAGGCCGATCCCACGCACGAGACCCATCGAATGCGCTCCTCTCAGGAGAGCCAGCGTTTACGACGCTTGTAGTGTTTGACATCGCGGTACGAACGGCGAGCGCCGACCTCGGTGAGCCCGAGGTAGAACTCCTTGATGTCCGCGTTCTGCGTGAGCATGGCCGCGGTGCCGTCGAGTACGATCCGGCCGTTTTCCATCACGTAGCCGTGCTCGGCGATGGTCAGCGCCAGCGACGCGTTCTGCTCGACCAGCAGCACGGTGAGCTTCTCCTGCCGGTTCAGCTGCTGCACGATCCCGAAGATCTCCTCGACCAGCATCGGCGCCAGCCCGAGCGACGGCTCGTCGAGCAGCATCACGTGCGGGTCGGCCATCAAGGCGCGGCCGATCACGAGCATCTGCTGCTCGCCGCCCGACAGATAGCCGGCCTGCACCCCGCGCCGTTCCTTCAAGCGCGGGAAGTAGCCGTAGACGCGCTCGATCCCGGCGGCCACCTTCTGGCGGTCCGTCTGGATGTGGGCGCCCGCGATCAGATTCTCCTCGGTGGTCAGGTGCTCGAAGACCCGGCGGCCTTCGAACACCTGCACGATCCCGTGCCGGACCACCGAATGCGGCGGCAGCCGGTCGATCCGGCTGCCCTTGAACTCGATCGAGCCCTTGGTGACCTCGCCGCGCTCGGAGCGCAAGAGGCCCGAGATCGCCTTGAGCGTGGTCGTCTTGCCGGCGCCGTTGGCGCCGAGCAACGTCGTGATCCCGCCCTCGCGGACGTTGAGCGACACGCCCTTGAGGACGAGGATCACGCCGTCGTAGATGACCTCGATGTTGTTGAGGCTCAGCATGTCCGATTCCTACTTCTTCGTGCCGCTCTCCTTGATGTGCTTGGCCACCACGTCCTGGTACGCCGCGAACCAGTCCGTCTCCTTCACGAACTTGCCGTCCTTGACCTGCCAGATCTGCACGAGCCCGCCGCCCTCGTGGTCGGTCGGGGTGACCTTCAGCGGCGGCACCAGCCCGCCCAAGGTGAAGTTCGAGATCTTCTCGAACCCGGCCTTGGTGTCGACGCCGGTGATCTTGCCGTCCGGCTTGGCCTTCAGCGCGTTGCGGATGGCTTCGACGTGGAGCGCCGCGACCAGCACGCCCCGGTTGTAGAACACCGTCGACGCCATTTCCTTCGGCGCTTCCTTGCCCTGCTTCTTGTACATCTCGCGGATCTCGTTCAGCACCGGGTAGTCGGTGCCGACGCCCGCGAACTGCATCACGTGATAGCCGTCGGCGACCGCGAAGCCGCCGGCGCCCTCGATGTTGGCCTCGGCCGAGCCCCACACGAACGACACGACCTTGCGGAGCGGGTAACCCACGCGCTTGAACTCCTTGATCGACACGGACGGCGCGCCGCCGAAGAGGTGCGCGATCACGAAGTCGGCGCGGAAGCGCTGCGCGATGTCGAGCACCTGGGCGCCCATCTCGACGCCGGGCGGCGGCACCGCGAAGGTCTTGAGCTGGAAGCCTTCCTTCGCGGCCAGATCCTCGAGGACCTCGATCGGCTCACGACCGGCCGGGTTGTCGTAGAAGATGTACGCGATCTTCTTGCCCTTCATGCTGCCGCCCATCTGCTTCTTCACGAAATCGACGGCGGCGGCGCCCTGCGACCAGTAGGTCGCGGCGATCGGGAAGATGTACGGATAGCGCACGCCGTCGGCGGCCGCCGCGCTGCCGAAGCCGGGCGACGTGCCGGGGATCCGGTCTTCCGTGAGCTTCGCCGCCAGCGCGTAGATCTGCGGCGTGCCGTAGACCGCCATCGTCACGGCGCCGTCCTTCTTGTGGCGCTCGTACGACTCGACGGCCGGCGGCACCTTGTACTCGTGGTCGATCTCGAGCGCCTTGATCTTGAAGCCCTCGACGCCGCCCTTGGAGTTCACGAGGGCGATGTAGTCGTGCATGCCCGGGCACAGGACCGTGCCGACGATCTGGGTCGGCCCGGTGCGGTCACACTGGACGCCGATGACGATCTCGCCCTTGGACTGGGCCTGGGACGAGCCCGCCATCAGGAGGCTGCCCGCCGCCACCATCAGCGCCGTTGCGATGGCCAGGAACTGTTTCATTGTTTTCTCCTTGCTCGCGCACTCAGTACGCGAACGGCCAGACTCTGAAGTAGCTCCGGATGTTCCGCCAGAGACGGTTCAGGCCCTCGGGCTCCACGATCAGAAAGAAGATGATGAGGGCACCGAACAGCATGAGGCGGAGGTTGGGAATGAGGTTGAGCACCGTCGACTGACTGAAGAAGACCCCGCCGAACGCTTCCATGGCGTAACGGATGACGATCGGCAGCAGGGTCACGAAGATCGCGCCGAAGATCGAACCCAGCACCGAGCCGAGCCCGCCGATGATGATCATGGCCAGATAGTCGATCGACACGCCGATCTGGAACTGCTCGTAGTTGGCGATGCCGAGGAAATACGTGTAGAGCACCCCGGTGACGCCGGCGTAGAACGACGAGATCGCGAACGCCAGGAGCTTGTAGCGAAAGATGTTGATCCCGATGATCTCGGCGGCGATGTCCTGGTCGCGTATGGCGATGAACGCGCGGCCGACGCGGCTGCGCATGAGGTTCATCGTGCCCACGATGGCCAGGACGACGAAGATCAGAAGGAAGTAGTACATGTCGCGCTGGGTATCCAGCACCATCGGGCCCAGGCGCGGCCGCGCCACTTCGATCGAGGCCTGCACGCCGCCGCTGATGAACGTGACGTGGTTGATGGTCCACTCGATGATGAGCTGGCCGGCCAGGGTGGCGATCGCCAGGTAGAGCCCCTTGATGCGCAACGAGGGGATGCCGACGATCGCGCCGATCAGCGCCGCCATCAAGCCGCCCGCGAGCAGGTTCACGGGCCACGGCGAGCCGAGACGATTCGCGAGATTGGCCGCGGTGTAGGCGCCGACCGACATGAACGCGCCGTGGCCGATCGACACCTGGCCCGTGTAGCCGACCAGGATGTTGAGGCCGAGCGCGCCGATCACCGCGATCCACACCAGATTGGCGACGGACAGGAAATACTCGTGCAGGGTCAGCGGAATCACCAGAAAGAACAGGACCCCGATCGCTGCGACCGTCCACTTCGCGATCGGCAGCGGATAGAGGCCCATGTCCGCTTCATACGTCGTCTTCAGGACTCCACACTCTCGATGGATCATCTTGGTCTCTCCGCGTCGAGCCCACGGGCGCGGGGCGGGGAGGGGCGCATGCGGGACCACGCGGCACGCGCTCGCATACCCATATCGGCTGGGCTCCATCCGGGCGCACTCGGTCCGCCGAGCGCATGGAGGGAACGGGTCCCGCATGACCCCTCCCCACCCCGCACCCGCGGGCTCCACTCGTGCCACCGCGAGGAATCACCGAGAGAGACGAGTGCTGAGGGCAAAGTTATTCGCGGCCCTGATGCACTCTCGACATAGCAGCTAAGCCAGACCGACGGAGCTGAGCGTGCAATCCGAGGGCTTGCGGCGGCGGGGCGGAGTGGGGAGGGGTTACGCGGGACCCGTTCCCTCCAAGCGAACGGCGGCCGAGGTGCGCCCGGATGGAGCCCAGCCGATGCGGGGGCCGCGCACGCGTGCCGCGTGGTCCCGCGTAGCCCCTCCCCACTCCGCCCCACCACCGTAAGCCAGATATGCACGCTCAGATCCGTTCGATGATGCGTTTGCCGAACATGCCGTACGGCCGAATCATGAGTGCCAGGATCATCAGCACGTACGGCGCAAAGTCCTTGGTGCCGCCGCCGACGTACGGGTCGACGTAGCCGGCCGCGATGTTCTCGACGACGCCCACGATGAGGCCGCCGATGATCGCGCCCGGGATCGAGTCGAGCCCGCCCAGGATCACGACCGGGAACACCTTGAAGCCGACCAGCGCCAGGTTCACGTCGACGCCGAGCAGGTTGCCCCAGAGGATCCCGCCGAGCGCGGAGACGATGCCGGTCATGGCCCACGCGACGCCGAAGTAGCGCTCGACGTCGATGCCCATCGCCATCGCGACCTGCTGGTTGTCGGCCACGGCGCGCATCGCGATGCCCTTGCGCGATTTCAGGAAGAACCAGCCGAAGCCGGCCAGGAACGAGAGGCTCACGATGGCGCCGAGCAGCTGGATCGGCGGGATGAAGATCGGGCCCAGCATGAAGGGCTCGTCGCGGATCGGCAGCGGGAGCGGCTTGGTTCCGGAGAAAATCGTGAACGGTCCGACGCCGCGCAGGATCGACGCCAGGCCGATCGTGGCCATGACCACCGCGATCACCGGCCGGCCGATGAGCTTGCGCAGCATCACCCGCTCGAGGACGAAGCCGAAGACAACCAGGCTGGCAATCGCCACGATCACGGCGAGCCAGAGCGGCGCGCCCCAGACCATGAGCCCGCCCGCCGCCACGAAGCCCGCGATCATCACGAACTCGCCCTGAGCGAAGTTGATCGCATCGGTCGCCTTGTAGACCAGCACGAAGCCGAGCGCGATCAGCGAGTACATCAAGCCGGTCAAGAGCCCGTTCGACACGAGCAAGAGCATGAATCCCAGATCGTCAGACATGGGCCACCGCCAGGGCGTCGACGTCCTCGACGCGCACCCGCGACCGCATCACCGCCTGCCGCCCGTCCTCGTAGGTGATCGTCGTCTCGAGCTCGACCGTCTTGCCGCCCGAGTAGAACGCGTCGGTGACGGGCGCGTACTTCTCGGCCACGAACCGGCGCCGCACCTTGCGCGTGCGCGTCATCTCGGCGTCGTCCGCCTCCAGGTCCTTCGTGAGGAGCAGGAAGCGGCGGATCCGCGTCGACTCCGGCAAGGTCTCGTTGCCCTTGCGGATCTCCTCGCGGATCAGCTCGCTCACCTCAGGCTTCTGGCTGAGATCGGCGTAGCTCGTGTAGGCGAGCCCGTGGCGCTCGGCCCAGTTCCCGACCGTGTTCAGGTCGATCGCAACCATCGCGGTGACGAACGCGCGGTCGTTGCCGAAGGCCACCGCCTCGCGGACGAACGGGCTGAACTTCAGCTTGTTCTCGATGAACTGCGGCGCGAACGGCGTGCCGTCGTGCAGGGCGCCGACGTCCTTGGCCCGGTCGATGATGACCAGATGTCCGCGCGGATCGACGAAGCCGGCGTCGCCCGTGCGGAACCAGCCGTCGTCGTCGATCACCTCGCGCGTCGCCTCGTCGTTCTTCAGATAGCCCTTGAAGACGACGGGCCCGCGCACGAGCACCTCGCCGCGGTCGGCGATCTTGACCTCGATGCCCGGGCACGGCCGTCCGGCCGTCGTCGGATTGGCCTCCGAGCTCGGCTGGAGCGACACCAGGCCCGTGGTCTCGGTCGAGCCGTAGACCTGCTTGAGATTGACGCCGATCGAGCGGAAGAACCGGAAGGTGTCGGGGCCGAGCGGCGCGCCGCCGGTCAGCGCCCACTTCGCGCGGCGCAGGCCGAGCTGATCGCGGATCGGCGTGTAGACGAGCACGTCGCCGACCATGCAGGCCAGGCGCAGCGAGAGCGGGATCGGCTTGCCGTCGGCGCGCAGGATCTCGGCCCGCTCGGCGACGGCGCGGAACCGCTCGTACACCCATCGCTTCAGCGCGGGCGCGTCGGCGGCCTTCACCTGCACCGCCGTCAGCATGTTTTCCCAGATGCGCGGGGGCGCCAGCACGGTGGTCGGGCCGAGCTCCCGCAGGTCGCGCTGGACGGTCTCGGGGCTCTCGGGGCAGTTCGCGCAGAAGCCCACCACCAGGCTCAGGAACAGCGTGTACGCGGCGTCGCCCGCCCACGCCATCGGCAGGTACGCGAGCGCGTCGTCCTCCGGCCGGACATCGTCGGCCTGGCGGAACGACTCGGCGAGCGCAATCGCGTTGGCGTGCGTCAGCATGACGCCCTTGGGGTTGCCGGTCGTGCCCGACGTGTAGCAGATGATCGCCACGTCCTCGGACTTGCCCTTCTCGATCTCGGCCTCGAAGAAGCCGGGATGCTTGGCCGCGAATTCGCGGCCCAGCTCCTGGACCGACTGATAGGAGCGGAGCCAGTCGTGCTTGTAGTGCGACATGCCGCGCGGGTCGTCGTAGATCACGAGCCGGAGCGCCGCGAGCTGATCGCGGAGCGCCATCACCTTGTCGACCTGCTCCTGGTCCTCGGCCACGATCACCGCGCACTCGGCGTGGTTCCAGACGAAGGCGAGCTCTTTCGCGATCGAGTCCTGGTAGACGGGCACCGGCACGCCGCCGAGGGCTTGCGCGGCCACCTGCGCCCAGTAGAGGCGCGGGCGATTGTCGCCGATGATCGAGAGCCGCTCACCACGCTTGAAGCCGAGCGCCGCCAGCCCGAGTGCGAAATCGCGAACCTCGTCGCGGTACTGGCGCCACGTCCACGTCTGCCAGATGCCGCGGTCCTTCTCGCGGATCGCCGGCCGGTCGCTGAGGTCGCGCGCGTTCCGCTGCAGCAGTCCTGCGAGCGTGCTTTCAGCCACGGGCCCCTCCAGAGGCGTGCGCCTTGGTCTCGCCGAGATAGGCCTTGATCACGCGCGGATTGGCGCGGACCTCGTCGGGCGTGCCCTCGGCGATCTTCTGTCCCATGTCGAGCACCGCGACGCGGTCGGAGATGTCCATGACCACGCCCATGTCGTGCTCGATCAGGATCACGGTGACGCCCCACTCCTCGTTGACGTCGAGGATGAACCGCGCCATGTCTTCCTTCTCTTCGTGATTGCAGCCGCCCATCGGCTCGTCGAGCAGCAGGATCTTCGGGTCGAGCGCGAGCGCGCGCCCGAGCTCCACGCGCTTCTGCAGACCGTACGCGAGCGAGCCGGTCGGCCGCCGGCGCAGGTCCTGGATTCGCAGGAAGTCGATGATGTCCTCGACGCGCTTTCTGTGGACGACCTCTTCCTTCTGCGCCAGCCCCCAGTAGAGGAAGGCGCTCAGGACACCCGTCTTCATGTGGACGTGGCGCCCCAGCAAGAGGTTGTCGAGCACGGTCATGCCGCGGAAGAGCGCGATGTTCTGGAAGGTGCGCGCGATGCCGAGCTCGGCGATCTTGCTCGGGGCCAGCTCGGTGACGTCGCGTCCCTCGAGGGCGATGCGCCCGGTATCCGGATGGTAGAAACCGCTGATCATGTTGAGGACTGTCGTCTTGCCGGCGCCGTTGGGCCCGATGACGGAGAGGATCTCGCCCTTCTGGGCCTCGAGCGAGACGCGGGTCACGGCCTGGACGCCGCCGAATGCCTTGGACGCCTCGCGGATCTCCAGAAGTGCGCTCACGAGAGCCACCGCTTTCGTCGTCGGTAGTGCTTCACATCCCTGTAGCTCTTCCGCTGCCCCACCCCGGTCAGGCCCAGATAGAACTCCTTGATGTCCTCATTTTGGCTGATCGTCTTGGCGTCCCCGTCCAGCACGATCCGGCCATTCTCCATAACATAGCCATGTTGAGCAACCTGTAATGCCATGGTCGCGTTTTGCTCGGCCAAAAGCACCGCGACCCGCTCGTCGCGATTGAGCCGCGCCACGATCTCGTAGATTTCCGCCACGAGCTTGGGCGCCAGGCCCATGGACGGCTCGTCCAGGAGCATCAACCTCGGGCGCGCCATCAGCGCGCGGCCGATCGCCACCATCTGCTGCTCGCCGCCCGAGACGTAGCCGGCCTTGAAGCCGCGCCGCTCGGTCAGGCGCGGGAAGTAGTGGTAGACCATCTCGAGGTCCCGACGGGTCGCCTGTCCGTTGCGCCGGGTGTAGGCGCCGGTCAACAGATTCTCCTCGACGGTCAGGTGCTCGAAGACGTGCCGCCCCTCCATGACCTGCACGATGCCGTGCTTGACCACGTCGGAGGGGTCCTGCCGGTGGATGGCCTTGCCCTGAAACTCGATCGTGCCCTTCGTGACCTCGCCGCGCTCGGTGCGCAAGAGGCCGGAGATCGCCTTGAGCGTGGTGGATTTGCCGGCGCCGTTGGCGCCGAGGAGGGCGACGATGCCCCCCTCGGCGACCGCGAGCGACACGCCTCTCAACACGAGGATCACGTGATCGTAGATCACCTCGATGTTGCTCACCGCCAGGAGCGGCCGCGGCGTCATTTTTCCTTCGAGCAGTCGCGCATCGTGTAGCTGAGCTTCTTGCCTTCCTCGACCGCCGCCGCCTCGATCTTCGGCCGGACCACGTCGCGCATCGGCGCGATCCAGTCGGAGACCACGTTCCACTTCTTGCCGTCCCACTGCTGGATCAGGACCGGGCCGCTGCCCTCGTGGTCCTCGCACGAGACCTTCACCGGGTGGGTGAAGTTCTTCATGCCGACCTGCTCGAGCCGCTGGTCGGTCAGGTTGAGGTTCTCGAAGCCCCACCGGACCTGCTCGCCGGTGAGCGGCTTGTTGCCGTATTTCGCCATCGCCGTGCGGATGGCCTCGGCGGTGAACATCGCGTTGACGATGCCGCGGTTGTAGAGCGGCGCGCCCAGGTCTTCCTTCTTGGCCGAGCCCTTGCCCTTGTCGTAGACGAACTTCAGGATGTCGGCGTGCACCTTGAAGCTGGTGCCCGGGGCGTGGAACGTCGCGCCCTTGTAGCCCTTGGCGCCTTCGCCAGCCGGCACGACGTCGGAGTCGTTGGCCGACCACCAGTTGCCGATGAAGCGATCCATCTTGAAGCCGACCGACGCGGCCTCCTTGACGGCGACCTGGTTCATGACGCCCCAGCCCGACATGAAGATCCAGTCCGGGTTCAGCCGGCGCACCTGCAGCCACGTGGCCTTCTGCTCCTGGCCCGGGTGGTCGACCGCGAGCAGGGTGAGCTCGAACTGGTACTTCTTCGAGAGCTCGTCGAGGGTCGGATTGGCTTCCTTGCCGTAGGCGCTGTTGTGGAAGATGTGGACGATCTTCTTGCCCTTGAGCTTCTCGAGCCCGCCCTCTTGCTGGCCGATGTAGCGGATGACCGCCGAAGCCTGGCTCCAGTAGTTCGTCGGGAAGTTGAAGACCCACGGGAACCACCGGCCGTCAGAGGCCGCGCTCATCCCGTAGCCCATCGAGAACACCACGATCTTGTCGACCGGCGCTTTGGGGATCAGCGAGTACGTGATCGCGGTCGAGTACGGATTCACGAGCACCGGGGCCTTGCCCTTCAGACGCTCGTAGCACTCGACACCTTGCTTGGTGTCGTACTGCGTCTCGCACTCTTCCCACACGAGCTTGAGCCCGTTGATCCCGCCGTCGCGCTCATTCAGGAGCGAGAAGTAATCCACGAAGCCGTCCGCGATCGGAATGCCGCTCGGCGCGTACGGACCGGTCCGATAGACGAGCAGCGGGAGGAAGATCTCCTTGGGTTGGGCGGTGGCCGCCATCGGCGCCGCAATCACCAGCGCCGCCAGCACCGCGATCCAGATCCTTCGTACCGTCATGACACTCTCCTTTCGACTCACACTCAGTGAGGAAACGGCCACAGTCGCAGCTTCTCTTTCGAGATCTGCCAGAGCCGCGCCAGCCCTCGCGGCTCGACGATCAGGAAGAAGATGATCAGTCCGCCGAACACCATCAGCTCGATCTGCTTCTGGAGCGCGACCGGTAGCCCGAGCCCGATCGCGTGCGGCGCGTTGCTGAGGACGATCGGGATCAGCACGATGAACGCCGCGCCCAGGAACGAGCCCAGGATGCTGCCGAGACCGCCGATGATCACCATGAACAAGACCAGAAACGAAATGTTGATGTCGAAGGCCAGGGTCTCGGCGGTTCCGAGATAGAGGAACACGAGCTCGGCCCCCGCCACCCCGCAATAGAACGAGCTGATACCGAACGCGAGGAGCTTCGTGCGCAGCGGCCGCACGCCGATGATCTCGGCAGCGATGTCGCGATCGCGGATCGCCATCCACGAGCGGCCGACGCGCCCGCGTACCAGATTCTTGGCGACGACCGCAAACAGCGCGACCAGCCCGAGCGCCGTCAGGTAGCGCGCCGCCGCGGTCGAGTTGGGGCCGGTGACGAGCACACCGAACAGCGCCCGGTCCGGCGCCGTGATCGTGCCCGACGACGCGTAGTTGGTGAACCACGCGACCTTGTTGAAGAGCCAGATCAGGAAGAACTGCGAGGCGAGCGTGGCGACCGCGAGATAGAACCCCTTGATCCGAAGGCTCGGGATACCGAAGAGCAGCCCGACGCCGGCCGCGACCAGGCCCGAGAGCACAAAGACCGCGACGATGTTGAGCTGGGGAAACGCGGTCGCCAGCTTGAAGGCCGAGTAGGCGCCGACCGCCATGAAGCCGCCGGTGCCGAGCGAGAGCTGCCCGGCATAGCCGGTCAGCAGATTGAGCCCGATGGCCGCCAGCGCGTAGACCAGGAACGGGATCAGCACCGCCTGCAACCAGTACTCGCTCGCGACGAGCGGCGGCACGAGGAACGCCGCCACCACCGCCGCCGCAACGACGATGCGATCCTGCGCGATCGGAAACACCGCCTGATCGCTCGCATACGTCGTCTTGAACTGCCCCGCCTCCCGATAAATCACGAATCCACCCATTCCCGCTCGACGCCGTAAGGAACCGGCGACGCCGGCGGAACCGCGGATGTCCTCGGTGCAGCCGCCGATGAGCCCCGTGACATCACGGACGCGCCCTGCGAAACCGCCGACGCGCCCCACGGGGTGGGGTGGGCGGGGGTGCCCCCGGCAACCCGTGTTGTCAGGGTTGTGCTCGCCGTCGCGCGCTGGACGTCGGCATCGGGGGTGTCAGCTAGCGTGGTTGCCGGGGGCGCCCCCGCCCACCCCACCCCGTGGGGCGAATCGCGACGACCGCGCAACGTGTTCATGACGGTCATACGCGCTCGATGATTTTTTCGCCGAAGAGTCCCTGCGGCCGCGCCAGCAGAAACGCCAGCGCGAGGACGTAGGCGAACCAGTTCTCGATGGCGCCGCCGACGAGCGGCCCCCAGTAGACTTCGCCGAGCTTCTCGCCCACGCCGATGATGAGCCCGCCCACGATGGCGCCGGGCACGGACTCGAAGCCCCCCAGGATCAGCACCGGCAGCGCCTTGAGCGCGATGAGCGAGAGGCTGAACTGCACGCCGCTCTTGGCGCCCCACATGAGCCCGGCCACCATCGCCACGACGCCGGCGACGGACCAGACGACGATCCAGATCGTCTTGAGCGGCACGCCGATCGACAACGCCGCCTCGTGGTCGTCGGCGACCGCGCGCAGCGCTCGGCCGATGCGCGTGCGCTGGAAGAACAGCGCGAGCAAGGTGACCAGGACGGCGGCGGTGATCGCCGCTGTCAGCTCGAGCTGGTTGATCTGCACGCCGCGGACGACGAACGACCGATCGGGGATCCCGATGTCGAGCTTCTTGACGTTGGCGCCCCACAGCATCTCGCCGAAGCCCTCGAGGAAGAAGTTGAGGCCGATCGTCGCCATGAAGAGGATGATGTGCGCCTGATTGACGAGCGGACGGAGCACCAGCCGCTCGATCGCGAAGGCCAGCGCGACCATGACCGCGGTCGTCAGCGCGAGCGCCACCACGACGGGCGCGCCGCGTTCGAGCAGCCCCACCAGGGTGAGCGCGGCGAAGAGGACCATGACGCCCTGGGCGAAGTTGAAGACGCCCGAGGCCTTGAAGATCAGCACGAAGCCGAGCGCGACCAGCGAATACATGAGCCCCGCGAACAAGCCGCCGATCAGCACCTCGACGAGAAACGTGGGCGCCCCCACCATGTCCTTGAACGGCGCCACCAGCACCGCGTACAGGACGTCCAGCATCAGCCTCGTGGCCCCCTTCGACGACTATTCATGCGCCACGCCGAGGTACGCGTCGAGGACCGCCTGGTCGCGGCGCACCTCGGAGGGCGGACCGTCGGCGATCTTCCGTCCGTAGTCGAGCACGACGACGCGGTCGGAGATGTCCATCACGACGCCCATGTCGTGCTCGATCAGCGCGATCGTCGTGCCGAACTCTTGATTGACGTCGAGGATGAAGCGACACATGTCTTCCTTCTCCTCGACGTTCATGCCGGCCATCGGCTCGTCGAGCAGCAGGAGCTTGGGCTCCGCGGCCAGCGCCCGGGCGAGCTCGACGCGCTTCTGAAGGCCGTACGGCAGGCGGCCCGCCGGCGTCTTGCGGATCGCCTGGATCTCGAGGAAATCGATGATCCGCTCGACGAACGCCCGGTGCTCGAGCTCCTGGCGACGCGCCGGCCCCCAGTAGAGCGCCTCCGTCAGAAAGCTGCCGCCCATCTTCAGGAGCCGGCCCGTCATGATGTTGTCGAGCACGCTCATGCCCTTGAACAGCGCGACGTTCTGAAAGGTGCGCGCGATGCCGAGCGCCGCGACGTCCGGCGGCGACAGGTGGGTGCGGTCGCGGCCCTCGAACGCGATGCGGCCCTCGAAGGGGTGATAGAAACCGCTGACGGCGTTGAGCAGGGTCGTCTTGCCGGCGCCGTTGGGGCCGATGATCGCCACGATCTCGCGCTGCCCGACGCTCACGCTGACCCGGTTGACCGCGATGAGCGCGCCGAAGCGCACGCTCACGCCGTCGACCACGAGCAGCGGCCCGCCGCCGGTCACGGCGTCACCGGAGCGGACGCGCCGACGTCGCGGATCACCACGTCCGCGCGCATCGTGCCGGTGCGGCCGTCCTCGTACGTCACCTTCGCCTCGACCTGCACCCGATCCTGCCCCGAGTAGAGCGCGTCGATGAGCGTCGCGTACTTCTGGGCGATGTAGCCGCGTCGCACCTTGCGGGTGCGCGTGATCTCCTCGTCGTCCGGGTCGAGCTCCTTGTGGAGGATCAGGAAGCGTTTGACCTGCGCGCCCCGCAAGGCCTCGTCCTGCGCGAGGCTCGCGTTCACGCGCTCGACCTCGCCGCGGATGAGCTCGTAGACCTCGGGCTTCTGCGCCAGGTCGCCGTAGCTCGTGTAGGCGATGTTGCGCCGCTCGGCCCAGTTGCCGACCGCCGCCAGGTCGATGTTGACGAACGCCGTCACGCAGGGCCGCGCCTGGCCGATGCAGACGGCTTCGCGCACGTAGGGCGAGAACTTCAGCTTGTTCTCGATGAACTTGGGCGCGAACATCGTGCCGTCGGCCAGCCGGCTCACGTCCTTCGCGCGATCGATGATCACCAGATGGCCGTCGTGGTCGAGGAATCCCGCGTCGCCTGAGCGGATCCAGCCGCCGTCGAGCGTCTGCTGCGTCGCCTCCGGGTTCTTCGCGTAGCCCTGGAAGACGCCCGGGCTCCGGAACAGCACCTCGCCCGAATCCGAGATGCGGATCTCGACGCCGGGAATCGGCGTGCCGACGGTGTCCAGGCGCACGTCGCCGTCTCGCTGGATCGTCACGAACACGCTGGCCTCGGTCATCCCGTAGAGCTGCTTGACGTTGATGCCGAGCCCGCGGAAGAAGAGGAAGATCTCGGGGCCGATGGCCTCGCCCGCGGTGTACGCGCGGCGGACGCGCGAGAGCCCCAGATTGTCCTTGATCGGTCCGTAGACGAGCGCGTGGCCGAGCGGATAAAGCAGACGCTGCCAGAGCGAGACCGGCCGGCGACCAAGACGCCGGCGCTCGATATCCTGGGCCAGTCGCAGGAAGAAATGGACCAGCGCGCGCTTGGGCCGCGCCGCGTCCTCGACCCGGAGCATCACGCTGGTCAGGACGCTCTCCCAGATCCGCGGCGGCCCGAAGAAGTAGGTCGGCGCGATCTCCTTCAGGTCGGCCAGGACGGTGGCCGCGCTCTCCGGGCAGTTGATCGTGAACCCCGTGACGATTGCCTGCGCATAGGAGAAGACGTGGTCGCCGACCCAGGCCATCGGCAGATACGACAGCACTTCCTCGTCGGCGCCGAGCCCCTCGAAGTCGGCCGCGTTGCGGGCCGTCATTATTAAATTTCGATGGGACAGCATCGCCCCCTTGGGCGCGCCCGTCGTGCCCGAGGTGTAGCAAATGATCGCGATGTCGTCCGCGGCGCCGCGCGCGAGCTCGGTGTCGAAGTGTGCGGGGTGGCTCACCTCGAACTTCCGGCCCAGCTCGGCAAGCTCGGCCAGGCTCGAGAGCCCGGGCTCGCCATAGCCGCGCAGCCCGCGCGGATCGTCGTAAACGATCTGCTGCAGGTGCCGGCAGCGCGGACGCACGGCTACCAGCTTGTCGACCTGCTCCTGGTCCTCGACGATCGCGAATCGCGCCTCGGAGTGGTCGACGATGTACTCCATCTCTCGCTCGATGGAGTCCTGGTAAATCGGCACCGGCACGCCGCCCAACGCCTGGACCGCCATCAGCGCCCAGTAGAGCTGGGGACGGTTGTCGCCGACGATCGCGACGCGGTCGCCACGCGCGAAGCCGAGCGAGGCCAGCCCGAGCGCGATCAGACGGCCGTGCTCGAAATACTGCGACCAGGTGTAGGCCTGCCAGATCCCGAAGTCTTTCTCACGGATCGCGACCTTGTCCCCGAGACGACGCGCGTTGTCCCTGACGAGCTTGGGAAACGTATCGCGCTCGGGATCGAGCGCCGACGCGCCGGTGCTGACCGTACCTGTTTTCAAATCGCCTCCGCGACCCGTCAGCGTTACTGCCTCGAGGGAGGGCAGGATCGAGCGGCGCCGAGACCGGCCGAGGCCGGGTCTAGAGACGCAGCTCCGGTGGCGCGAGTCTAGCCAAGCCCGGCGGTGGTGTCAAGAAGTGCCAGAATAACGAGGACTTACGCGACGCGTCGTACATGGCGGAACGGCGACGACCCGACGACTACTTGAGCCCGGCTTCGATCAGAGGCAGGCAGAAGTACACGATGAACGCGGCGCACGCGATGTAGAGCATCCAGTGAAGCTCTGCACCCCGCCCGCGGAGCACCTTGATCGCGGCGTACGTGACGAAGCCCGCGCCGATGCCGTTGGTGATCGACCACGTGAACGGCATGACGAGCATCGTCATGAACGCGGGGATCGATTCCTCGTAGTCGTCCCACGGGATGTCGCGCGCGATCCCCATCATGAAGAAGCCGACGATGATCAACGCCGGCGCCGTCGCCTGGGCGGGGATCACGCTGGCCAGCGGCGAGAAGAACATCGCCGCCAGGAACAAAACGCCCGTCACGACCGAGGCGAGACCGGTCCTGGCGCCTTCGGTCACGCCGGCGGCCGACTCGATGTAGGTCGTGTTGCTGCTGCTGTTGGCGAGCCCGCCGAACATCGCCCCGATCGAATCGACGAGCAGCACGCGATTGGCGCGCGGGAGCTGACCGCGATGGTCCAGGAAGCCGCCGCGGCCGCCGACGCCGATGATCGTACCCATCGTATCGAAGAAATCGCTCAGCATGATCGAGAAGATCACGAGGATCGCGGCGAGGGCGCCGAGCTTGGCGAAGAGCCCGAAGTCGAGGCGGCCGAAGGTGGAGAGATCGGGCGCCTGCACGATCGCCGCGGGAAAACGCGCGGCGCCCGGCGTCGTGAACCCCTGCCCCGCGGCGAAGAGCTCGTTGAGCGCGATCGCGATGGCGGTCGTCGCCAGAATGCCGATCAGGAGCGCTCCGCGCGTGCGGCGCGCCATCAGCCACGCGGTCACGAAGAAGCCGATCAGGAACACCGCGATCGGCAGGCCGCGCAGGGTTCCGAGTCCGACCGGCAGCGGACCGGCCGCGGGCTTGACGACCAGGCCCGAGGTGAAGAACCCGATGAACGCGATGAAGAGGCCGATGCCGACGCTGATCGCCCGCTTGAGCCCGATCGGGACGGCGTCCATCAGCGCCTCGCGGAAGCGCGTCAGCACGAGCACCGTGATGACCACACCCTCGAGGAAGACGACCGTCATCGCCTGGGGCCAGGTGAGGCCGCGACCCGCCACCAGATCGAACGCGACCACCGCGTTGAGTCCCATCCCGGCGGCGAGCGCGAAGGGGTAGTTGCTGACGAGACCCATCGCGATCGACAAAAGGCCCGCCGCGAGACACGTCACGGTCAGGGTCGCCGGGAACGGAAGCCCCTTGCCGTCGAGGCCTGGAACACCGGTGAACCCCAGGATGATCGGGTTCACGAAGATGATGTAGGCCATCACCATGAACGTCGTGAGCCCCGCGCGGACTTCGGTCGCGAGATCGGTCGAACGTTCCGTGAAGCCGAAGTAGCGGGCGAGGAACCCGGCCATGTGCCGGGCGGCAGTCTACATCGAGCCGGGCGCTATCGGTAGTCCGTCGGCTGAGGCTGCAGCGGCTGGGGATCGAACGCGGTGCCGAGGCTGATCTCGGGCGGGGCGGCCTGCTCCGCGGCATCCTTGCCTTCTTGAAAAACCCGGAGCAGATCGTCGCCGATCATGACCGCCGGACGAACGTCGGATGAGTTCTCGCCGCTCACTACCACGGTGGCCAGCGCCACGGCTACGGCCACCACGATCCCGGCCGGGGTCACCACGAAGGACCAGATCTCTCGGGAAGTCACGGCCTCCCAGGGGGCAAGCCCCCTGCCAGACGGCCGCCGCGGCTAGGTCGTTGAAAAGGCGTGGGCAATCGGCGGCGGCGCCCGCCGGCCGCGTGTCAGCTGGACGACACGAGCGCCGCCTTCGTCGCGCCTTTTGTCACTTTCGGAATTTCTTGAAGTCGACCGGGCGCTTCTCGACGAACGCGTTCCGGCCTTCCATCGCCTCGTCGGTCTGGTAGTAGAGGCCGAGCGCGGTGCCCGCGAACTGCGCCACGCCGCCCCGCTGCTCCGAGTCGATGTTGAACGACTGCTTGGCGAGCGCCAGCGCGGTGGGGCTTTTCTCGAGGAGCTCGGCGCACCACTTCTCGACCTCGGCGCGCAGATCCTTCAGCGGAACGACCTTGTTGACGAGCCCCATCGCCAGCGCGTCCTGCGCGGAGTATTGCCGGCAGAGATACCAGATCTCGCGCGCCTTCTTCTCGCCGACGACCCGCGCCAGGAATCCGGTGCCGTGGCCCGCGTCGACGCTGCCGACGCGCGGCCCGGTCTGGCCGAAGATCGCGCTCTCGGCGGCGATCGACAGATCGCACAGCACGTGCAGCACGTGGCCGCCGCCGACCGCGAAGCCGTTGACCATCGCGATCACGGGCTTGGGGATGTGGCGGATCGCGCTGTGAAGAGCCTCCACGTCCATCGGCCGCTGGCTCGCGGCGCCCGCGGCGCCGGGCGCATAGCCGCCCTGCCCGCGCTCCTTCTGGTCGCCACCCGAGCAGAACGCCTTGTCGCCGGCGCCGGTGAGCACGACGACGCCGATCGCCGGATCCCAGCGGGCGTCCACGAGCGCGTCGGTCAGCTCGGCGACGGTGATCGTGCGGAACGCGTTGCGCACCTCGGGCCGGTTGATCGTGATCCACGCGACGCCGTTCTTCTTCTCGTAGAGGATGTCCGTGTACGGCATGAGACCTCCGGGCGCTTAGAGCGATTTGCGCAAGACGTGGCCGAGCTCGCCGACGATGCCGCGCCGGAACGTCAGCACGCAGACCACGAAGATCACGCCTTGCACGATGGTGACCCAGGCGCCGAGCTGCGCCAGGTAGTTCTCGAGCGCGATCACGACGAACGCGCCGACGACGGGGCCGAACACGGTGCCGAGACCGCCCAGCAAGGTCATCAGCACGACCTCGCCCGACATCGTCCAGTGCACGTCGGTGAGCGACGCGAGCTGGAAGACGAGCGCCTTGGTCGCGCCGGCGAGCCCGGCGAACGCCGCCGACAGCACGAACGCGAGCAGCTTGTACTGCTCGGCGCGATAGCCGAGCGAGATCGCGCGCGGCTCGTTCTCGCGGATGGCCTTCAGCACCTGGCCGAACGGCGAGTGGATCGCCCGGTAGATCAGCAAGAACCCGCCGAGGAAGATCCCGAGCACGACGAAGTACAGGGTGAGCGTGTCGCGCAGGTTCAGCACACCGAGCATGGTGCCGCGGGGCACCGACTGGATCCCGTCCTCGCCGCCGGTGAAGGCGGCCTGCAGGCTGAAGAAGTAGACCATCTGCGCGAACGCGAGCGTGATGTTCGCGAAGTAGATCCCCTTGCTGCGGATCGCCAGCGCGCCGATGACGACGCCGAGCACGGTGGCCACGGCCGTGCCGAACACGATCGCCAGCTCGGGCGTGAACCCCCAGACCTTGGCGGAATGGGCCGCTCCATAGCCGGCCGAGCCGAGGAACACTGCGTGGCCGAACGAGAGGAGCCCGACGTAGCCGATCAACAGATTGAAGGCGCACGCGAACAGCGCGAAGCACAGCGCCTTCATGAGAAAGACCGGGTAGACGAAGAACGGCGCGATCACGAGCGCCGCCGTCATCACGCCGAAGGCGACGACGCGCGAGGTCGACGCGCCGGCGACCGACGGCAGCGCCGTCTCGACGTACTCGCCGGTTGCCGTCGTCACGAGGACCGCCCGAAGAGACCGGTCGGCCGGACCAGCAGCACGAGCGCCATGATGACGAAGATCACCGTGTTGGACGCCTCGGGATAGAAGACCTTCGTGAAGCCCTCGACCACGCCGAGCCCGAAGCCCGTGACGATCGAGCCCATGATCGAGCCCAGCCCGCCGATGACCACCACCGCGAAGACGACGATGATGAGATCGGCGCCCATGAGCGGGTTCACCTGATAGATCGGCGCCGCCAGGACGCCGGCCAGACCCGCGAGCCCGACGCCGAAGCCGTAGGTGAGCGTGATCATCCGCGGCACGTTGATCCCGAAAGCCTGGACGAGCGCGGGGTTCTCCGTCGCCGCGCGCAGGTACGCGCCCAGGCGCGTGCGCTCGATCACGTACCAGGTGGTCAAGCACACGGCTAGCGAGAAGGCGATGACCCACGCCCGATAGTTCGGCAAAAACATGAAGCCGAGGTTCTGACCGCCGGCGAGCTCGCGAGGCATCGGGTACGGCAGCCCCGACGAGCCGTACTGATGGCGGAACAGCCCCTGGATGATCAACGCGAAGCCGAACGTCAAGAGAAGCCCGTACAGGTGATCGAGCTGGTAAAGGCGCTTCAGCGTCGTGCGCTCCAGCACGATGCCGGTGACGCCGACCGCAACGGGCGCGATGAGCAACGCCCACCAATAGCCGAGCCCGGCCCACTGCAGCACGAAGTACGCGCCAAAAGCCCCCATCATGTACTGCGCGCCATGGGTGAAATTGATGATGTTGAGCAGCCCGAAGATGACCGAGAGCCCGAGGCTCAGTAACGCATAGAACGCGCCATTGATCAGCCCGATCAGCAGCTGACCAAACAACGCCTGCGTCGGCACCCCAAAAATCGTCACCGGCGGCTAACCGCCGATGACGGGGCTGAGGCGCGAGAGGTCGAGAACAGCCGAGCACGCGCGGCATGATCGGCGCGGCGACAGAGGACGCGTAGCGAGAGACGCGTTGGCCGAACAAACGCGCTGCCCTGGGAATCAATCGCGCAGAATGCGAGCGCGCAGGATGCGCTCGCGCAACGCGGTCGCGGCGCCCGCTCGTAACTATCGTCACGCTGAGTCGGCGCCGGGAGCGAGCCGGGGGACGGGGAGGGGTGCGAGGACCCGTTCCCTCCAAGCGCGCGGCGCAAGCCACGCGCCGAGATGGAGCCCAGCCGCAGCGGGCAATGCGCAAGCGTGCCGCGTGGTCGCCGCACCCCTCCCCGTCTCCCGGCTCGCTCCCGGCGCCGTCGCAACGGGCGTTACTTCTTGACGAGCTCGCAACCGCCTTGATCGAGCGGACGGAAAGCCTGCTCGGCAGGGATGGTCGCCCGGATCTTGTAGTAGTCCCACGGGTACTTTGACTCGGACGGTTTCTTCACCTCGACGAGGTAGGAGGGGTGAATCTTGCGACCGTCGACGCGAATGGTCCCCTTACCGAAGAGCGGATCGTCCGTCGGCATCTCCTTCATCTTCGCGATGACCTTTGCGCCGTCGTCGCTCTTCAGCGCCTCGATCGCCTTCAGGTAGTGCAGCATGCTGGCGTAGACGCCGGCGTGGATCATCGTCGGGTGAATCTGCCGATTGCGCTCGGCGAACCGCTTGGCGAACGCGCGCGTCTTGTCGTTCATGTCCCAGTAGAACGTCTCGGTGAAGGTCAGCCCCTGCGCCTTCTCGAGCCCGAGCGCGTGCACGTCGGTCAGGAAGACCAGGAGCCCGGCGAAGGTCTGGCCGCCCTTGACGATGCCGAACTCGGCGCCCTGCTTGATCGTGTTCGTGGTGTCGCCGCCGGCGTTGGCCAGGCCGATCACCTTGGCCTTGGAGGCCTGCGCCTGCAGCAGGAACGACGAGAAGTCCTGCGTGTTGAGCGGATGTCGCACCTTTCCCAGCACCTTGCCGCCGTTCTTCAGCACGACGGCCTCGACGTCGCGCTCGAGCGCGTGGCCGAACGCGTAGTCGGCGGTGATGAAGAACCAGGTGTCGCCGCCGGTCTTCACGACCGCGTTGCCGGTGCCGTTGGCCAACGCCCACGTGTCGTAGGTCCAATGGATCGTGTTGGGCGAGCACGACTTGCCGGTCAGATCGGACGACGCGGCCGAGGAGACGATGAATGCCCTGCCCTTGTCGCGCGTGATCTGGTTGACGGCCAGCGCGACGCCGGAGTTCGGCACATCGAAGATCGCGTCGACCTTCTCGGCGTCGTACCACTGCCGCGCGATCTGCGAGCCGACGTCGGCCTTGTTCTGGTGGTCGGCGGTCACGATCTCGACCTTGAGCCCCTTGGCGGCGGCCCCGTAGTCCTCGACCGCCATCCGCGCGGCGACCACCGAGCCCTGGCCCGCCAGATCGGCGTAGAGGCTCGACTGATCGTTGAGGACCCCGACCTTGATAACGCCGTCGGAGATCTGGGCGGCCGCCGGGCCGGCGGCCAGGCTCAGCACCCCGATGACTGCCACGATGCGTGCGATGGTCATGCGTCGCTCCTTTTGGCGGCGTCGACGCCGGCGGCGTCAGACGCCGAGATAGTCGTGCAGCTTGCCCATGCTGGCCGCGAGCTCGGCGTTGGGAATCATGTCCACGACGCGGCCGTGCTCCATCACGTAGTGGCGATCGGCGACGGTCGCGGCGAAGCGAAAGTTCTGCTCGACCAGGAGCACGGTGAACCCTTCGCTCTTGAGCCGCCGCAAGGTGATCCCGATCTGCTCGACGATGACCGGCGCCAGCCCTTCCGTCGGCTCGTCGAGCAGCAGGATGCGCGCGCCAGTGCGGAGGATCCGGCCGATCGCCAGCATCTGCTGCTCGCCGCCCGACAAGGTCGTTCCGCCGGCGCGGAGCCGCTCGCGGAGGTTCGGAAAGAGCTCGTGGATCGCCGGAAGGCCGAGTCCGCCCGGGCCGATCACCGGCGGCAGCAACAGGTTCTCCTCGACGGTGAGGCTCGAGAAGATCCCGCGCTCTTCGGGACAGAACGCGATGCCGAGCCGCGCGATCCGGTTCGACGGCAGCGCGATCAGCTCGCGGCCCCCGAGCCGGACTGAGCCGCGCCGCCGGCCCACGATCCCCATGATCGATTTCAAGGTGGTCGTCTTGCCGGCGCCGTTGCGCCCGAGCAGTGTGACCATCTCGCCCGGGCGGATCTCGAAATCGACGCCGTGCAGGATGTGCGACTCACCGTACCAGGCGTGGAGATCGCGCACGGAGAGCAGCGGCTCAGCCACGGCCGGATCCCATGTAGGCCTGGATCACGTCAGGGTTTCGCGCCACGCTCCCGTAGTCGCCCTCGGCCAGGATCTCGCCGCGGGCCAGCACCGTGATCGTGTCCGAGAGATTCTCGACCACGCTCAAGTTGTGCTCGACCATCAGCACCGTGCGATTGACCGCCACGCGCTTGATCAGCGCCGAGATCCGCTCGACGTCCTCGTGCGCCATGCCGGCGGTCGGCTCGTCCAGCAGCATCATCTCCGGGTCGAGCGCGAGCGTCGTCGCGATCTCGAGCGCGCGCTTGCGGCCGTACGGCAGCTCGACGGCCGTCGTGTGGGCGAACGCCGTCAGCCCCACCGCCTCGATCAGCTCGCGGACGCGACCGTTGAGCCGGTCGAGCACGCGCTCCGACCGCCAGAAGTCGAACGAGCCGCCGCGCGTGCGCTGCAGCGCGACGCGCACGTTCTCGAGGACCGTCAGGTGCGGGAACACCGCCGAGATCTGGAACGAGCGGACGAGCCCGAGCCGGGCGATGTCCGCGGGCCGCGAGCCCGTGATGTCGCGCCCGTTGAACCGGATGCGCCCGCGGGTCGGCGAGAGGAAGTGGGTCAGGAGGTTGAAGCAGGTCGTCTTGCCGGCGCCGTTGGGGCCGATGAGCGCGTGGATCGTGCCGCGCCGCACGCGGAGCGTCACGTCCTTCACGGCCACGAATCCGCGAAACTCCTTGGTGAGCGCCTCGGTCTCGAGGATGAGATCGTCAGCCATCGCGCGACGGCCGGTCCGGCGGCGGGAAGAAACGGGCCTCGCGCTTTTCGCGCCACGCTCGATTGGCCTCGTCCATCTCCCACGAGTCGACGCACTCGGCCTGCGCGCGCAGGACTTGCTCGAAGATCGCGCGCGGGTCGCGGTGGAACGACTCGTGGAGCAGCCGCTTGGTGTGGGCCGTCGCGGTCGGCGCCGCGCTGCGCGCCTTGTCGATGACCGACGCGAGCGTGCGATCGAGCTCGCTCGGCGCGCACACCCAGTTGACGAGACCCATGGCGCGCGCCTCGGCCGGGCTCACGTGATCGTTCAGGAGCGCCAGCTCCTTGGCGCGGCCGACGCCGATCACCCGCGCGAGCCGGAGCACGGCGCCGTCGGGGACCAGGGCGTGGCGCGTCGCGCCCAGACCGAGCACGGCGTCATCGGTCGCCAGGCGCAGATCGCACGCGAGCGCCAGCTGCAGCCCGCCGCCGATCGAATAGCCGTGCAATACCGCGAGCGTGATCTTCGGCATGTCCTCCAGGCGATCGAGCGCGCGGCTCCAGTGCCGGTAGAACGCCTCACCGATCGAGCCGGCGGCCAGCGCCGTTCGGTCCATGCCCGAGCAGAACGCACGCCCGGTGCCGCGCACGACCACCTCGCTCACGCGAGGGTCGGCGGCGGCGGCCTCGGCGTGATCGGCGAGCGCGGCCGCGAGCTCGGTCGACAGCGCGTTGAGAACTTCGGGCCGGTTCAAGGTGATCCAGCCGACGCCGTCGCGGATCTCGTAGGTGACCGGCGTCGTGGTCACCGGGAAAGCCTCGGCTCACAAGACAAATTGTCGAGCACGCTCACGAGGTTGTACGATCACCGCGTACCCAGGGAAAGTCAAGGCTGTGCGCAGCCGCAGCGCGCAGCGCGAGGCGCGACTGTAAAGGAGGCTATCAGCCATGCCCGTGATCACCCGCCGCAGGTTGCTCTCCACCGCCCTCGCGACGGCCGCGACGCCGCTCGCCGCGCGCGTCGCCCGCGCGCAGACCTCGGTCAAGATCGGGACCGCGGTGCTCGGAGACTACTCGATGGCGGGGCCGGTCATCGTGGCCCTCGACCAGGGATTGTTCAAGGCCGAGGGGCTCGCGGCCGAGTTCGTGCCGTTCCGCGGCGGACCGGATCTGCTCAAGGCCGTGATGGCCGGCGAGTGCCTCATCGGGATCACCGGCAGCACTGACATCTTCGTCTTCCGCGAGGCCGGCTCGCCGATCAAGATGATCGCTACCCACACCGAGGGCAACCACTTCACCTTGAACGTGGCGTCCGACGTCCAGAAGGTCGGCGACCTCAAAGGCAAAGCGATCGGCGTCACCCGGGTGGGCGCGACCACGTGGGTCTTCGCGCGCATGGTCGCCAAGAAAGAGGGCTGGGATCCCGATAAGGACGTGCAGGTCGTCGGCCTCGGCGGGCTCGACGCGCAGCTTGCAGCGCTGGCGCGCAAGGAGATCGCCGCCTACGTCTGGGGCGACGGCGGCGCCGTGACCGAGCTGCAGGGCAAGTCGAAGGTCCTCCTGCGCCTGGACTCGGTCACACCGAAGTGGATCAGCCAGATCCAGTACGCGTCGGAGGACGCCATCGCCAAGCAGGCCGACGCGATCAAGAAGAGCCAGCGCGCGTTGTTCCGTGCGATCAAGCTGATGCGCGAGAACCCCAAGGACGCGGCAGCCCTCGTGTCCAAGAAGCTGGGATGGAGCCCCGAGGCCGTGCTCGGCGCCCACAAGATCTCCGGCCCGCTGCTGCCGGTCGACGGCAGCATCAACGTCGAGGCGCTGGGCGTGATGCAGGACACCCTGCTCGAGTACGGCCTCATCAAGAAGAAGCTCCCGCTCGACGGCCACTACACGCGGGAGTTCACGCCTGTCAAAGTCTAGCCGCGCGCTCTTCGCGGCGCTGCTGCTCGTCGCCGCGCCCGCGGCCGCGCACGGGCAGGTATTTCTCTCGACGCAGCCCAAGCCCGAATTCATGGTCGGGCCGCTCTCGGTCCGGGCCAGCGTAGGGCCCAAGCCGGGCCCGATCGAGGTCAGCCTGCTCTTCAGCCTCGTCGTGCCCACGTCGGTCAAGGCCGGCGCGGTCGAGCAGAGCCTCTATCTACTCTGGCCGGGCGAGGTGGATGGAGAGCTGGTGCCCGGCGCGCCAGATCCCGAGGTGCGCCGCACCGTCGAAGGGCGCGGGTTCCAGGTGCTCCACGAGGGACGGCTGCCGCTCGCGGCGCGCGCCATCTTCGCAGGGGGCGAGCGCCAGAAACCCGAGCCGATCGCCGGGGGTGCGCCATTCGTCGCGTACACGCGCGAGGCGGGCCCGCTCGGGCAAGGCACGCCGGCGAGCTGGATCAAGATCCCGTGGACGCCGCGGCTCGTCGATCGCAGCTGGCTCGTCGAGCTCCGGATGAAACTGACGGGACTCCGGCGGCAGAAGCAGGCCACGTGGCTCGAGAATTCGCTCTGGGGCGAGCGCCACGTGATCACCCTGGGCTTCAACGACGTCAGGACGCGGGCGACATTTCCGATCTACCTGGCGTATCGCGATCGGGTCGTGCATCTCTCGGAGGATCCCTCGCAGCTCACCATCAACTTCGCGGACTCCACGCATCTGAAGATCCACGAGGTCTATCCGGGCTCGAGCCAGCGGCGCCCGAGCGAAACGCGGCGTGAGACCGAGATCGTCTCGACGTATCTGGATCCGTCCGAGGGGCTCAGGCCTCAGGTGCTCACGGTGCAGTTCGGGTACTTCACGGGCTGGAAGGCGTGGTCGCCGCTGCTGTTCGCCGCGCTCTTCTTCGTCCTGGGCAACATCGCCGGGCCGCTGGTCACGATGCTCGTCAAGACGATCGGCGCCCGGCTCCAAGGTCGCATCCAGTTCGGACCATCCGGCGCGCCCGGCCAGCGCGAGACCGGCACCATCGTGTCGCGCGAGACCCTCGCGCGCATCGCGCCCGGCGAGACGACACAGGCCCAAGTGCTGGACCTCTGCGGCCCCGCGCCCGAGGAGCGCGAGAAGTTCAACGAGCCGGGACGCCGCACCCTGGTCTATCGCGGCAGGCGCGCGGTCCCGCGCCGTGCCCGCCGATTCGGCTGGCTCTCGACCGTGAATCAGTGGGACATGGAGCATCACGAGGTCGAGATCGAGCTGGAGGGCGACCGCGTGCGCGACGTTCAGGCGCAGGTCCATCGGAGCAAGCTCAGCCAGCCTGGGACGGCCTAACGGCATCCGACGATGGGCCGCCTCGTCGTCTGGGTCATCACTCTGCTGATCGCCGCGGCGACGTCCGAGGTCTGCCACGCTCAGGTCTTCCTCGCCTCGCGGCCGAATCCCGAATTCATGATCGGTCCACTCTTCGTGCGCGCGACCGTGACGCCCGAGACCGAAGTCGTGACGCTCGATGTGCTGTGGAGCTTGACGATTCCACCGAACATGGTCGGCGCGGCCGTCGAGCAGGATCTCTACCTCTTGTGGCCGAACGCGGTCGACGGCGACTCGAGCCCCGGCGCGGCGGACCCGGCGCTGGCCGCCTACGTGAAAGGGCGCGGCTTCACCCCGATCGCCGAAGGCCGGCTGCCGCTCTTGGCCAAGAGCCTCTACCGGATCGGCGAGGAGCTGCCGCCCGAGCCGATCAAGGGCGGCGCGCCGTTCGTCACCTTCGTGCGCCAGGGCGGCCCGCTCGGACTCACGGGGCCCGTGACGTACGTGCGAATCCCGTGGACGCCGCTCCTGGCCAACCGCACGTGGCAGATGAACCTCAGGATGGAGCTGACCGACCTCATGAAGCGGCGCAAGGCGACGTGGATCGAGGACCTGTTCTGGGGCCCGCAGCACACGATCTCGCTCACGTTCAACGACGTGCGGGCGCGCGCGCTGTTCCCGGTCTACTTCGAGCGCCGCGACCGCGTCGTCCGTCTGGCCGACGATCCCTCGCAGCTCCTCGTCAACTTGACCGACGCCGATCATCTGAAGATCTACGAGTTCTATCCGGGCTCGGCGCGCCGCCGGCTCAGCGAGACGCTCGATTCGACCGAGGAGATCACGCTGTTCCTCGACAGCTCCGAGGGCATCAATCCCCAGGTGCTGACCGTGCAGTTCGGCTACTTCCGCGGGATGCGGTCCTGGGCGCCCGTCCTGATCCCGATCGCGTTCTTCGCGCTCGGCAACCTGGCGATGCCGATCGTCATGTCGATCGTGCGCCGGGCGAGCGCCGCGCTGAAGGGGCGCGTCCAGTTCGGGCCGGGCGGCGCCGAGCGCGAGACCGGAGTCGTCCTCTCGCGCGAGACGCTCGCGCGCATCGTGCCCGGGGTCACGACCGCCGAGGAAGTCCTGCGATACTGCGGGCCCGACGCCGAGGAGCACGAGCAGCTGACGGCGCCCGGCCGCCGCACCTTGATCTACCGCGGCCGACGCGTTGCTCCCCAGGGCCGGCGCGCGCTCGGTTGGCTCGCGACCATCAGTCGCTGGTCGGTCGAGCAGCACGAGGTGGAGGTCACGCTCGACGGCAACGTGGTCAGCGACGTGCAGGCTCGGGTCCGGCGCTCTCCGCTGGCCGCGCCCGGGGCGGCGTCGGCTTCGTAGCGGGCCGGGCCTTGACAGGATCGGGAAAGCTCCCCCATATAGATCCGCACCGATCAGCGAACCATGATTCGTAGGCGCGCCTCGGCGGGCGGGCCCCATCCCCGCGACAGCCGGCAGCGCGCACAACCGAGGAGGCGAAACCCATGAGAGAGATGACTCGACGTGACGTACTGAAGATCACCGCAGCCGGCGCGGCGGCCGCGCTGCCGGGCCTGCCGGCCACCGTTCGCGCGCAGACGACGCAGAAGCGCGAGCTCGTCGTCGCGCAGGGCGGCGACATCGCCTCGCTCGATCCGCACTTGAGCACATCGTCCAACGACATCCGCATCTCGTTCAACATCTTCGACAACCTGACGAGCCGGCGCCCCGACGGCAAGCTGGCGCCCGGGCTCGCCACGGAATGGAAGCTCCAGGGCCAGACGGCGTGGGTATTCAAGCTCCGCTCCGGCGTCAAATGGCACAACGGCGATCCATTCACGTCCGCCGACGTGAAGTTCAGCATCGACCGCTCGCTCGACACCTCGCTGAAGGGCAATCGCGTGACCACGGTGCTGCCCATGGTCGAGCGGGTCGAGACACCCGACCCGGCCACCGCCGTCATCCACACCAAGAAGCCCGATCCGCTGCTGCCGGCGCGTCTGGGCTTCTACGGCGGCCAGATGGTCCCCAAGAAGTACGTGGAGTCGGTCGGTCCGGATGTGTTCAACCAGAAGCCGGTCGGCACAGGGCCGGTGCGCTTCGTCTCGTGGACGAAGGACGACAAGATCGTGCTGGAAGCGAGCCCAGACTACTGGGGTGGCCGCGTCGATTTCGATCGTCTGATCGTCCGTGCGCTGCCCGAGATGGCTCCGCGCGTGGCAGCGCTCCTCAAAGGCGAAGTGGACCTGATCACTCAGGTACCGCCCGACCAGGGTGAGCGAATCAAGGGCAACGCGGGAACGGCCGTCAACGGCGCCCTTTACGGCGGCCTCTACGTCCTCGCCGTGAACTCGAAGCAGCCACCGCTCGGCAATCCGCTCGTGAAGCAGGCGCTCTCACTGGCGATCGACCGTGACGCGATCATCAAGGAGCTCTGGCGCGGCCGCGGAGTCGCGCCGAACTCCATGATCGCCAAGGGCGACAATCACTTCGACGCCTCGCTGCCCCCGCTCGCGTTCAACCCGAACGAGGCCAAGGCACGGCTGAAGAAGGCGGGCTACAAGGGCGAGGAGATCGTCATCGAAACGACGGCCGGGTACATGGCGGGTGACAAGCCCATGTCCGAGGCCATCCAGGCGATGTGGCGCGACGTGGGCGTCAACGCGAAGGTCGAGGTCTTCGAGTATTCGGTGCGCGCGCAAAAGAACCGCGACAAGACCTTCAAGGGGCTCTGGTGGTCGGATCCCACGTCCACCCTGCGTGATCCCGACGGGATGATGTGGCGGCTCCTCGGCCCCGGCGCGCCCCAGGATTACTGGAGACACGCGGAGTTCGATGAGCTCGGCAACGCGGCGCGGTTCTCGGTCGACGAAAAGTTTCGCGGCGATGCGTACAGGAAGATGACGCAGATCTTCCTCGAGCACCTCCCGTGGATCCCGGTGATCCAGCCCTACGAGGACTACGGCCTCCAGAAGTACGTGGAGTGGACACCCGACCCACTCCAGCAGCTCGAGATCCGTCGCTTCAACTTCAAGTTCCGCCGCGCGTAGACCGGCTTCGCGGGGCGGAGCCTTCGTGGCTCCGCCCCACTACCCATGCGCGGCCTCCTTCCCTTTCTCGCCTCTCGGCTCCTCCGCGCGGCGATCGCGCTCTGGCTCGTGTCGACCGTCGTCTTCGTGGTCATGCGCCTGTCGGGCGATCCGGTCCCCCTGCTCCTTCCGCCCTACGCACCGCAGAGCGAGTTCGCCCGGGTGCGCGCCGAGCTCGGTCTCGACCGTCCGCTGCCCGTGCAATACGCTGTGTTCCTCGGCCACGTCATGCACGGCGACTTCGGCCAATCGATCCACTTCAGGCAACCCGCTATCCGCGTTGTGGCCGACTACCTGCCGGCCACCTTCGAGCTCGGCCTCGCCGCGTTCACGCTGGCGCTGGTCGTCGCCCTACCCGTCGGGATCGTCTCGGCCGTGAAGCGCAATTCACTCGTCGACCAGGCGACGATGGGACTGGCGCTGGTCGGCCAGTCGGCGCCGACGTTCTTCATCGGCATTTTGTTGATCCTGATCGTCTCTCTGAAGCTCGGCCTCTTGCCGACCTCCGGCCGCGAGGGCTGGCAGAGCCTGGTCCTGCCAGCACTCACCCTGGGGGCGTTCGCGATGGCGTCGATCGCGCGGCTCACGCGCTCGGCCGTGCTCGAGGTGCTGCGCGCGGACTACATCCGGACGGCGCGCGCCAAGGGCGTCACGGAAGCGCTGGTCGTGGTCAAGCACACGTTGAAGAACGCCGCGGTGCCGATCGTCACGATCACCGGCCTTCAGTTCGGCACCTTGCTCGGCGGCGCCGTGGTGACCGAGACCGTGTTCGCCTGGCCCGGCATCGGGCGGCTGGCGATCCAGTCCATCTACAACCGCGACTATCCCATCGTGCAGTGCACCGTCTTCGTCTCGGCCGTGCTCTTCATCGTGATCAACTTCTGCATCGACTTGATCTATGGCCTCCTCGACCCTCGCGTCCGCTCCAGCTGAGCCGGCGGCGCCGAGCCGGGCGCGGCGCACGCGCGGGCTGGTGGCCGGCGGCGCGGTGTTCGTCCTGCTGCTGGTCGTGGTGGCGCTGGCGGCCCCCGTGATCGCGCCCGCCGATCCCATCAGACAGTCGCTTCGCGGCCGGCTCGCGGCGCCCACGCTCGCCGGCGCCGACGGCAACGCGCATCTCCTCGGCACCGACCACCTCGGGCGCGACGTGTTCTCGCGCGTGATCTACGGCGCGCGCGTGTCCCTGCTCGTCGGGTTCGCGGCCGTGATCGTGGGCGGAGTCGTCGGCGCCTCGCTCGGCCTGCTGGCCGGCTTTCGCGGGGGCTGGACCGACAGCGTGATCATGACCCTCGCCGACGCCCAGCTGGCGTTCCCGTTCATCCTCTTGGCGATCGGGATCATCGCGGTGCTCGGCCCGAGCTTTACCACGCTGATCGTCGTGATCGGACTCTCGGGATGGGTGACCTATGCGCGCGTGCTGCGCTCCCAGGTGCTGGTGCTGCGCTCGCGCGAGTTCGTCGACGCGATCCATGCGCTGGGCGGGTCGGTCGCGCGCGTCATCGCGCGGCACGTGCTGCCCAACGTGCTCTCGTCGCTGGTCGTCATCGCGACGCTCGAGCTGGCGCGCGCGATCGTGCTCGAGGCGACGCTCTCGTTTCTCGGGCTCGGCGTCCAGCCGCCGACGCCGTCGTGGGGCGGGATGGTGCACGAGGGGCGGGAGTATCTCGATACGGCCTGGTGGATCTCGACCGCCCCAGGAATCGTGCTGATGCTGACCTCGATCGTCGTGAGCCGCACCGGAGACTGGCTCAGGGATCTCCTGGATCCCACTCTCAGGGGGGAGTAGCCGAGGGGGGCCGTCCGGTTCGGTTGGTCGTGCGATGGTCCCATAGCCGATGGTCCTATAGCGGAAGCCGCTGCTCCTGACTACCGTACGCACGTAGACTCAAGCACGGTACCCATGTCGACCTGGTCGTGGCGAAAGGAGCACCCGCTCGATGAGACCCACCCGACGAGCCCTGATCACGATCGGTAGTGCCCTGGTCTGTCTCGTGGCCGGCGCGGCGGCTGCCCAAGACAAGCCCGCCGACAGCATGGAGGACCTGCGCGAGAGGCTGCGCGCGGACAAGAAGGCCGTGGTGGCCGAGGTGCTCCAGCTCACCGAGGGCGAGGCCAAGGAGTTCTGGCCGGTCTACAACGCGTACCAGAGCGACATGGTCGCGCACTACGACCGTCTGCTGAAGCTCATCGAGAGCTACGCCCAATCGTACGAAACGATGACCGACGCCAAGGCCACCAGCCTGCTCAAGGATTATCTGGGCCTCGAGCGCGATCACGTCGCGATCCTGACTTCGTACCTGCCGCGCTTCCAGAAGGTGCTGCCGCCCCGGAAGGTCGCGAAGCTGTACCAGGTCGAGAACAAGGCCCGGGCGCTCGTCAACTACGAGCTCGCGCGCGGCATCCCGCTCGTGAAGTAGGAACACTTCGGACACGAACTAGTCCGCACCCGCAGTAGAAGGAGAGCAGCGATGTTGAAAACTCGATTCGCAGCCGGCCTGATGGCGCTCACCCTGACGGCACTGCCCGCGATCACCCCACGGATGGCCCTGGCGGCGTCCGCCGCGGACATCAATCGCGACGCCAGCACGGCGCTGACCAGGCTCTACGAGAAAACGCCGGAGGCCAAGAAGCTGGCGACCCGCGCGAAGGCGATCCTGATCTTTCCGAGCGTCTACAAAGCCGGATTCATGTTCGGCGCGCAGTACGGCGAGGGAGCCCTGCGCAAGGGGAACAAGACCGTCGGCTACTACAACACGGTGGCGGCGTCCTACGGTTTTCAGGCGGGCGCGCAGGCGTTCGGCTACGCGTTGTTCTTCATGAACGACTCGGCGCTGAGCTTCTTCGAGAAAAGCGACGGGTTTGAGGTCGGTTCGGGGCCGAGCATCGTCGTGCTCGACGAGGGCGCCGCGAAGTCGATGTCCAGCACGACGGTATCGCAGGACGTCTACGCGTTCATCTTCAGCCAGAAAGGCCTGATGGGCGGACTGGGCCTCCAGGGCTCGAAGATCAGCAAGATCGAAAAATGATCCAACCGCGCGGCGGCGCCTCCGAGCTCCAGCGCCGCCGACGCGCTAGCACGCCGAGTCCGCGACCGGGATCCGCTCGACGATGCAGAACGGGATCGTGACGCTCTCGGTGCAGGTCAGACAGTAGAAGTCGAGCTCGAGCCCCGCGCGCTTGCCGTGGAGCGAGAGCCGCTGGTTGCACCGGGTGTGGTGGAGCCCGCCGTCCATCGCCATGTACACCGTCATGACTTCCGTGACCGTCGCCGTGTCCACGTCCGAGCTCATCGCCGTGTCCCTCCTGCCATGTCCAAAAGAGCAATCCGCATTCCAGCAAGGGGGCCTGGGCGGCAGGTTCTAACCTAGCGACAAATAAGGTGCTTGGCAGGCTGGCCGGCGTGCGGGGGCGGGACTCGCCGCGCTAGGTGTTCAGGAACTGGACGGCGACTGGGAAACCCTGGACCGGCAGGCGGTCAGCCGCGCCAGCTCGACAGCTTCTCGTTGACGTGATCGAGCGCCAGCACGATGACGATCGATGCCGCCGAGACCAGCGCTGTCGCCGCGAACAGCTCCGGCGCCTGAAACCCGTTGGCGAACGAGCTCAGCAGGTGGCCCATCCCGCGAAGCCCGGCGAACATCTCGACGACCAGGACTCCGAGCAGGCAGAACACGATGCCCAGGCGCATGCCGGCCAGCACCGAAGGTACGATGGCCGGGAGCAGCACCTTGTAATAGAGCTGCCAGGTCGACGCGCCGAGCGAGCGCGCCACGGTCACGAGCGTGCGGTCCACGTCACGGACGGCGCCCATCACCAGGACCATGATCGGAAAGAACCCGTGCAGGGTGCCATAGAAGACGGCCGGCGTCGTGCCATAGCCGAGCAGCAGGACGATCCACGGGAGCACGAGGATTTTCGGAATGCCGTACAGCGCGATCACGTACGGCGACAGCACGTCGCGGAGCAGTCGCACCGAGCCGACCGCGATGCCCGCCGCGACGCCGAGCACGACCGACAGCACGTATGCGAGCGCGGTCTTACCGAGCGTGTCGGCGAGGCCGGCAAGCGCGCCGCCGCCGATCTGGACCAGCGCCGGAGCCACCGCGCTGGGCGCCGGCACGAAGAGCGGATCGACCCAGCCCAGGCGCGCGACCAGCTCCCACAATGCCAGCGCGACGAGCACGGTTACGAGCTGCAGCGCCTTGACCGTCATTCGGTCCACCGGCGCGCGCGGCGCTCGACTGTGCTGGCCAGCACGTCGGAGCCCACGACCAGGATCAAGGTGACGAGCACGAGCGCCACATAGTCGCCGGTGCGCAGGAGACCGTAGGCGTGGTTGATGAGGGCGCCCATCCCGGCCTTCGAGCCGAGAATCTCGCCGACGATCACGCCGATCACACACAGGGCCAGGCCAGTGCGGAGCCCGCCGACCAGGGTGAACATCATCGCGGGCAGCATGACGCGGCGAAAGACGGTCACGGTGCCGGCGCCATACGCGCGGGCGACGACGACCAGCTGCGGGTTCACCTGGCGGATGCCCGCGAGCACCGCCAGCGCTACCGGAAAGAAGCCCAAGAGAAAGCCGAACGCGATCTTCGAGGCCGCGTCGAGGCCGAAGAACAGCATCAGCGAGGGATACCAGACGACCGCCGGCACCGCGTAGAGCGCCGCCAGCATCGGGCCCCACACCCGCCCGACGAGCCGGTGCATGCCGAGCATGAAGCCGCAGCCCACCCCGGCCGCCACCGCCAGCGCGTACGCGGTCGCGATCTCACGCACCGTCAGCGCGAGACTCGCCGGCAGGTCGGGATAGGACCGCAGCAGCAGCAGATCCCGCAGCGCCGGCAGCACCGCCGACGGCGGGACGCCGAGGAGCGGATTCATCGTGCGGCCGGCGATCTCCCACGCCGCGACGAGCAGCGCGAGGAGCGCCAGCCGCAGGCCAAGGACTTTCAATGCGTCATCGCATCGCCCGCAGGGATTCCTCGCGAATCTCGCTCCAGAGCTTGGCCCGGAGCGCCACCATCTCCGGGGACTCCATCGAGCGCGGATAATCCATCGGGAGGTCGAACGCGGACTTGATCCGTCCCGGGCGCGCCGTCATGACGGCCACCCGGGTCGACAGGAACAGCGCCTCGTGCAGGCTGTGCGTGACGAAGATGACGGTCTTCTGCGTGCGCCGCCAGATGTCGAGCAGCCACTCGCCCATCAGCACCCGCGTCTGCTCGTCGAGCGCGCCGAAGGGCTCGTCCATCAGGAGGATCTTGGCGTCGAGCGCCAACGCGCGTCCGATCGCCACGCGCTGCTTCATCCCGCCCGACAGCTCGCGCGGATACTTCTCGGCGAAGCCCGAGAGCCCGAGCGGGCCCAGGAGCTCGCTGGCGGTGCGCCGGCGGCGCTCAGCCGGGACGCCCTGCAGCTCGAGGCCGAACTCGACGTTCTGGAGCGCGGTCCGCCAGGGAAACAGGCCCGCTTCCTGGAAGACGGTCGCGACGCGCCGCGGGTCGGGCCCGCTGACCGGCTGGCCCTCCACCAGCAGACGGCCCTGATCGGGCGCGACGAGGCCGCCGAGCATGCTGAGCAGGGTCGACTTGCCGCATCCGGAGGGTCCGATGAGCGTGCAGAACGCGCCCTCGTCGACCGAGAGCGAGACGTCGTGGAGCGCTTCGACGGACCCCGAGCTCGTGAGGTAGCGCTTGGTCACGCCCTCGACGGCGATCAGCTCGCGGCGCGAGCTCACGTGAGCTGGAGGATTTCCCGGGCAATCACGAGGCGCTGGATCTCGGAGGTGCCTTCCCCGATCTCGGTCAGCTTGGCGTCGCGGAAGATGCGCTCGACGGGAAACTCGGTGATGTAGCCGGCGCCGCCGTGCAGCTGCACCGCCTTCGACGCGGCCTTCATCGCGGCCTCGGAGGCGAACAGCTTGGCCATCGCGGCCGCGTGCATCGCGGGCCGTCCGGCGTCTTTCAGATGCGCCGCCCGCAACGTGAGCAGGCGCGCCACTTCGACGTCGGTTGCGACCTCCGCGATCATACCCTGCAGGCCGTTAAACTCGGCGAGCGTCTTGCCGAAGGCGCTGCGCTGCTTCATGTACTTGACCGCCTGGTCGACGGCGGCCTGCGCGATCCCGACGCCCATGGCGGCCATCGCGATACGCCCGCCCTCGAGGACCTGCATCGCCTGGATGAAGCCGGCCCCGCGCTCGCCGATCAGGTTGTCGGCCGGCACGCGCGCGTCTTCGAAGATGAGCTCGGCGGTGTCCGACGCGTGCAGCCCGAGCTTTCTGTAGGGCTTGCCGCTCGTGAAGCCGGGCATCCCCTTCTCGAGCACGAAGGCCGAGATGCCCCGCGATTTACGCTCCGGATCCGTGCGCGCCATGACGACCGCGGTGCGGCCGACCGAGGCGTTGGTGATGAACGCCTTACTGCCGTTGAGGATCCATGCGCCGTCGCGAAGCTCGGCGCGCGTGACGAGCGCCGCGGCGTCCGAGCCCGAGCCCGGCTCGGTGAGCCCCCACGCCCCGAGCACCCGTCCGCTCGTGAGATCCGGCAGATATTTCCGCTTCAGCTCGGGCGAGCCGAAGCTCGCGATGTGGTTGGTGCAGAGCGAGTTGTGCGCCCACATCGTGATGCCGACCGACGCATCGCCGCGGCAGAGCTCCTCGACGATCAGCGCGTAGGAGACGTAGTCGAGGCCGGCGCCGCCGAACTCTTCCGACACGACCACGCCGAGAAAGCCGAGCGGACCGAGCTTGGCGACGATCTCGTGCGGAAACTCGTGGCGCTCGTCGTACGGCGCGATCTTGTCGCCGAGCTCGGCCTCGGCGAACTGGCGCGCGACGTCGCGGACCTGCTGCTGTTCGGGGGTCAGGTCGACGTCGTTCATCTGCGTTCCCGTCAAACCGCGGCGCGGATGTGCTCGCGGACGAACCGGACGATGTCCTGCGTGGAGGTACCGGGCGTGAAGAGCTCCTTGACGCCGATCGCTTTCAGCCCGGCGATGTCCTCCGGCGGAATGATCCCGCCTCCGAAGACGGCGATGTCGTCCGCGCCCTGCTCGGCCAAGAGCTCGAGCACCCGCTGGAACAGATAGTTGTGAGCGCCGGACAGCACCGAGAGCCCGATCGCGTCGGCATCTTCCTGGACCGCGGTGGCCACGATCTGCTCCGGCGTCTGGTGCAGGCCGGTGTAGATCACCTCGAAGCCGGCGTCGCGCAGCGCCCGCGCGACGATCTTGGCGCCGCGGTCGTGTCCGTCGAGTCCCGGCTTGGCGACGACGACGCGAATCGCCCGTTCGGCCATCATCGCGTGCCTCCCCCGAGCGCGCCTCGGATCTGCTCGGCCGTCTTCGTGATGCGATCCCGATCGCCCGGGACGAGCTTCCAGTCGAATCCCTTGCCGTCGTTCGTCCAGCGCGGGATCAGGTGCAGATGGAAGTGCGGCACGGACTGGAACGCCGCCGGCCCGTTGGCCTGCAGCATGTTCAAGCCGTCCGGCTTGAGCGCCGCCCGCTGGGCGGTCGCCACCCGCTTGGCCGTCATGATCGCCGCCTGCAGATCGGCCGGCTCGGCCTCGAAGATGGTGGCCGCGTGCGCCTTGGTGAGCACCAGGCAATGGCCGGCGTTGAGCGGGTTGACGTCCATGATGCAGAGAGTCCGCTCGTCCTCGTATACCTTCGTCGACGGGATCTGCCCGTCGCGAATCTTGCAGAAGACGCAGTCGCTCATCGGGCTCGCCTAGACCGCCACCGTCCAGCCGTGGGGATCCGGCGCGGTGCCGTACTGGATGCCGACGATCGTGTCGTAGAGCTTCTGGGTCAAAGGACCGATCCGGCCGCCGTTGATCACGATGCGCTCGCCCTTGTAGGAGAGCTCGCCGACCGGCGAGATGACCGCCGCGGTGCCGGTGCCCCAGACTTCCTGCAGCTGGCCCTTGTGAGCGGCCTGGGCCACCTCGTCGATCGTCACGGGGCGCTCCGAGACGCGCAGCCCCCACTCCCGCATCAAGGTCAGCACCGAGTCGCGCGTGACGCCGGCCAGGATCGTGCCGCTGAGCGGCGGCGTGATGACCTCGTCACCGATCTTCATCATGATGTTCATCGTGCCGACTTCGTCGATGTACTTGCGCTCACGGCCATCGAGCCACAGCACCTGCGTGAATCCGCCGTGCTTGGCCTCTTCGGCGGCGTAGAGGCTGGCCGCGTAGTTGACGCCGGTCTTCGCGCCGCCCACGCCGCCCTCGACCGCGCGCACGTACTTGTCGACCACGAGGATCTTCACCGGGTTCATGCCTTCGGGGTAGTACGCGCCGACCGGCGACAGGATCACATAGTAGATGTAGGACTTCGCGGGCCGGACGCCGAGGAACGGCTCGTTGGCGATGATCGTCGGCCGCACGTAGAGCGAGGTGCCGACCATGGACGGCACCCAATCTTTCTCCATGCCGACCAGCTCGACCAGCGATCTCAGGGCCAGCTCCGGATCGAGCGGCGGGATACAGAGCCGCTTCGACGACTCGATCAGCCGCTCGACGTGCTTCTGCGGCCGGAAGAGCACGACCTTGCCGTCTCGCTGGCGAAACGCCTTGAGCCCATCGAAGACCGCCTGCGCGTAGTGCAGTACCGCCGCCGCCGGATCCATCGGGAACGGCCCGTACGGCTCGACGCGCGGGTCGTACCAGCCCTTCTCTTCCTGGAAGTCCATGACGAACATGTGATCGGTGAAGACGGTCCCGAACGTCAGGTCCTTGTCCTTCGGCTTCTGCTTCTTCACCGTCGCCTTCTGGATCCGGATCGGCTCAATCATTCCTCTCTCCCTCACGCGGCCGATGAAACGGCCCATCTGCTTCGTTAGCGCCCTCGGCGCCCTCCTGCGGCGTATGCGGCATACGCCTCAGTCGGGCCTCGGGTGCCGCCTCGCATCTGGGCCGTTTTGATCGGCGCTGCGGCGTCACTCACCCGTGCCGGAGCCCTTTTCATCGCTCTCTAAAAGATGATCGGCTCGCGGTACAAGCCGAACACCTGACGGTAGACGTCCGAGATCTCACCGAGGCTCACGTAGTCTTTGACCGCGTCGATCAAGACCGGCATCACGTTGTGCTGGTCACGGCACGCCTCGGCAAGCTGCTTGAGGCGGCGCTCGACCTTCGAGCGGTCGCGTGAGGCCTTGAAGCGGCCGACGCGCTCGATCTGCTCGCGCTCGACCGCGGCGTCGATCTTCAGGTAGTTGATCGGCTGCCCTTCCTGCATCACGTACTTGTTGACGCCCACCACGACCTTCTCGCGGCGGTCGTCCATCAGCTGGTAGCGATAGGCGGCGTCCGCGATCTCGCGCTGCGGGTAGCCCGTGTCGATCGCGCGCACGATGCCGCCCATCGCGTCGATCTTCTGGATGTACTCGAGCGCACCCGCTTCCATCTGATCCGTGAGCTTCTCGATGTAGTACGAGCCGCCGAGCGGATCGATCGTCAGCGCCACGCCGGACTCCTCGGCGATGATCTGCTGCGTGCGGAGCGCGACCGTCACCGCGTCCTCGGTCGGCAGCGCCCACGTCTCGTCGTAAGAGTTCGTGTGCAGCGACTGCGCGCCGCCGAGCACGGCGGCGAGAGCCTGGAGCGCGACACGCGCGATGTTGTTGAGCGGCTGCTGCGCGGTCGCCGACACCCCGGCCGTCTGCGTGTGGGTCCGGAGCCGCATCGACTCCGGCTTCTTCGCGCCGAAGCGCTCCTTCATGAAGCGCGCCCAGAGGCGACGCGCCGCCCGGAGCTTGGCGATCTCTTCGAAGAAATCGTTGTGGATGTCGAAGAAGAACGAGAGCCGCGGCGCGAAGCTGTCGATGTCGAGGCCGCGCGCGCAGGCCGCCTCGACGTAGCCGAGGCCGTCGGCCAGGGTGAACGCGAGCTCCTGCACCGCGGTGGATCCAGCCTCGCGGATGTGATAGCCCGAGATCGAGACCGGGTTGAAGCGCGGCACGTGCTTTGCGGTGAACTCGATCATGTCGACGACGATCCGCACCGCGGGCTCGGGCGGGCAGATCCATTCCTTCTGCGCGATGAACTCCTTCAGCATGTCGTTCTGCATCGTGCCGCCGACCCGGCTCCACGACACGCCCTGCTTCTCGGCGATCGCCAGGTACATCGCCAGCGCGACCGACGCCGTGCAGTTGATGGTCATCGACGTGGTCACGTCGCCGAGCGGGATGTCCTTGAACAGACGCTCGAAGTCGTCGAGCGTCGAGATCGACACGCCTTCCTTGCCGACTTCGCCGCGCGAGCGCGGATGGTCCGCGTCGTAGCCCATCAGCGCGGGCATGTCGAACGCGGTGGAGAGCCCGGTCTGGCCCTGCTCGAGCAAGTATTTGAAGCGGGCGTTGGTGTCCTCGGGCCGCCCGAAGCCGGCGAACATGCGCATCGTCCAGAGCCGGCCGCGATACATGGTCGGATAGACGCCGCGGGTGAAGGGATACTCGCCGGGACGCCCGAGCTTCTCGTCGGCCGACCAGCCCCGCAGGCTCTCGGGGGTATAGATCGGCTCGATCGGAATGCCCGACAGCGTCTCGAACCGGACCGGGCGCTCGGGCCGCCGCTCAGGCTCCGCCATGGTCACCTCTCAGCAGGTGGCGCGCGACCACCAGCTTCTGGATCTGCGACGTCCCCTCGTACAGCTGCGTGATCTTCGCGTCGCGGAAGGCACGCTCGACCTCGTACTCTTTGATGAAGCCGTAGCCGCCGTGGACCTGGATCGCGTCGGTCGTGACCTTCATCGCGGTCTCGGCGGCGAAGAGCTTGGCCATCGCGGCGGCGGTGCGATACGGCCGGCCCGCGTCCTTGAGCGCCGCGGCCTTGCGCGTGAGGAGCCGCGCGCCGTCGATCGCCACGGCCATGTCGGCCAGCATCCACTGCACCATCTGGTGCTCGCCGATGATCACGCCGAACGCCTTGCGGTCGCGGGCGTACGCGACCGAGCGCTCGTAGGCGCCGGTCGCGATGCCGACCGCCTGCGCCGCGATTCCGACGCGGCCGCCGTCGACCGCCGACATCGCGACCTTGAATCCCTGGCCCTCATCGCCGATGCGATTCGCGGCCGGAACGCGGCAGTCGTCGAACAGGAGCTCGGCGGTGTCCGAGGCGCGGATGCCGAGCTTGTCCTCGGTCTTGCCCACCGCGAAGCCGGGCGTGCCCTTCTCGACGACGAACGCAGTGATGCCGTGGTGGCCCTTCGCGCGGTCGGTCTGAGCGAACACGAGCGCAAACGAGGCCTCGCGCCCGGTCGTGATGAAACGCTTGCGGCCGTTGAGCACGTAGTGCTCGCCGTCGCGCAGGGCGAGCGTCACCTGGTTCGTCGCGTCCGAGCCCGCCTGCGGCTCGGTGAGCGCGAAGCAGCCGTGGGCGTGGCCGGACGCGACGGGTATCAGGAACCGCTCGCGTTGCGCGTCGCTCCCGAACCGCGCGATCGGATCGCCGTAGAGCGAGTTGTTGACCGACATGACCACCGCGTGGCTCGCGCAGACGCGCGCGATCTCCTCGAGCGCGACCACGTACGCCACCGCACCGGCGGCGCTGCCGCCCCAGCGCTCCGGGATCACCATGCCCATGAGCCCGAGCTCGCCCATGCGCTTGACCGTCTCGTGCGGGAAGCGCGAGTCGCGGTCGATCTCGGCCGCGATGGGCTTGATCTGGGTCTCGGCGAATTCGCGCGCCGTGTCCCGGATCAGCTGTTGCTCGGACGTCAGCTCGAACACGTCGTGCCTTCCTATTTCTCCAGGAGCTTCTTGAACTCTTTGGTGAGCTCGGGCACGACCTCGAATAGATCGGCCACGATCCCGAAATCGGCGATCTTGAAGATCGGCGCCTCCGGATCCTTGTTGATCGCCACGATCACCTTCGAGGTGCGCATGCCTGCCAGATGCTGGATCGCGCCCGACACGCCGAAGCCGAGGTAGAGCTTGGGCGAGATCGTGCGGCCCGTCTGGCCGATCTGGAAGCGATGCGGGCGCCAGCCCGCGTCGACGGCGGCGCGCGAGGCGCCGACCGCCGCGCCGATGACGCGGCCCAGCTCCTCGAGGATCACGTAGTTCTCCGGGCCCTTCATGCCGCGCCCGCCGGAGATGACGGTCTCGGCCTCGGTCAGCTCCGGAAGCCCGGTCGAGACTTCCTCCCTCCGCTCGACGAACTTCATCTGCGCGCCGGGTGCCGAGAGGCTCGGCCGGTCGACCGTCGCGGTCTTGCCCGTCTGAGCGTCGGCGGGCCGGAAGACATTCGGTCTGAGCGTCGCGACCCACGGCGACTTGGCCCACGTCACCTTCGAGAGAAGCTTGCCCGCGTAGACCGGCCGGGTCGCGACGAGCTTGTCGCCTTCTATCGCGAACCGCACCGAGTCGGCCGACAGGCCCACGCCGAGCTTCGCGGCCAGCCGCGCCACGAACTCGCGCTGCCGGCTGGTGACCGGCGCCAAGATCGCTGCCGGCGACTCCTTCGTCGCCAGCTCGGCCGCCGCGGCGGTCCACACTTCGCTGCGGTAGGGCGCGAACGCGGCGTTCTCGAGCAGCAGCACGCGCGAAGCGCCCCACTCACCGAGCTGCTTCAGACCGGCCTCGCTGGCCTTGTCAGTGAGCCACACCGCCTCCACCCGGCCGGGGGCCAGGCGCGCGGCCTCACCGATCACCTCGGCCATGACCTTCTTGGGGGAGCCGTTTCGATCGTCTTCGACGATGCACCAGAACGCGTTGGGCATTGCTCGACTCTCCCTATATCGCCTTGGCGTCTTCGCGCAGGGCGCGAACGAGCTCTTTCACCGCGGTGGGGACGTCGCCTTGGATGATGCGCCCCGGCGGACGCGCCGGCAGCGCTTCGAGCCCGACGACCGAAAGCTGAGGCGGCTCGGCCGTAATCCCGAGATCGCCCGCCTTCACGTCCTTGATCTCCTTCTTCTTGGCGCCCATGATCCCCTTCAACGTCGGATAGCGCGGCTCGTTGAGCCCCTTCTGCGCGGCCAGCACGGCCGGCAGCGGCAGGTCGAACACCTCGAGGCCGCCTTCCACCTGGCGCGCGGCGCGGACCGATTTGCCGTCGCCGTCGATCGCTTCCTCCATGATCCAGTAGGCGCTCGGCCAGCCCAGCATCTCGGCGAGCTGCGCCGTCACCGCGCCCATGTCGTCGTCGATGGCCTGGCGGCCGCACAGCACGAGCTGCGGCGCCTCTTGCTTGATGACCGCGGCGAGGGCCTTCGCGGTGGCCAGGGTGTCCGCGGCCGACCACGCCGGGTCGTTGAGGTGGATCGCGCGGTCGCAGCCCATCGCCAGGCACGAGCGCAGCGCTTCCTTGACGCGATCGGGACCGAGCGACACCGCCACGACCTCGCCCTGGCCCCGCTTTTCCTTGATGCGCAGCGCCTCCTCCACGGCGAACTCGTCGTACGGAGAGACGATCCACGTGATGCCCGTCGTCTCGATGGTCTTTCCGTCCGCGGCGATCTTCACCTGCGTCGCCGTGTCGGGCACCTGCTTGATGGTCACGAGGATCTTCATGACGATGCTCCTTCGTAGTGGAGTTCGCGGGTGATCCGGAAGCGGTCGCCCGGGATGAAGGCCCGATCGAAGACGACCGGCGCGCCGCCGGCGTCGTACGAGACGCGCTCGGACTCGAACGCCGGCTCGCCGGCGCGACAGCCGAGGTCGCGGGCCTCGCGGCGGCCCAGACGCACCGCGGAAACGGTTTCGCTGGCGCGCGTGACGACCACGCCCAGCTTGAACTCGAGGACTTGATGTAGCGGCGTCAGCGCCAGATCGGCCCTGATCACCTCGTCGCCCAGCGGAGACGGCAGGAACGACCGCTGCAGACTCATCGGATGCTCGTCGACCAATCGCAAACGCTCGACCACCAGCACGCGCGGGCGCCCGGCCAGGCGCAGCGCCTCGGCCACGCGCCGGTCAGCGACGGCGAATCGAGTTCCGAGAAGGCGCGTCGCGACCCGCTCGCCCTTGGCTGAGAGATCGCCGGCGAAACGGCGGAGCTGCAAGATGTCGTAGTCGATCGACGGTGCTGCGACGAACGTGCCGAGCCCGTGGCGGCGCGTGATCAGATGCTCGCGCTCGAGGAGCTCGAGCGCCTGTCGCAGGGTCATCAAGGTCACGCCGAAGCTCTTCGCGAGCTGGCGCTGGTTGTCCAGGCGCGCGCCCGATGCAAGCTCGCCGACCCGGATCCGCTCGCGCAGCGCGTCGGCGATGCGGTGGTAGCGGGGCACTCGACTTTGAAACTTCATCCCGACGCCGTTCATAGAACCTCGGTGTTCTAGAACTCCGAACGCCAACAGCAACCGCGACAGCGCCACGCACGGAAGAGAAAGGGCAACCCCGAAAGGCACTTCTGCCACGAGCGCCCGCGACGCGCTTATCGTACCACCTTTCCGTACGGCGCGTCGACTCGCCGCTCAGGAGCCGGCGGAGAGCTCTCGGGTGAGGCGGACGAGCCGCTCGAGCTTCTCCCGCGCGGAGCCGGCGTCGATCGAGCGGCCCGCCAGCTCGACGCCTTCCTTCAGGTCGCGCGCCCGGCCGCCGACGACCAGCGCGGCCGCCGCGTTCATGAGGACGATGTCCCGCTTGGCGCCTGGCTCCCCGCGCAGGATCGCCCGGATGATCTCGGCGTTCTGCTCGCGGTCGCCGCCCAGCAGATCGCGGATCGACGCGCGCGGCAGGCCGAAATCCTCGGGGCGCACGGTGAAGGTCCGGACGACCCCCTCGCGCACCTCGGACAGCCTGCTCTCACCGGTGTTCGAGATCTCGTCGAGCCCATCGGCTCCGTGCACGACGAAGGCCCGGAACGTCCCGAGCTCGGAGAGGACCCGCGCGAGCGGCTCGGTCAGCGCCGCCGCCGCGACGCCGATCACCTGGGCGTTCGCGCCGGCCGGGTTGGTCAGCGGGCCGAGCAGGTTGAAGACCGTCCGGATGCCGACCTCCCGCCGCGCCGTCATCACGTGCTTCATCGCCGTGTGGAGCAGGGGCGCGTAGAGAAAACCGATGCCGACCTCGGCGACGCAGCGTCCGACCTGCTCGGGATTGAGCTGCAGATTGACTCCGAGCGTCTCGACCACGTCGGCCGAGCCGCACAAGGAGGCGCCGCTGAGCCCGGACATCGAGCGATTGCCGTGCTTGGCCACGCGAAGGCCAGCGCCGGCGACCACGAATGCGGTCGCTGTGGAGACGTTGAACGTCCCCGACGCGTCGCCGCCGGTGCCGCACGTGTCCACGAGCATCTCGCGGTCGGTGCCGGTGAGCGCCGCCGTCTCCTCGGCGCGCGCCTGCACGCGCGCGACCTTCGAGCGCATCACCTGGGCGAAGCCGATCAGCTCCTCGATGGTCTCGCCCTTCATCCGGAGCGCGGTCAGGAAGGCGGCGATCTGCACGTCGGTGGCGGTGCCCGACATGATCGCCTCCATCGCGCCGGCGGCCTCGATGCGCGTGAGATCGCGCCGGTCGACGAGCACTCTTGTCGCCTCGGTGATGATCGGACTCGTCATCCTGGACCCCTCCTCCGGTCCCCGGTCGGGCACACAGAGTAGCACCTCGATAGCCGAGAGGGTCGCCGGGGCGCTTGCACCGCGGCGCATCGGCGAACGGGCAGCTCGCCGCGACGCGGGGCTAGGCGGCGGCGCCGCGGCCGTCGAAGTCGGCGGGGCGCAGCCGATCGAGCCAGCGCTGCACGGCCTGGGCTCTGAGCTCGTGGTCTGCGGGGCAGGCGTGGGCGAGTGCTGCGTCCGAGGCGAGGATCGGCACCTGAGCTCGCAGCGCCAGCGCGAGCGCGTCGGCGGGGTGGCACGTCATCGCCAGATCGTGGCCGTCGCGCCGAACGACCAGCGATGCGTTGACACCCTGCTGATCACCGTCGATCTCGGCGCGCACGACCGCGAGCCCGCCGGCTTCCGCCATGTCGCCGAACAGGTCGAAGATCGGCACGCCGGCGCAGCGCGTCTTGCCCAGCACCCGGGCCAGCCGGTTCGCTTCGTTCATCGGCAGATAGAACGACAGCCAGCGGCTCCGGTCGACGTCCTCGAGAAGCACCGCCCCCGCCCGTCAGCCCTCCGCCCAGCCGCGGAGAAGATTGTGGTAGCAGCTCGTCAGCGCGATCACGGCCCGATGCTCGGGGATCGCCTCGGCCACCTGATTGATGGCCATATCGAGGTCGAAGAGCACGGTGCGCTGGCCGTCGTCGCGGATCATGCTCTGAATCCAGAAGAACGACGCGAGCCGCACGCCCCGCGTCACCGGATTGACACGGTGCAGGCTCGTGCCCGGATAGAGGATCGCGTCGCCGGCCGGCAGCTTGACCGAGTGGGCGCCGTAGGTGTCCTCGACCACGAGCTCACCGCCGTCGTAGTCCTCCGGCCGGGTCAGGAAAAGCGTCATCGACAGGTCGGTGCGGATCCTGAGCGGTGTGCCGGTGACCTGCCGGACCGCGTTGTCCACGTGGGCGCCGAAGTTCATCCCGGGCTCGTAGCGGTTGAACAGCGGCGGGAACACGCGCTGCGGGAGCGCCGCCGACACGAACAGACGGTTGCGCTCGAGAGCGAGCACGATCATCTCGCCCATCTCGCGCGCCTCGGGCGTGCCCTCGGCGATCTGGAGGTTGTGCTTGGCCTTCGCCGACTGGTGGCCGGCGGTCACGCGCCCGTCGACCCATTTCGCGCGCTCCATCAGCTCGTGGCAGCGCGCGACCTGGGCCTCGGTCAGGACTTGCGGCAGATGCAGCAGCATGTCAGAAGCTCCATGTCGCGGTGAGCAGGTAGGTACGCGCCGTCCCGGGAATGTTGTGGTTGGGATGGACGGCGTCGGTGTACCGCTCGTCCGAGACGTTGATGATGTTGCCGCGAAGCTCGAGCGACTTGATCGGCCGGTACGCCGCGGTGAGGTCGCCCCGCACGTACCAGGGCACCTTGTTGGTGTTGATGTTGTTCGCGTATCGACTGCTGGAATAGAACGCGCCGCCGCCCACCTGCCACTGCGGGGTGATGTCCCACGTGGTCCACAGGGTCGCGGTGTGCTTGGCCACGTTCGGGAGGCGCTTGCCCTCGACGGCGATCCCAGAAGCCACGTCCTTGGACTCGAACACCTCGCTGTCGAGGAATGTATAGCCCGAGAAGATGTTCCAGCTCGGCAGGATCGTCCCGGCGGCCGACACCTCGAAGCCGCGCACGCGCTGCTCCCCCTCGTTGATCATGACACCGAGCAGCGGATCGGTCGTTCGCGCGTTGGTCTTGTCGATCTGGAAGACGGCGGTGGCGAGCGCGAGTCGGTTCCCGAAGAGATCCCACTTGGCGCCGATCTCGTAGGCCGTGTTCTTCTCCGGCTCGGCGCTGACGGTGTTGATCGCGAGGGCCAGCCCCTCGGCCGATGGGTTGTACGAGGTGCCGTAGGAGAAGTAGTAGGTCTGCTGCGGCGTCGGCTGGAAGATGAGGGCCGCCCGGGGACCGAACTCGTTGTTGATCTGCGAGAACTGCTGGCGCAGGAACTTGTTCTCGAAGTCCGTGTCGAAGTGATCGAATCGCAGCCCGCCCATGATCTTCAGCCACGAGGTGATCTGAATCTCGTCGACGAAGTACACGCCGAAGCTGAACGCCTCGGTCCGACCGCGGAAGTTCGTGGTCCGGCCCATGTCGGTCGGCCGCAGGGGGTCGGGGAAGATCAGGTTCGTCGTCGGGAGGTTGGTGAACCCCCAGCGCGTGACGTCCTCGATCTCGTACGCGAACTCGAGGCCGGTGACGAGCGTGTGCTTGAGCCCCCAGGTGTCGAAGCGGAGGGTGAAATCGGTTTGCTCGGTGAAGTTGTAGTCCCGCTGGTCGCGCTCGGTGTGCCCCCGTGTGACCGTGATCAAGGAGAGGTCGGTGCCCGGGGACGCGGTGATGGCGGCTGGCGGGGACACGGCGGCCTCGCGGCGGTAGTACGCGACGCGCAGCGCGTTGCGCATCTTGACCGCGTCGTTGAACGCGTGGTCGAGGCGCAGGGTCAGGATGAAGACGTCGTCGCGCTCGAAGTCCTGGTTGGCGAGCCCGTAGTTGTTACCGCGCGGCACGTCGGGGGGTTGGCCGAACACGTAGGGATAGCCGTAGTCCGGCGTGCCTTCGTCATGCGTGTAGTAGAAGTACGCCGAGAACTGCGTGGGTGTGCCGAGCCCGACGATGTAGGACGGCGCAATGCCGAACCGCGACAGCCAGATCTCGTCGCGGTCCACGACATCGTTGTAGTAGCCGAGAAGGTTCAGCCGGAGCGCCGACGTGTCGCCGAGGGGCTGGTTGATGTCGGCGGTGCCGCGCACGGTGGGCCCGTACCCGCTCGTCAGGCTGAGCGTGCGGCTGGGCATGAGGCTCGGCGACTTGCTGACCTGATTGATCGCGCCGCCCGTGGAGCCTCGCCCGAAGATAACGGCCGATGGGCCCTTGAGCATTTCGACCGATTCGAGGTTGAACGTGTCGCGCGAGTACATGCCGAAGTCGCGGATCCCGTCGACGAAGATGTCGTTGCGCGCCGAGAAGCCGCGCAGGGTGAGGTTATCGCCCTGGGCGCCGCCGCCCTCGCCGGCCGCGATGCTGACACCGCTGACGTTCCGCAGGGCGTCGCGCAGGCTGAAGGCCGCCTGCTCGCGCATGACCTCGAGCGGCACGATCGTGATGGACTGCGGCGTGTCCTGCAGCGTATCGGGCAGCTTCGGGTTCGACGACTCGTCGACCTTGTAGCCATTGTTCCGCTGGCCGCGGACGTCGACGCCCGGCATCTTGACGTCGTCCTTGTCCGTGGCCTGGGCATGGGCCGGCGCCGATGACGCGACCAGCAGACCGACCCCGAGCGTGGGCACTACCAGCCGGCGGAGGATTCCTTTTCTGGTGGACGAGCGTTCAACAGAGCGACGAAGTCGACGCATGCCAAGCCTCCGAGACGCGTGATGGACTAGGGCTGGCTGGCACGGGTCGACCCCGATACTTGCTGGCGATTGTCCGCGGTTGAACGCGGCACGCGGACGGGAGCCGACGCTCCCATCCAGCCGCGGAAACGGCGCCACGCGAGCGCGACGCCCGTATAGACGAGAACCACTCCGCCGGTCGACGCGAGACCCGCCACCGCCTGGCCGACGAGGCCCGCGGCCTCGCCGGTGTGAAGCGGCCGCACCCAGCTGCGCAGGCGACGGCCGAGATTTTGCGCGGCGAACGGCTCCCAGCTCACGACCGCGGCGGTTGAAGCATCGAGCGTCAGCTGCGAGCGCGGCGCCGGATGCCACGCCGGCGGCTCCTGGATGATCGCGACAACCGGCGCGCCGGGGCGCTGCGGCAGCCGCATCGTGATCGCGACCCAGCCCGGCACCTGCTGCTCGGCCCGCGCCATGATCGCGGCGAGATTCGTTCGGCGCGTCTCACCAGACGCCGTCGCGTCGGCGCCCTGGCTTCGCTGGCGGCCCCCGCCCTGCGCCATCGGGCCCTGACCGCCGGTCGGCGGAGGCGGCGGCACGTTGCCGGTGAGCCGGTAGAGCAGATCGTTCGCCCACTGGTAGGACATGACCGCGCCGGTGAGCGTGATCACGATCAGCACCGGCGCGCACCAGATGCCGATCGAGTTGTGCCAGTTGACATCACGCGCGCGGCCGCGCAGGGAGAAGCTCGGCACCGTCACCGCTCGCAGCAGGCGGCGGCCCGGGACGCGGGGCCACCAGAGGAACATGCCGCTGATCGCCATGCCGAGGAACGCGAGATTGGCCGCGCCGGTGAACAGCTTGCCGATCTCGCGCGAGCCGAGCCAGCGATGCCAGTCCTCGATCACATGGAGCGCGTTGCCGAGCCACGAGCCGCTGCCGAGCGTCGCGCCTGTATACGGATCGAGGTAGAGCGCGCTCTCGCGGCCGAATGCGACGCGCACGCTCGACCGGGGCTCGGCGCGCACCGTCACCGTCGTGGGCCGCCCCTCCAGGCTCGCCCGGCGCGCGCCGGCGACGATCGCATCGAGGTCGAGACGCGCGGCTCCTGGGGCCTGAGCCGGGACGGTACGCAGATCGCGCTCCGCCCACTCGACCAGCTGCGGCGCGAAGGTGAGCAGCACGCCCGTGGCTGCCATCACCAGAATCACCGCGCCGGCCGTCGTCCCCGTGATCAGATGAAGCCAGAACACCACGGTGCGAGCTTTCACCTCGTGTAGCCTTGTCCAGTCCCCGGGATACGTTCCACCGGCGTGCGGTCCGGCGTCGTCGTCGACCTCGGCGCGCCCTTGATCCGCGCGATCTCCTTCTGCGCCTGCTCCCTGGTGTCGGTGTGCTGGGCAGCGTGCTCGAACGCGTCGAGCGCGCCCGTCGAATCGTTGAGCCGCGCGCGGACCACGCCGAGGTTGAACCACGTCCGGCCGTCGTCCCTGAGCGCCACGGCCTGCGTGAAGGCCTTCTCGCTGGCCTTGAGGTCGCCGGTCTCGTAGTTGAGGCGCGCGATCGTCGACCACACCTCGGGCCGCTTGGTGCCGTGCTCGGCGAGCACGCCGAGATGCTGCAGCGCTTGAGGCCGGCGTCCTTCCTTCACGAGCAGGAACGCCAGGCTCGCGCGTACCTCGTCCGAGTCGCGCAGCGCGAGCGCTTTGTCCCACGCGCGCGCGGCGTCGTCGGCGCGGCCGAGATGGTCGTACGACGTGCCCAGGTCGCGCGCGCCCGCGAACGAGTCCGGATAGAGCTCGACGACCTTCTCGAACGCGGCGGCTGCCTCGGTCCAGCGTCCTTGAGCCGCCTGCGCCTGTCCGTTCAGGTAGTGCGCGAGCACGTGATTCGGAAGGCGCGCTGCGGCCTGGCCGGCGAGATCGGCCGCCTGCGCGTAGTTCTTCTTGTCCATCGCCTCGACCGCCTGGCGGTAGAGGGCGAACGCCGGATCGTCCCACAGGGTCTGGGCGCCGGCCGGCTCGACGCCGCCGGTCGCGCTCGCGATCGCGCAGAACGCGAGACCGACCGCGGTCCAGTGGCTCCCGCGACGCCGGGGTCGCGAGTCGTCTACTCGCTGTGGAGCTCGAAGCGTACCGGCAACGTGACCCATACGGCCACGGCCTCCTTTCCACGCCGCGCGGGCTCGAAGCGCCATGTCCTCACCGCTTCCACGGCGGAGCGATCGAGATCGACATGTCCGGCCGAGCGCGAGACGGCGATCTGGCCGACGTGGCCGTTCGCGAGCACGATGAAGCGCAAGGTCGTGATGCCCTCGACGCCCTGACGCCGCGCCGACTCCGGATAGCGCGGCGTCGTCTGATAGCCCCCGATCGGCCGTACGAACTCGGTGAGCCCGGACGCGCTCTCAGTCGCCGCGATCGTCTGACCGGTCCCGGTGCCGCCGCGCCCGCCGCTCGAGCCCGTGCCGGCGACCGGCAGGTCCCCCGTGGCGAACAGCGCCCCGGCGCCGGCCGGAATGCCGTTGCTCGTGCTCGAGATGCTCGGCGCCGCCGACGCGAGGAAGCGACGATCGGGCGCGATCGGATCCGGCAACGGCGCGGGCTTCTCGGTGCGAGGCGCGTCGTCCATCAGCGACGCAGGCTCGGACGCTACGGGCGTGGGCGCGCTCACCGGCTGCCGAAGAACGGGCTTCGTCAGCGGCGCCTTCACGACCTTCGGCTTGGGCACCTCGGGTGGCGGAACCGGCCGCTCGATCCTCACGAGCTCGATCGGCACCGGCGGCGGGGTCGACGTCGACGTCGCCGCCACCGCGGACATGGCGCCGAGGCCCACGACGTGCGTGATCACCGAAGCCCAGAACGGCCATCCGGCCAGACGGCTCTCCCTCGGCATGACGATCGCGTCGCTCATCACCGCGCCTCCGATGTGGGTGTCACCGCGATCGCCATACGGCTCACACCCGCCAGGCGCAGCGCGTCGAGCACCGCCACCACGTGGCGATGCGCGGCCTCGGCGTCGGCGTTGATGACCATGGCGATCGCCGGATTGCTCTGAAGCAGCCCGCGCACGCGCTGATCGAGATCGCTCATCGCGATCGGCTCGCGGTTCAGATAGGCGTGTCCCTCGCGATCGATCGTGACCGACGCGGTCTCCGAGGCCGCCACCTGCCCCGTCGCGGCCTGCGGCAGGTTCACCGGCAGCCCGGCGTAGACCGCCATCGAGAGGCTCGCCATCATGAAGAACACGAGCAGGAAGAAGACGACGTCGATCATCGGGACGATCTCGATCCGCGCCCGGCGCGACTCGCGACGGCGGAGCTTCATGCGCGCGGCGCCTCGCCGCTTCGCTTGGGCACCTCGGCCAGGAGCAGCTCGAGATGCGAGCCATAGCGCTCGATCGTGTCGTGCATGGCGTCGACGCGGCTGTTGAAGAAATTGAGCGGCACCAGCGCGGCGATCGCGATGCCGAGCCCGACGGCCGTGGCGATCAGCGCCTCGGCCACGCCGCCGGTGATGGCGTGCGGCGAGTTCATCCCGGACTGGCCCATGATGCCGAACGCCGCGATCATGCCCGTCACCGTACCGAGCAAGCCCAGCAGCGGCGAGAGCGTGACGATCGTATCGAGGACGGGCAGGAAGCGCTTGAGCCGTGCGATCTCGGTGCGGGCGGCCGCCTCCATCGCAAGCGTGGGGGCCGGGTTGCGATGCTGAATCCCCGCGGCCAGCACGCGAGCAGCCGGCGACCGCGAGCCTTCGCCGAGCTTCACGGCCTCGGTCCACTCGCCGTTCGCCGCGCGCGACAGAACGAGCTCGGGATCGCGGCTCGTGCCCATGCGCCACCAGGTGAAGGCGCGGTCGATGACCACCGCGAGCGCCAGGACCGAGCACGCCGCGAGCGGGATCATGACCGGTCCGCCGCGCGCCAGGATCACGATCAGTGCTCTCACCGCACGCCTCCAGAAACGCGACCCGACAGACAGCGCATGCGTCCTCCGATTCCTCGCGGCGGCGCCGCGCGGCTTCTCGCGCGGCGGCGACTCGCGATCCGGGCGCTCTGGCCCGGCGCTACAAGGCTGGCTGGCTCTGGCCGGTGAGGGGCTTCGAGCGGGCTGGCTATTTCGTCAGGATCAGCTTGTCCGACTTCGTGATGCGCAGCCGATACTCCTGGCCGTGATGCACGATGATCACTTCGCGGCCCCGCTGGAATAGGGACGCGCTCTCGATGCGGCGCACGGCCGCGGGCTCGGCGGCGCCGTTGCCGGCCGCAGACGGCGCCGGTGTTTCGGGTGCCGCGAGCTCCGAGATTCGGTGTACCGTCTTATTCACATTAGGAGGCCTTAAGAAGTAGCCCGAAGGCGGGATCGTTGTCAAGTCGCCGGGAGCCGCCGCGCCGGCGGCTCAGAGACCCAGGTAGGCTTGCTTCACGTGCGGGCTCGCGAGCAGGCTCGCCCGCGTGCCTTCCAGCACCAGGCGCCCGTTCTCGAGCACGTAGCCCCGATGCGAGAGCTGGAGCGCCCGCGGCACGTTCTGCTCGACGATCATGATCGTCGTGCCCGCGTCGTTGACGCGCTGGAGCGTCTCGAAGATGAGCTTCACCATCACGGGCGCCAGGCCGAGGCTCGGCTCGTCGAGCAGGAGCAGCCGCGGCCGCGCCATGAGCCCGCGCCCGATCGCGCACATCTGCTGCTCGCCGCCCGAGAGCGTGCCGGCCAGCTGACGCTCGCGCTCGCGCAGCCGCGGAAACAGCGCGAACACGCGCTCGAGCCCGTCGGCGCGCCGCGCGCGATCGGTACCGCGGTCGCCGAGCTCGAGGTTGTCGCGCACGGTCATCGTCGGGAAGAGCTGGCGCCCCTCGGGCACGTGGGCGATGCCGCGCGCGACGATCTCGGCCGAGCCGCGACCGTCGAGCCGCTCGCCCTCGAGCTCGATGCGTCCGGCGCGCACCGGCAGGAGCCCGCTGATCGCTCGCAGGGTCGTCGTCTTGCCGGCGCCGTTGGCGCCGATCAGCGCGACCGCCTCGCCCTGGCGCACCTCGAGCGAGACACCGGCGATCGCGGTCAGATCGCCGTAGCCGGCCTCGACGCCGTCAAGCCTGAGGAGCGCGGACATACTCTTCGCCCAGGTAGGCTTCGACCACTTTGGGATGATTCGCGATGTCCGCCGGCGCTCCCTCGGCGATCCGCTCGCCGAAGCTCAGCACGACGATCCGCTGCGAGAGCGCCATCACGGCGCGCATGTTGTGCTCGATCAACAAGATCGAGACGCCGGATCGATGGATGCCGCGGATCAGCCCGATGATCGTCTCGATCTCGGTCGGGTTCAGGCCGGCCATCACCTCGTCGAGAAGGAGCAGCGAGGGCTCGGTGGCGAGCGCCCGCGCCAGCTCCAGTCGCTTGCGCTCGGCGAGCGTCAGCGCGCTTGCGAGGACGCGCTCGCGCGCCGCGAGCCCGACCCGGCCGAGCACCTCGCGGGCGCGCGCGAGCGCGTCGGGCGCGTGCGGGTGCCGGGCGAGCGCGCCGACGCGCACGTTCTCGAGCACGGTCATGCGTGGAAAGGGCCTGACGATCTGAAACGTCCGCGCCAGACCGAGGCCGCAGATCGCGTGCGGCGCTAGCCCGACGATCGATCGGCCGTCGAGGCGAATATCGCCCGTGTCCGGCGCGAGGAACCCCGAGAGGAGATTGAAGACGGTCGTCTTGCCGGCGCCGTTCGGCCCGATGAGCCCGAGGATCTCTCCCCTGGCCACCGACAGATCGAGGCCCGCGACGGCCTGCAGGCCGCCGAAGCGCTTGGCCAGCCCGCGCGCCTCGAGCAGATTCATCGACCGGAGCTCGACGACCGCGCCAGCGCCCGCATGAGGCGCGGGTAGGCGCCTTCCGGCAGGAAGAGCACCACGGCGATCAACAGCACGCCGTAGGCGATCAGGTGCGCGCCGTGCAGCCCGCCCTGCCCGAGGTAGAGCCGCGAGATCTCGGCGAGGGGTGTGAGGATGAACGAGCCGAGGATCGGTCCCAGCAAGGTGCCGGCGCCGCCCACGATCGGCCGGATGATGATCTCGACCGAGAGCGGGATGCCGAAGAGCGTGTTCGGCTGCAGCGAGAACAAATAGAATGCATAGAAGGTGCCGCCGAGGCCCGTGAGGAACGACGACACGATCATCGCGAGCATCTTGTACTTGAACGCGTTCACGCCGAGCGCCTCGGCGGCGGTCTCGTCCTCGCGAATCGCCGCCAGGTAGACACCGAACCGCTGGCGCTCGATCGCCCAAGCGGTCGTGGTGGCCACGAGCATCAGCGCCAGCGCGATGTAGTAATAGGCGCGGCCGTCCTGGAACTGGAACTGGCGCGGGTTGCCCGTGAACGTGATGTAGAGCCCGAGCGGACCACCGAGCGCGTCGATGTTCGTGACCGCGATGCGACAGATCTCGGCGAACGCCACCGTGAGCAGCACGAAATAGAAGCCGCGCAGGCCGAAGCGAAATCCCAGATAGCCGATGATCGCGCCGAGCGCCGCCGCCAGCGCGCCGCCGATCAGCATGCCGATCCACGGCGTCAGGCCGAGCTCGATCGAGAGCACCGCCGCCGTGTAGCCGCCGACGCCGACGAACGCGGCGTGACCGGCCGACAGCTGGCCCGCGTAGCCGCCGACGATGTTCCAGGCCTGACCGAGGTATCCGTAGAAGAAGATCAGGATGAAGAGGGTCAGCGCGTAGGAGCTCAGCACCGCCGGCAGCACGAGCAGCGCCACCAGCGCGCCCGCGAGCGCCCACTTCATGAGGCGCGGCGACCAAACAATCCAGCGGGCCGGAAGAGCAGGATCACGACCAGGAGCGAGAAGCTGAACAGCTCCTTGAGGGACGGCTTGAGGAACACGGCGCCGAGCGACTCGGCCAGCGAGACGAGGAGCCCGCCCACGAACGCGCCGAGGAGGCTCCCCATCCCGCCGATGATCACGATGTTGAACGACGCCACAGAGAGCGAGAGGCCGGTCGGCGGCTGAAACGGGAGGATCGGCGACACGAGCGCCCCTGCGGCGCCGACACACGCCGCGCCGATGCCGAACGCCACCGCGTACACGCGCCGCACGTCGGCGCCGATCACGAGCGCTCCGTACGTGTTGTCCGCCGCCGCGCGCACCGTGCGCCCGAGGTCGGTCTTGAAGAGAAACCCCCAGAGCACGAGGGTCAGCGCGACGGCAACCACGAACGTGACGAGGCGCGCCACGTCGACGAAGACGGGCCCGATCCAGATGGCGGCGGCCGCCAGCGGCGAGCGCACCCGCGTCGGCTCGGGGCCGAAGAGCACCAGCGCCAAATTCTCGAGCACGAGCGCGACGCCGAGCATGAGAAGGATTTGCATCTCATGCGGCGCCGCCACGATGCGATCGACCAGCCCGCGCTGCACGAGAAACCCGAGCCCAAACAGCGCAAGCGCACACACCACGAAGCTCACATAAGGATCAACACCCGCGCGCATCGCCAGGACATACGCGAGATACATCCCCCACACCATCATGTCCCCATGCGCAAAATTCACGACCCGCATCACCCCAAAAATAAGCGTCAACCCCACCGCCATGAGCGAATAGACGCCGCCGAATAGCAGCCCGCTCAGCACCCCCTGCACGACGAGCGTCAGATCCACGCAACCCCCCGCCACCCACACGCCACCCCCCACGATCCGGCCGCCGCACTTCTCACGCATCGGCCAACAGCGGTCGGCTCTACGGATCTGAGACGTTCGACGGATCCAAGAACACGCCGGCAGAAATCGTTCGTGATCGCGGCAACGGACCTCGACCACGAATGACGGGCGCGTGTCAGGTAGAGGGGGTGGGGTCGGCGGGACTCGTTCCCGGCACGCGGCGACGGACGCCTGCGCGCCCAGATGGAGCTCAGCCGCCGCGGAGCAGCGTACGCGTGCCGCGTGGTCCCGCCGACCCCACCCCCTCTGCCTGGCACGCGCCCGCCGCCAGCGGCCTAGGCGCGAGGACGAGGAAATACGAATTTCTGCAGAGCGGCTTCTTTGGGCCAGACTGCGACGGGCTTCTGCTGCAGGATCTGGATCATGGTGGGGATAGCGTTGGCGTTGTCGCCAACGTCGTTGAAGACGACCGGGCCGCCGTACTGCATGAGGCCGCCCGAGTAGTTGGTCTTCTTCATCGCCTCGACGATCGCGTCCGGGTCGTCGAGCTTCTCCGCACGCTCCAGGATGTCGGCGATGACGAACACGGCGTCGTACGAGTAGCCCGAGTTCGTGTCGAAGGTCTTGCCGCCCGAGCGCTTCTTGAACTCTTCGGCAACGGTGTTGGTCTTCGGGTTCTTGAAGTTCGCCCACGGCACGCTCGTCAGCACGTACTCGAGGTCTTCTTTGAGCTGCGCCAGCTGCCCGGCCTCGTAGATGCCGGGGCTGCCGGGCCCCACGATGCCCATCATCTCGACCCGCTGCTTGCGGATCTCGGGGAACAGCAGGAGCGCCGAGGCCGGACGCGTGATCGGCGCGATGATGTCGGGCTTCGCGGCTTTGGCTTTCGAGACCTCGGTCGAGAGATCCGTCGGCGGCTCGGGCCACGGAATGACCTCGACGATGTCCCACGACGGGTTGGCGGCCTTGTGCGCGGCCTGGAAGCCGCGCGCCTGGTTCTGGCCGAAGAGATCGTTGCAGTACATCAAGACGACGCGCTTGGGCGAGACGTTGGCTTCCTTGAAGATGTCGATGAAGTACTGGACCGCCTTCCGCCCGAAGCTCGAGCCGGTCGGGAAATTGCGGTAGACGTACTGCACCTTCTGCTGACCGCTCTTCACCGACGCCGCGACGTTCGCTGTGATCGGATCCGCGGCCGCGATGTCGATCAGGAACGGCACGCGCCGCTGCTGGGCCACCGACACCATCGCGTTGGTGCTGCCCGAATCGAAAGAGCCCAGGAGCATCTGGGCGCCCTGGCTCACCACGCGCTCGGCCTCGACGCGGCCGTTCTCTGGCTTGGTCTGCGTGTCGCCGAGAATCAGCTCGAGCTTGAGCCCGTTCTTGCCCTTGATGCCGCCCGCCGCGTTGACCGCGTCAACTGCCATCTGCGCGCCGAGCCGGCAGGCCTGGCCGGGCTCGGCGAGCGCGCCAGTCACTGGATGGATCGTGCCGATCTTGAACGTCTTGGGCTGCGCGCGCAGCGGGAGCGGAAAGCCGAGCGCCGCGGCGCCGCCGACGGTGGTCGTGAGAAAAGTCCGACGCTTCATTCGAAGCCTCCCCTATTGGTTGGCGCGCCGGTCATCCGCCCAGAAGCTCCTTGGCGATGATCATGCGCTGGATCTGGTTCGTGCCCTCATAGATCTGCATGATCTTGGCGTCGCGCATGTACCGCTCGACTGGAAACTCGCGCGTGTACCCGTACCCGCCGAAGATCTGCACGGCATCGGTGGCCACCTTCATGGCGGCGTCCCCTGCCCAGCACTTGGCCATCGACGCTTCGAAGGTGTTGCCGCGGACGCCCTCGTCGACCTGGCGCGCGGCGTGGTGCACCATCAGCCGAGCCGCGTGCACCTGCATCGCCATGTCCGCCAGCATGAACTGGATGCCCTGGAACGAAGCGATCGGCTGGCCGAACTGCTGGCGCTCCTTCGCGTACGCGGCGGCGGCGTCGAGCGCCGCCTGGCCGATGCCGACCGCCATCGCGCCCGTCATCGGCCGCGTCACGTCCAGCGTACGCATCGCGATCTTGAACCCCTCGCCTTCCTCGCCCAGGCGCTGCTCGACCGGCACCGCGCAGTCCGAGAAGTGAAGGGCGACGGTGGGCGAGCAGCGGATGCCCATCTTCTTCTCTTTCTTGCCGACCGAGAACCGGGGCATACCTTTCTCGATGACGAACGCGGTGATGCCCCGGGCGCGCTTGCCCGGATCGACCGTCGCGAACACGGTGATCACGTCGGCGTGGTCGCCGTGCGAGCACCACTGCTTGGAGCCGTTCAGGACGTAGTGATCGCCCTTCCGTACGGCGGTCGTCCTGAGGCTCGCGGCGTCGGAGCCGGAGCCCGGCTCCGAGAGCGAGTAGGCGGCCATGAACTCGCCGGTGGCCAGGCGCGGCAGATACTTCTTCTTCTGCTCCGCGGAGCCGGCCAGGAGGATCGGGATCCCGCCGAGCGGATGCGCGCCGAAATTCGTCGTCGTCCCCGCGCACGCCCAGCCGAGCTCCTCGGCGACGAGCGAGAGCGCCAGACAGCCCATGTCCGTGCCGCCGTATTCCTCGGGCACCCAGATCCCGAAGAGGCCGGAGTCGACGAGCGCCTTCATCGATTCGGTCGGATAGCTTTCAGCTTCGTCGTACTGCGCGGCGTTCGGCGCGATCCGGTCGCGCGCGACCTTGCGAGCGAGGTCCCGGATCATGCGCTGCTCTTCGGTCAGGTAGAACAGGTCGTTCATGGCACGTCTCCCTCAGACGATCTGGCGCCGCCGCAGCTCGGCCAGCCGCTCGGGTGAAAGGCCGAGGGCGTCGCCGTAGATCTTCTCATTGTGCTCGCCGAGTCTGGGCGGAAAGCTGAGCGCCGGCGGCTCGCCCACCGGTGGGGCCGGCAGCGAGATCCGGAGCCCCGATCGCGGGTCGGTCACCTCGATCAGCCGCTCGGCGACGAGGTGGTCGGTCATCATGTCGGCGAGCGTGTTCACGCGGGACACGGGCACGCCGGCGCCGCGCAGTGCCTCGAGCGCCTCCGCGCTGGTGAGCTCGGCGAAGCACCGTGCGAGCTCGCGGTCGATGCGGTCGACGTCGGCGATGCGCCCGGCGTTGGCGGCGTACTCCGGCCGCGCGAGCCCGCCAAAGCGGGGCAGCGCCATCAGCGCGGCCCATTGCTGATCGTTGCCGACCGCCAGATAGACGTGACCGTCGCGGGTGCGATGGACCGCGACCGGCGCGAAGAACTGGTGGCGGTTGCCCTTGCGCGTCACGCGCTCGCCCAGGCTCGAGAGCACGACCGGCGCGACCATCCACGACACCGCGCTCCGTAGCATCGACACGTCGATGCGCGCGCCCTCGCCGGTCGTGGCACGGCGATAGAGCGCCTTCATCACCTCGCTGTAGCCGTGCTCGGCCGCGCCGAGATCGACCATCGGCAGGCCGAAGACCAGCGGTGAGCCGTCCACCTCGCCGGTCAGCTCCATGAAGCCGCTGCGCGCCTGGAGCACCGGGTCGTACGCCGCCTCGTCGTGCTCGGGCCCAAAGCCGGTGATGCCGAGCCAGATCAGGTCACGCTTGACCGCCGACAAGGTCGCGGGCTCGATCCCGAGCCGCGCGTAGCCGCGCGGCCGCTGGTTGCACGCGAACACGTCGACCCGGAGCTTGACGATCAGCTCGCGCAGAAGGGCCTGACCCTCCGGGTGGCCAAGGTTCAGCGTGATGGCTTCCTTGCCGCAGTTGTTCGGCAGGAAGTAGCTGCGCATCGCCGGCTCGGGGAGCACCTCGCGGCCGACGAATCGGTTGGGATCGGGCCGCTCGCCGTTCTCGACGCGGACGACACGCGCGCCGTCGCACGCCAGCCGATAGGTCAAGAACGGCAGGGTCGTGGCCTGCTCGAGGCTCAGCACGGTCACGCCGCTGAGCGCGCTCACTGCCGTGGCCGGCGATCGACGACGCGCACCGCTTTGCCTTGTGCCCGCTCGATCGCGCCGGGCGCGCAGAGACGGATCTCGGGGCTCAGAGCGAGTAGGTCGTGAAGCTCGCGCCGGATCCGCCCCGCGACTCCGGGATCGCACCCCGCCTCGGTCTCGACCATGATCGTCATCCGCTCACCGCCGGCCTCGGTGTCGATCAGCACCTGATACTCGTGGCTCACGCCGGCGTGGCGCAGCAAGGTCGTCTCGATCTGGCGCGGATAGAAGTTGATCCCCTTGTAGATGACCATGTCGTCGACCCGGCCGCGGAGGCGGTCGAGCCTGAGCGCCGTGCGTCCGCAATCGCAGCGGGCGCGCGAGATCACGCGCGTCAGATCGTGGGTCCGATATCGGATCAGCGGCAGCCCCTCGCGCGTCAACGTCGAGACGACCAGCTCGCCCTCGGCGCCGTCTGGCACGACCGCGCCCGTCGCCGGATCGACGATCTCCGGGTGATAGTGATCCTCCCACACGTGAATGCCGGCGCGGGCCGCGCAGTCGATCCCGAGACCCGGGCCGCCGGTCTCGGTCATGCCGATAATGTCGAAGCTGCGGATGGAGAGTTCGCGCTCGATCCGCGCCCGCAGCTCGTCGGACCACATCTCCGAGCCGAGGATCCCGACGCGGAGCGAGAGGGAGCCAAGGTCGAAGCGATCCTCACGCGCGGCTTCGATCAAGCGCAAGGGATATGTCGCGATCGCCGTGACGACGGTCGCCCTGAGGTCGCGCATGAGCCTGAGCTGCAGGCCCGTCCGCCCGGCGCCCGTCGGAATCACCATCGCGCCGAGACGCTCGGCGCCATAGTGAAAGCCAAACCCGCCGGTGAACAAGCCGAACGATGGCGTGATCTGGATGACGTCGCTCCGCCCGACGCCGGCGGCGACGTAGCAGCGCGCCATCACCTCGCCCCACTGCGCGACGTCGGTCGCCGTGTACGGGTTCAAGATCGGGTTCCCGGTCGTGCCGCTCGACATCTGGATGCGTCGGTAGCCCTGAGTGCGATCGCACGCGAGCCCGTACGGGTAGGCGTCGCGCAGCTCTTCCTTCGTCAGGAAGGGCAGCCGTCGCCAATCCTCGACGCGCGCGATGTCCTCCGGATGAACGCCGGGGAGCCGGCGGGCCCACGCGGGCTCGGCCAGCACGCGCGCGAGCGTCGTCCGCATCCGCTCGACCACGAGGCGCTCGAGAGCCGCGCGGTCGAGCGACTCGAGCTCCGGCTGCCACATCGCCGTCACGGTCACCGAGTCTAGCCCGGATTATTCACGACCGCGCTCGCGTGCCGCCGGCGAGCCCGCGTCGGTCCGCGCGCGGTCGAGCCCGAGGTAGGCGGTGCGCACACGCGGGTCCGCCGACAGCTCGGCGCTCGTGCCCGAGGTGACCAGGCGGCCGGTCTCGAGCACGTAGCCGCGCGAGGCCAGCGCCAGCGCGCGGCGCGCGTTCTGCTCGACCAGCAGGACGGCGACGCCGTCGTGGTTGATCCGACGGATCACGCGAAAGATCTCGCGCGCGAGCATCGGCGCCAGCCCGAGCGACGGCTCGTCCAGCAAGAGGAGCCGCGGCCGGGTCATCAGCGCCCGGCCGATCGCGAGCATCTGCTGCTCGCCGCCTGACAAGGTGCCCGCGATCTGCGGCCGCCGATCGCGGAGCACGGGAAAGACGCCGAATACCGACTCGAGGCGCCCGCCGATCTGCGAACGCTCCACCGTGTGGCCGCCCACCAGGAGGTTCTCGAGCACGGTGAACTCGGGGAAGATCTCGCGGCCCTCGGGCACGTGGCTCACGCCGGCGGCGACGATCGCATCGGCGGGCACGTGCGTGATGTCACGGCCCTCGTAGCGGATGCGGCCTCGCGTCGGCCGCACGAGCCCGGACACGGCGCGCAGGGTCGTCGACTTGCCGGCCCCGTTGGCCCCGAGCAAGGTGACGATCTCGCCGGGCGCGACGCTCAGGCTCACGCCCTCGAGCGCGCGACGCTTGCCGTAGGCCACGGCCACGTCGTCGAGCTCGAGCACCGCGCTCACGCCTCCTCCTCGCTTCCCAGGTACGCTTCCACCACGGCCGCATCGTTCACGATCTCGCGCGGCGCGCCCTCGGCGATCTTGCGGCCGTGATCGAGGACGGCCACGCGGTCCGAGATGCCCATGACGAGCTCCATGTCGTGCTCGACCAGCACGATCGTCAGACCGCGCTCGTCCCTGAGACCCCGGATCACCGCCATCAAGGTCTGGGTCTCCGTGGGATTGAGTCCGCCGGCCGGCTCGTCCAGCAGCAGGAGACGCGGCTCGGCGGCGAGCGCCCGGGCGATCTCGAGCCGCTTCTGGGCGCCGAGCGGCAGGCTGCCCGCCTCGGTCGCGGCGGCTGACTCGAGCCCCAGACGCGCCAGCAGCGCGCGGGCCGTCTCGCGCGCTTGCGTCTCTTCGCGGCGAACGGACGGCAGCCCGAGGGCGCCGCGAATCACGCCCGTGCGCAGGTGGGCGTGGCGGCCGATCAGGACGTTGTCGAGTGCTGAGAGCTGACGGAAGACCTCGGTGTTCTGAAACGTGCGCGCGACGCCGCGCCGCGCGATCTCGTGGGGCGCCAGCGCGAGCAGGTCGTCGGCGCCGAGCCTGATCCGGCCCGAGAGCGGGCGGTAGAGCCCAGTGACCACGTTGAACACGGTCGACTTGCCGGCCCCGTTGGGGCCGATCAGGGCGAAGATCTCTCGATCGCGAGCTTCGAAGCTGAGCTCGCTCAGCGCGGCCAGACCGCCGAAGCTGATCCAGAGATCTTCGACCCCGAGCACCGCCCTACTCGGACTTGAGCCAGTCCGTCAGCTGCTTGAAGCGCCCGTGCTCGACGCGAACCCAGAAGCCCTGCTTCTGCGCCTCGTGATCGGAGCCGATCGTGATCGGCGGCAGGATCCCGGTCTCGAAGCCCTTGAACGAGTCGAACGCGGCCATCAGCGAGTCGCGCGTGAGATTGCGTCCCGCGCGCTTGGCCCCCTCCGCGAACATCATCGCGGCGAAGTAGCCGGCGATCGAGTAGCGGTTGGGCTCGTTCTTCGGGTGGTAGCGCTGCATGTGCTCGCGGTAGAGCTTGACGCCCGGCAAATCGGAGGTGAGCGGGTCGGGCCACAGCGACAGGCCCTCGACGCCCTCGGCGGCGTCGCCCGCGAGCCCCAGATAGCGCTCGTCGGTCAAGGGCCCGGTGGACACCATCAGCGTGTCCTTCCAGCCGATCTTCTGCCGCTCCTTCAGCGCCTGCGCGCCCGGCCCCGGAACGAGCACGAGGAACGTCACCTCGGGCTTGGCGGCCTGGAGCTTCGCGATCTGCGCGCTCACGTCGGTCACGCCGCGCTTGACCGACTCGGCGGCGACCAGCTTCAAGTTGTATCGCGCCAGGTCCTTCTCGAACGCGGTGAGGAACGACTTGCCGTACTCGTCGTCCTGATAGAGCGCGGCGAACCTCTTGATCTTCCGCTGGCCGGCCAGGTAGTCGATCATCATCTTGGACGACCGGTCGCTGAGCGTCATCCCCTGGATGATGTGGCGCTTGCCTCGAGTCACCGGCGAGCTCTGGTACGGAAACAACAGCGGTACCTTGTTCTCCTCGAGGTATTCGAGCGTCGCGACGACCGGCGGCGAGCCCTGCGGAATGATGATCGCGAACACCTTGTCCTGCTCGACCAGCTTCTTCGTGTTGGCGACCGCGTCCTGCGGCCGGTAGCCGTCGTCGTAGTACACGGTCCGGACCTTGCGCCCGTGGATCCCGCCGGCGTCGTTGACGACGCGGAAGTAGAGATCCACCCCGAACTTCGTGATCTGCTCGCCCGTGAACGCGAGCGGGCCCGAGAACGAGTTCGAGCTGCCGATCACGATCTCGGTGTCGGTGACGCCCTGCTGCGCGGCGGCGGGCAGCGCGCCCATGGTGAGGGCCAGGAGCAGCACGAGGCTTGCACGACGAATCATCGATCGTCTCTCCTTGTGAAAAGGGGCCAGGCGCCGGCCCCCGGGATTCTTCGGAGCGCGCTCGCGATGCCGCCCGGCATGAACAGCATGGACGTGACCAGGATCGCGCCGAAGATGAGCGGACGGTAGTTCTGGAAGCCGGCCAGCGAATCGTTGAGGGTCGTGATGACGGCGGCGCCGATCACCGAACCCAAAATCGATCCGAGACCGCCGACGATGATCATCGCGACGAAATCGACCGAGAGGAACACGTCGAACGAGTCGGGCGACACGAAGCCGACCACCAGCGCGAAGAGGCCCCCGGCGACACCCGTGTAGAACGCCGACACCACGAATGCGAGCGTCTTGTACGCGGCCAGGTTGACGCCGCTGGCCTGTGCGGCGATCTCGCTCTCGCGCACCGCCAGGAGCGCGCGCCCGGTGCGCGTCCGGCTGATGTTGACGGCGGCTGCGATCAGGAGCGCCGCAACGGCCACGACCAGGTAATACCGCGCGGTGTCGGTCGCGAGGCTCCACGGGCCCAGGCGCGCCGCCGGCACGTGCAGGCCGTCGTTGCCGCGCGTCAGTCCGTCGAGGTTCAGGATCGCCTCGACCACGACGAATCCGAAGGCGAGCGTCGCCATCGCCAGGTAGAGCCCCTCCAGGCGCAGGCACGGCACGCCGAGGGCGAGGCCCACCGCGCCGGTGACGAGACCGGCCAGCAGCAAGGCTACCGGGACGGGCAGCGCCGGAGCGCGGATCGTCAGGATGGCTGCCGCGTACGCGCCGATCGCCAGGAAGCCGGCGTGGCCGAACGAGAGCTGATTCGTGTAGCCCGAGAGCAGGTTCAGGCCGATCGCGACGATCGCGTTGACCGCGATCAGGCTCGCTAGGAAGACGAAGTAGGGCGGCGCCGCCCACGGCCAGCCCACGACGACCACGGCGCCGGTCGCGAGCGCGGCGCGGCGCATCACACCTTCCGCCGGGCGACGCGCCCGAGCACACCGCCCGGACGCACGATCAAGATCGTGATCATGACCAGGAACGGCACCGAGTGCTTGATCGACGCCGGCAGATAGAGCGGCGCCAGGTTCTCGAGCACGCCGAGCAGCATGCCGCCGACGACCGCGCCCGGCATCGAGCCGAAGCCGCCCAGGACCGCCGCGGTGAATCCGTTGATCGCGACCAGGCCCATCTTCGATGAGAGGAAGATGACCGGCGCGATCAGCACGCCGGCCACGGCGCCGACGACCGCGGCAATCATCCACGACGAGGAATAGACGCGCTCGACGCTGATCCCCATGAGGCGCGCCGCGCGCTGGTTCTGCGCCACCGCGCGCATGGCCCGGCCGAGCCGCGTCCAGCGGAAGAGGGCGCCGAGCGCCAGCATCATCCCGAGCGAGGCGCCGATGATGCCGAGCGAGATGGGCGCCACACGGAGCGGTCCCACCATCAGCGGCCGGTTCGAGAAGAACGAAGGAAACGGAAACTCGTCGTGAGTCCACGTGACGCCCGCGGCCGAGCGCAGCATCAGCGAGAGCCCGAGCGTGATGATCAGCACGTCGAAGTGGGTGGCCGAGATCGCGTGGCGGATCACCACCCGCTCGAGGACGAACCCCAGCAGCGCGGCCGCGATCACCGCGACCGCGAGCGCGACGATCAGCGGCGCCTGGAGCACCTGCATGGCGGTCCAGCCGACGAACGTCGACACCATCAGCATCTCGCCCTGGGCGAAGTTGAGCGTGCGGGTGGCGTTGTAGACGATCACCAGCGCGATCGCCATCAGCGCGTAGATCGAGCCGGTCGCGAGGCCGCTGACGACGACGTGGACGAGTGAGACCCAGGTCATGAGGCCTCGAAGCGACAGGCCGGCGCGCCCGTGGCGACACACGCGGTCTCGACGACCGTCCGCGGTCTACCGAAGATCGAGGCCGCGAGCGATTCGAGGACGCCGCGGGTCAGATGGCACACCGGGACCGCCGAGTGGCCATAGGCTTCGGCGACCGGCGAGTGGCGCACGCTCACGGCGAGATCGGTCGCCGTGAGCCGTTCGAGCGCGAACTGGCCCCAGCCGATCTCACCGCCGATGCGCAGCAGACGGCTCACCCGTTCCTGCACACCGCCGTCGAGCGACGCCGCGGCCCGCGCGCCGCCCGCCCGGCCGCCGGCGGCGATGCACGCCGCCGCGCGCTCGCCGAGCGCCGCCTCGACCGCCTTCTGCAGCGCGACCAGGGTCTCCGGCCGGATCAGCAGATAGCGCGCGCCGCCGAGCGTGAGCCCGCCGCGGCCGTCGGCCTCGAGCGCGGGCATCGCGCTCATCGAATCACTTTTGCCCACATCGACGACTCCCAGCCTTCTTCGAGGAACGCGCGGATCTCGCGACGGCTGTAGTCGCCGAGGCCGAGATGCTCGAGCGCTCGTCCGCGGCCCGACAGCGGGCGTCCGAGCAGCGCGCCGAACGTCAAGAGCAGTCCCGACACTCCCGGTGTGTCGACGCCGGCCGCGCGTCCGGCCGACTCGAACAGCGCCAGACCGAAGGCGACGTCCTCGGTGACGTAGCGATGCTCGAACGTGAGGATCTCGCTCCAGAGCCCGCTCGCGACCAGCTTGGCCTTGGCCCCCGCGCCGTAGAGCCCCTCGGCGGCGCGCGCCTCGTCGTAGTAGGTCGCGAGCTCGTAGTGCGGCGCCGGGTAGCCCCAGCCCTCTCGCGCGGCGACCCGCTCGGCGTCGACGACGTCGATCAGCCGCTTGGTGCTCGCCGTCGTTCCCGCGGCGTGGACGTCGAAGCTTCCGCCGTCGATCGGGCCCGCGTTGAGCAGCACGAGCGGCGGATGGATGACCGGCCCCGCGTTGGTCAGCGCCGCGTCGAGCGCGTCGACGCACGGCCGCGCGGCGGGAAACAGATCGGCCAGCCGCGCGAACGTCTGCTTGCCGCGCGAGGCCGGGAACACGCCGAGCGGGAGATTCGCGGCCCGCACCGGCGCCGACGCCGCGGCGGGGCCCGTCTTGCGGGTGAGATACGGCAACGTGCCGGTCTCCGCGAGCGCGAACGGCAGCTTCGCGCCCGCTCGGGCGAGCGCGCGTGCCATCGCGTAGCTGCCGAGCGTGCCGGGCGTCAATAGAATGATGTGCCGCTCGGTGACGTGCGGCGCCAGACGCTTGGCCAGGTCGTCGTGGCCGGTCGCCGGAATCGGCGCGACGAGAATCTCGGCGCCGGCGACCGCCTCGCCCAGATCGGTCGTCGCGCGCGCGAGCCTCGCGGCGCCGGCGCGGCCCTCCGCGGTCAACGTGATCCTCGAATCGCTCGCGACCGGGCCGAGGGCCTGAGCGCTGCGGCCCCAGAGACGGACGCTGTGGCCGGCGAGCGCCAGGTCGGCGGCGGTCGCGAACCCGCCGTTGCCGGCGCCGAGGACCGCGACGTTCACGCGATCGCCCCGGTGGCGTGAAGCTCCGCGATCTTCACGTTCGAGTACTTGAGCACGCGGCTCAGGATCTCGTTGGTGTGCTCGCCCAATCGCGGAGGCGGCGTCAGCTCGAGCCCCATCGCGCCGTCGATCTTGATCGGCGTGCCGAGCGTGTTGATCTTGCCGTGGCGCGGGTGATTCATCTCGGCGACCATCCCGCGCTGGAGCACCTGCGGATCGGCCAGCACGCGGTCGACCGTGAGGATCGGCGTCGCGGGCACGTTGGCCGTCTGCAACCGGTCGAGCCATTCGCGGGTCGTCCGCGTGCGGAACGCCGCCTCGACCAGCGGCATCAGCACGTCGCGGTGCAGGACGCGGTCGCGGTTGGTCGCAAATCTGAGGTCGCGCTCCCATTCCGGGTGATCGACCGCGCGGCAGAAGAGCGGCCAGAACTTCTCGGCGAAGATCGCGACGATCAGGTGGCCGTCGCGCGTCTGCAGGGCCGAGTACGGCACGACCGAGGCGTGGCCCGAGCCGAGCGGCGTCGGCACGCGGCCGTTCGTCCAGAAGTACTGCGCGATGTAGGTCAGGAGCGAGACCTGGCAGTCGAGCAGCGAGAGATCGATGTGCGCGCCCTCGCCGGTTCGCTCCCGGCGAAACAGCGCGCCCGAGATCGAAAACGCGCCGAAGAGCGAGCCTGCGAGGTCGGCCATCGGCAGCCCCATGCGCGCCGGCCGGCCGCCGGGCTCGCCGGTGACGGACATCGCACCGCCCATCGCCTGCAGTGCCAGATCGAAGGCGGGCCAGTCGCGATAGGGCCCCTCCTGGCCGTACGCCGACACGGAGCACACGATGATGCGCTGGTTCAGCGACCAGAGCTTCGAGTACGCCAGGCCCATGCGCTCCATGATCCCGGGCCGGAAGTTCTCCCAGACGACGTCCGACTGACGCACGAGGTCGTAGAAGACCTCGCGTCCGCGCTCGCGCGCGAGATCGAGCGCCAGCGATTTCTTGTTGCGGTTGATCGACAGAAAGTACGCCGACTCCCCGTCGGGCATGAACGGCGGGCCCATGATCCGCATCGGATCGCCGCCGTCGGGGTCCTCGATCTTGATCACCTCGGCGCCCATATCGGCGAGCAACATCGAGCCGTAGGGCCCCGCGAGCATGCGTGAGAGGTCCAGAACGCGAACGCCTTCGAAAAGCTTCATCTCGACTCCTGCCGCGACGGGCGCGACGTCTGGGTCATTGAACGGACTCGCTCGGCGGTGATCGGCAGCTCGGTGAAGCGCGCGCCGATCGCGTCCTTGATCGCGTTGCGGACGGCGGCGGCGACGGGGATCACGCCCGACTCACCCAGCCCCTTTGCGCCGAACGGCCCCTCGGCGTCGATCGACTCGATCAGCCGCACGACAATCTCCGGCATCTCGCCGGCCTTGAGCACCGCGTAGTCCATGAACGTCTGGCTCAGCACCTGCCCTTGCTCGACGACCAGCTTCTCGGCGAGCGCGTAGCCGAGCCCCATATGGATGCCGCCGTGCACCTGGCCCTCGGCGGCGGCCGGGTTCAGCGCGCGCCCGACGTCGTGAGCCGACACGACCCGGCGCACGGCGACGTGCCCGGTGTCCGGGTCGACGTCGACCAGCACCGCCTGGAATGCGGAGGTGTAGGCCGCCGACACGTTGCCCTGGAAGTCCTTGTCCAGCATCGTGGTCGGCGGATCATAGAACGCTTCGGCCACCAGCACACGCCCGCCGCCCCGGAAGTGTCCGGCGCGCGCGACCGCCTCGTACGGAAGGCGCCGCGCCGGCTCGCGCTTGACGAAGATGAAGCCGCCCTGCACGGCGAGCGCGGCGGCGGGCTCACCGAACTGCGCCGCGGCCATCTCGAGGAGCTGCGCCTTCAGCTTCTCGGCCGCGAGCCGCGCGGCGTTGCCGGCGATGAACGTGGTGCGGCTCGCATGGGTGCCGACGTCCCACGGCCTGACGCTCGTGTCCGAGTTCACCACGTCGACGCGTCCGAGCGGCACGCCGAGGGTCTCGGCGACGATCATCGCCAGCACGGTCTCCGAGCCCTGGCCGATCTCGCTGGCCCCGGTGATCAAGATGACCTTGCCGAAGTCGTCGAGCTTCACGATCGCGCCGCAGCCGTCCGAGCGATAGATGCGCGCGCCGCCGCCGACGTGGAACATGCCGGCGTAGCCGACGCCGCGCCGGCAACCCGGCAGCGGCGGCGGCGGCGACTTCACGATCTCCTCAGCCGCCGCGTCCAGGCATTCGCGCATCGCGAACGACGTGAGCACGAAGCCCTGCGGGTTGACGTCGCCCTGCTTGGTCGCGTTCAGCCGTCTGAGCGCGAGCCGATCCATGCCGAGGTGATCGGCGAGGTCGTCCATCTGCGACTCGACCGCGAACGTCGACTCGGGGTTGCCGTACCCGCGCATCGAGCCCGAGTAGGGGTTGTTCGTGTAGACGATCGTCGTGTCGAATCGCACGTTCGGCACGCGGTAGAGGCCGGCCACCGTCGACATCATCACGTACGGCGTCGTCGACCCCCACGAGGTGTAGGCGCCGCCGTCGATGGTCACGTGGGCGTCGCGGGCGAGCAGCCGCCCGTCGCGGTCGGCCGCCGTACGCAGCTTGATCGCGCAGGGCTCGCGCGTGGGACACGCCACGAACTCCTCCACCCGGTCGAACTCGATCTTGACCGGGCGCCGCGCCGCGCGCGCCAGCAGCGCGGCGATGACGTCGATCGGGTAGATGTCGAGGCCGCGGCCGAAGTTGCCGCCGACCGGCGGCTGCAGGACGCGGATTCGATCGCCCCCGATCCCGAGCGCTTCGCCGAGGTCGCGCTGGTAGAGAAACGGCACCTGGGTCGTCGACCACATCGTGAGGCTGCCCGAGGCTTCCCAGTCGGCGATCGCGACCATCGTGCCCAGGCACGCGGGCGTGACGAAGTTGAGCCGGTACGTGTCCTCCACCACCGCCGCCGCCTCGGCGAAGGCGCGGTCGACGTCGCCGTGAACGAACCGGTAGCGCAGGTGGTGCGCGTTGGTCCCGAGCTGGTCGTGCACGAGCGGCGCGCCGGGCTCGAGCGCGGCCAGCGGATCGAACACGGCCGGCAGCGGCGCGTACTCGGCGTCGATCAACGCCAGCGCCTCTTCCGCGATCTCCGCCGTCTCGGCCGCGACCGCTGCGACCTCGTCCCGGATGCAGCGCACCTTGCCGCGCTTGAGCGCCGTCTGATCCTTGGCGAAGCCGAACGGCCGCTGCTCGACGTCCTCGCCGGTCAGCACCGCGCGCACGCCGGGCAGCGCGCGCGCCCGGCTCGTGTCGAGTCGGACGATCCGCGCATGAGGCACCGACGTGCGCAAGATCTTGCCGTGCAGGAGCCGCGGTAGCTCGAGGTCGTGCAGATAGCGCGTCCGACCCGTGACCTTGTCCGGGCCGTCCCGCTTCGGGGTCGACTTGCCGACGACGTCGAACGACTGCCCCATCGTCAGAGCTTGACGGCTTCCTTGTGCTCGCCGAACACCTCGCGCATGGCCTGGGCGATCTCGCCGAGGCTCGCGTACGCCTTCACGGCTTCGAGGATCGGGTACATCAGATTCTCGCGGCCCCGCGCGGCGTCGCCGACGCGACGCAGCGCCGCCTGGACGGCGGCGCCGTCGCGCTGGGCGCGGATGCGCGCGAGCTTCGCCAGCTGCGCCGCGTGCGCCTTCTCGTCGAACGCGTAGAGCTCGACGTCGCGGTCGGCCTCGGCCGCGGCCTCGCCGACGTGGCAGTTGACCGCCACGCGCGGAATCTCGCCAGAGAGCACCTTCTGCTCGAAGAGGTACGCCTGGCGGGCCACCTCGGCCTGGATCGCGCCGCTGCGCACGGCCTCGACGATGCCGCCCATGCGCTCGACGCTTGCTAGCTCCTGCTCGATCTGCTTCTCCATCGCGCTCGTGAGCGCCTCGACGTAGTACGAGCCCGCCAGTGGATCGACCGTGTCGGCGGCGCCCGACTCCTCGGCGCAGATCTGCATCGTGCGCAGCGCGATCAGCTGCGCCTTGGACGATGGGATCGTGTACGCCTCGTCGTAGGTCGGCAGCGCCATGGTCTGGGCGCCCGACAGCGCCGCCGCCAGCGCGATGTAGGCGCCGCGCACGATGTTGTTCTCGGGCTCCTGCACCGCGAAGGCCGAGCCGCCGCCGCCGATCAGGCTCCTGAACATCCACGACTTCGGGTTGGCGGCGCGGAAGCGCTCGCGCAGCATGCGCGCGTAGAGCCGGCGCCCGGCGCGAAACTTCGCGACTTCCTCGAAGATCTTTCCCCACGCGGTGAAGTTGAAGGAGATCCGTGGCGCGAAGTCGTCGACGGCCATGCCGCGCGCGAGCATCAGCTCGACGTAGGCCGCGGCGATCGCCAGGCCGTACGCCATCTCCTGCGCCGTCGTGCATCCGGCCTCGCGGATGTGGTAGCCGCACACCGAGACCGGGTTGGAGCGCGGATACTGGCGCGCGGAGAACTCGATCAGGTCGGCGACCAGCCGGAGCGACGGGTCGACCGGATAGATCCACGTGCCGCGCGCGATGAACTCCTTCAGGATGTCGTTCTGCGGCGTGGTCACCACGCGGTCGGCGGCCACGCCCTGCTTCTCGGCGACCGCGTAGTACATCGCGGTGATCGGGGCCGCCATGCCGTTGATCGTGAGCGACACGCTCACGCGGTCGAGCGGGATCCCGGCGAACGCTTCCTCCATGTCGGCGAGCGTGTCGACGGCCATGCCGACGCGTCCCACCTCGCCTTCGGCCTTGGGATCGTCGGAGTCCAGGCCGAGCTGCGTCGGCAGGTCGAAGGCGACGTTGAGCGCGTCCTGCCCGTGCGCCATCAGGTACTTGAACCGCGCGTTCGTTTCGCCGGGCGTGCCGAAGCCGACGTACTGGCGCATCGTCCAGACGCGCTCGCGGTACATGTGCTTGTGGATGCCGCGGGTATACGGATACTCGCCGGGCCGGCCGATGTCGCGGGCGAAGTCGACGCCGGCCACGTCCTCGGGGCCGTAGACCGGTGCGATCGGGAAGCCGGCGTGCGCGTTGATCTCTTTCATCGTTGGGGCTCCTTCTTGAGCGCCTTCACGATCTCGGGGAGCGGCGTCCCCATCGGGAATACGTGACGGACACCCAGCTGCTTCAGCGCCTCGACGTCACGCGGGGGAATGATACCCCCGACGACCACCGCGATGTCGGCCGCGTCTTGCGCCCGGAGCGCGTCGACGACCCGGCGCGCCAGGAGCAGATGGGCGCCGGACAGCACCGAGAGGCCGACCACGTCGACGTCCTCCTGGATCGCCTCGGCCACGATCTCCTCCGGCGTCCGCTTGAGGCCGGAGTACACGACCTCGAACCCGGCGTCGCGCAGCGCATGGGCGACGACTTTCGCGCCGCGGTCGTGGCCGTCGAGCCCGGGCTTCGCGATGAGGACTTTCATGCGAGGCGGAACGCCGGCAGCCAGCGCGGGTTGCCGTGAGGATCGTCGGCAATCTTGAGCGGCGACAGCCGGACCGCGCGGCCGATCGCGACCTCTCCCGGGTCGGCGTCGACCAGGATCGAGAACACGCGCAGCCCATCCATCTTCACGATCGTGAAGACACGCGGCCCCTGGAAGCCCGCGGGCAGCCCGACTTCTTGAATCGTGAACCCGTGAATCGTGCCCTCGCCCGAGAGATCGACCCAGTCGAAGCGATCCGACCCGCACTCGGCGCAGAACGCGCGCGGCGGCCACGCGAGACGCTTGCACTCCCCGCACCGCGTCGTGGCCAGCCGGCCGGCGCCGAGCCGCGTGTAGAACTCGTGGAGCTTCGTGTGCTCCGGCGACTCCAGCGGAAACGGATCGGTCGCGCGGAAGTAGGTCACGTCGTCTCCCGGCGCCGCTTGAGCTGACGCAAGAGGTCGCGCACCTTGGCCGTCTCGAACGTCTCGCGGCGATCGCCGGCGTAGTCGAAGAATCCCCGCCCGGTCTTGGGGCCGAGCTCGTTGCGCGCGATCTTTTCCTCGACGAGCCGCGCCGGCCTGAAGCGGTCGTCACCGAGCGCCTTGGCGAGAAACCCGCTGGCGCGGTGGAGGATGTCGACGCCGCCCCAGTCGATGAACTCGAAGATGCCGACCGCCGCGTAGCGAAATCCCATCCCGGCCTTGAAGGCTCGATCCACGTCCTCGGGCGTCGCCACGCCCTCCTCGACCAGACGCACCGCCTCGTTCATCAGGAGGGCCTGCATCCGCGGGCCGATGAAGCCGGGTGAGTCGGCGCAGCGCACGGGGACCTTGCCGAGCGTCTCGAGGAACGCGACCGTCCGCTCGACGACCGTCGACGCCGTCGCGCGCCCGGGCACCACCTCGACGAGCGGGATGATGTGCGCCGGGTTGAGCCAGTGCACGACCAGGAACCGCTCGTCGCCGCGGACCGCGTCGGCCATGTGCTTGGGCGAGATCGTCGAGCTGGTCGACGCGATGATCGCCCCCGGCGCGACGCGGCTCGACACGCGCCCGAGGACCTCGCGCTTGAGATCGACGAGCTCCGGCAGCGCCTCCTGGACGTAGCCGCACTCCTCGAGGCCCTCGAGTCCGATGTGCTCCTCGATGCGCTCGAGTGCTGGTGCGATCTCGGCCGCCGCGATCACGCCCTCTTCGGCCATCAGGGCGAGGTCGCGCCCGATCTCGCGCCGCGCGTCGGCGAACACCGCGGCGGCGCCGCCCGGAAGCCGGTCCTTGATGTCGACGAGGTACACACGCGCGCCGCCGAGGGCGAAGGCGAGCGCGATCTGCCGCCCGATCCGGCCGGGTCCGAGCACCGCGGTGTGCGTGGGCGAGCCGGTCATCGCGCCTCGCGGCCGTAGATCATGACGACGTGCTCGCCCATGCCGCTGTTGTTGTGGGTGAGGCCCACCGCCGCCTTCGGCACCTGACGGGCGCCGGCCTCGCCGCGGAGCTGCGACCACACCTCGGCCGCCTGCGCCACGCCGGTCGCGCCCAGCGGATGGCCGCAGCCCATCAGCCCGCCCCGCGGGTTCACGACGACGTCGCCGCCGTAGTCGCTGCGGCCCGCCGCGACGAACGCGCCGGCCTCGCCTTTTCGGCAGAACCCGAGCTCTTCGTACGCGATCAGCTCGGCGATCGCGAAGCAGTCGTGCACCTCGGCGACGTCGACATCGCGCGGCGCGACCCCGGCCATCTTGTAGGCGGCCTGCCCGGCCCGCGAGAGCGCGGGCCAGTGCGCGTAGTCCTCGTGCAAGGACGTCAGCTGGAAGCCGTCGAGCGCCTGGCCGGTGCCGCGGATCCAGACCGGCTTGTCGGTCAGCGCCCGCGCGCGCTCTTCCGATGCGAGGAGCACCGCGGCGGCCCCGTCGGTGATCGGCGAGCACATGAAGAGCCTGAGCGGCGACGAGATCATCCGCGAGCCCATCACCTGCTCGAGCGTCGCGCCGCGCTGGAAGTGCGCGTTGGGGTTCTTCTGCGCGTGCGTGTGGTTCTTCACGCCGACCATCGCGAGCTGCTCCTCGGTCGTGCCGTACTCCGCGATGTGCCGCTGCGCGGCCAGCGCGAAGCACGGTGGCGCGGTGAGCCCGAACGACGCCTCCCACTCGCGGTCGACGCCGGTTCCCATGTTCAGGATCGCCTCGTCGCCGCTCGGCTGATTGAGCTTCTCGACGCCGAGCACCATGATCAGATCGGCGAGCCCGGCGGCGATGAAAGCGTACGCGTAGCGGATGCCGACCGTGCCCGATGCGCACATGTGCTCGGTGCGCGCGCTGAGCGCGCTGGGCCGGATCCCGAGCGCTTCGGCGGCCATCGACGAGATGTGCGACTGGAACGCCGTGCGCTCGGGCATGACCGAGCCCACCACGAGCCCTTCCACGTCCCTGGGCTTCACCGCCGGCGCCGAGTCGAAGCAGGCCTTGCCGGCTTCCCAGATCAGGTCGCGATAGCTCGCCTTTCGCACGCCGAACTTCGACACGCCCGCGCCGACCAGTGCGACTTTCCTCATGACCGCCCCTCCCACTGCCTCACCCGCGCCTCCGCATGAGGACGTTCTCCTCGTAGCTGCAGACCACCTCGTCGCGCTGGTTCTTGACCACGACGTCGAACGTGACGACGCCTCGGTCGGTCCTGGACGACTCGCGCGCTTGCTTCACGGTCATCTCGGTGTGGATCGTGTCCCCGAACTTCACCGGCACCGTGAAGCGGAGCCGGTCGAGCCCGAGGAGCGCCAGCGCCGTCCCTTCGAACCACCCCGAGAGGTTTTGCTGCCCGTTGGATACGGCAAGAGTCAGGATACCGTGAGCGACGCGCGCGCCGAACGGCGTCTGCCGCGCGAAGATCTCGTCGGTGTGGAGCGGGTTGAAGTCGCCGGTGAGCCCGGCGAAGCGCGAGACGTCGCCGCCTTCGACCGTTCGCCGGCCCGTCACCAGCACCTCGCCCACCTTGAAGTCCTCGAAATAGCGTCCGCGCGATTGCATCGTCCCTCCCGAGTGTTCGTTCACCGGCGCGCCTCGGCCGGCGGGCAGAGCCCGCGACGACAGGGCACTGCGTCAGGCGAATGCCGGGCCGCGCTCCCAGTCGAGATCGCGACCGATGATCAGGCGCAGGATCTCGGAGGTGCCGCCCCCGGGCAGCAGGAAGCGCGCGTCCCGGAAGTAGCGCTGGACCGGATACTCCATCGCGAGCCCGTACGAGGCGAAGATCCGCGCCGCCTCGTCGGTGATCTTCACAGCCGTCTCCGAGGCGAAGAGCTTCGCCATCGCGGCCTCGCGCGTGACGATGCGCCCCTCGTCGACCTGGGCCGCCGCCTGATAGGTGACGAGGATCGCCGCGTGGAGCGAGGTCAGCATGTCGGCGAGCTTGAACCCGATCGCCTGATGCTCGGCGATCGGCTTGCCGAACGCCTGCCGCTCGCGCGCGTACCCGAGCGCCGCCTGGTACGCCGCGCGGGCCAGCCCCACCGAGATCGCCGCAGTCATCACGCGGATCTCCGACAGGATGCCGCCGATCTTCTCGACCCCGCCCGTCTCACCGCCGAGCAGGTGCTCGGCCGGCACCTCGACGTCCTCGAGCAGGATCTCGCCGGTCACCGAGCCGCGCACGGCCATCTTCTCGATCGACTTGCCGAGCGTGATGCCGCGCATCGTCGCGCGGTCCAGCAGGAACAGCGCGATGGACTTCATGCCGCGCTCGTCCGACGTCTTGGCCGCGACCGTCAGGAGGTCGGCGACCGGCGCGCTGGTGACCCACGTCTTCGTGCCGCGCAGCACGTAGAGATCGCCGCGGCGATGGGCCCGCGTCGTGATCGCGGCGACGTCCGAGCCGGCGTTCGGTTCCGTCAGCCCGAACGTCGCGATCAGCTCGCCGCGGAGCGCCGGCACCAGGTAGCGCGCGCGGAGCGCCTCGGAGCCGTACTTGTACACGAAGTACGTTCCCATCAGCGATTGCATCGCCGCGGCCGCGGCCACCGATAGTGAGCCGCGCGCCAGCTCTTCAGCGAAGAGGCAGTACGTCACCATGTCGGCGTCGGCGCCGCCGTACTTCTCGGGATAGCGCAGGCCCAGATAACCGAGCTCGCCCAGACGCTTGAAGAGCTTCGCCGGAAACTCGCCGCGCTCGTCGATGGCTTCCGCCGCGGGCGCCACCTCGGCGTCGACGAACCGTGCGACGGCCTTTCTGAATTCTTCCTGCTCGGCGGTGAACCGGATCATGTCCGCCCGCTCCTCATCGTCGCGCGCAGGCGCCGCGTCGCGTCGGCGTCGACCGACAGCGCGGCGCCCGCGTCCGCGATCACGACACCGTACTCGCGGCGCGCGGCGTCGACCGACACGTAGTCGTCGAGCACGTCCTCGAGGACGCGCGCGGGCTCACGCTCGAGCGGATCGCCGTACCCGCCGGCGCCCGACTGCTGGAACGACACGACGTCGCCATAGGCGAACTCGCGCGACTGCTTGCCGTGCACCACCTGCTCCGCCGCGCCGGGGTTGATCAGGGTGCGCCCCAGGCGCCCCGGCCGGCCGCCGCCGAGACCGTACGGCGCGAACCTCTGTCGGTCAGAGAGGTTCGTCAGCTTACCTTCGTCGCCGAGCAGGCGCAGGTCGCGCCGGACCCCGCATCCGCCGCGGAACTTGCCCGCGCCGGCCGAATCGGCGATCAGCTCGAAGCGCTCGACGACGATCGGCTGATTGGCCTCCTGCGCCTCGACGGGGATGTTCGCGGCGTTGAACGCCCACGACATCGCCTCGCAGCCGTCCTTGGTGGCGCGGGCGCCGGTGCCCGAGAGCACCAGCTCGTAGGCGACGAAGCGGCGCTTGCGCGCGCGGTCCCAGCCGCCGAAGGTCGGGTTGGCCATGTGCGAGGCGGCCGCCGCGACCCGGTCCGGCAAAGCCGGCGCGAGCGCGCCCAGCACTGACTCGAACGTCCGGTAGCAGATGATCGCGCGCGGCCCGCCGCCGGCCGGCGGCCGCGGGTTGAGGAACGATCCCTCGGGCGCCTTCACGGTGATGGGCCGCAGGGCGCCCTCGTTCATCGGGCCGAACGGGTCGGTGAGGCACTTCACGGCCGCGTAGGAATACGAGCGCGTGTAGTTGATGTAGGAGTTCATGCCCGACGCGGTCTGGGGGCTCGAGCCCTCGTAGTCGATCACCAGCGAGCTTCCGTCGACAGTCACCGCGACCGCGACGCGCAGCGGCTCGGTGCCGGGGCCGCAGTCGTCCATGAAATCCTCGAACCGGTACGTGCCGTCCGGGATCTCGTCGATCGCGGCGCGCATGCTGGCCTCGCTGCGCGCGATGATCTCGTCCATCGCGGCGGCGAGCGTCTCGCGGCCGTAGCGCGCGGCCAGCTCTTGCAGCCGAAGCTCGCCCACGCGCAAGGCGCTTCGCTGCGCGCGCAGATCGCCGAGCACCTTGTCGGGAGTGCGCGTGTTGGCGGCGATGATCCCGACGATGCCTTCCTGCTCCTGATATTCCTTCCACACTTTCGTCGGCGGGATGCGGAGTCCCTCCTGGAAGTAGTCGAAGATCCCTTCGACCCCCTGGCTGCCGGGCCGCTGACCGCCCACGTCGGTGTGATGCAGGATGTTCACCGCGAACCCGACCAGCGCGCCGTCCGCGAAGGCCGGCTGAGTGATGAAGAAGTCGGGCAAGTGGCCGGAGCCGAGGAGCGGATCGTTCAGGAGAATCGCGTCGCCGGGTCGCAGGGTGTCGACCGGGTGGGCCGCGAGCGCGTTCCTTACGGCAAACGACATCGCGCCCATGTGGCCGGGTGAGTACGGGCCCTGCGCGACCATCCGGCCGCTGGGGTCGAAAACCGCGACCGAGAAGTCCTGGCCCTCGCGAGCCTGCTCCGAGTAGGCGGTGCGATGGACGGTCGTGCCGATCTCGACCGCGATCGACTGGAGGGCGCCCCAGACGACCCCGAGCGTGATCGGATCGACCCGGCTCATGCGCGGCGCGTCTCCGCGATCAGGTTCGCGTACTCGTCCACCGTCGCCGTCACGCCCGGCGGCAAGACCGTCGTCGACTCACGCTCCTCGACGATGGCCGGGCCGGTGAGCGTCGTGCCCGCGGCGAGCTCGTACCGGTCGTACACCGGCGTGTCGGCGTAGCCTCGCGCCTCCGGGAAGTACGCGCGGCGCATCGCCTTGCGCCGCACGTCCGCCGAGCCTGCGCCCGCCTTGGCGAGCGCGACGCGCGGCGAGCCGCCGACGGCCGAGAGCTTCCACGTCACGATCTCGACCGGCTCGGCCGGGTTCGCGTATCCGTAGCGGGCTGCGTAGACCTCGTGGAATGTCGACCGCACGCGGGCGAGCGCCGCACCGTCGAGCCGGCCCAGAGGGACGGGGACCGTTACCTCGTAGCCCTGTCCGACGTAGCGCGCATCCGCCGACCGCGCGAGCATCACCTCGCCGGCGACCGCGGACTCTTGCACGACCGCGGTCGCTTGCGCGCTCATCTCCGCGTACATCGCGTCGAGGAAGGCGCCGTCGACCGCGTCGAGGCGCCGCACGTACGTCCGCGCGACGTCGAACTTGACCTCGGCGGCAAGCAAGCCGATCGCCGCGGTGACCCCGGCGGAGGCCGGCAGCACGACGCGCGGGATCCCGAGCGCCTGGGCGAGCCGACAGCCGTGCACCGGCCCCGAGCCACCGAACGCGACCAGGGTGAGATCGCGCGGGTCGCGGCCGCGCTCGATCGAGACCACGCGCGTCGCCAGCTCCATGTTCGTGTTGACGATCGTGTGGATGCCCCAGGCGGCGGCCTCGAGCGAGAGCCCGAGCGGCCGCGCGACCCGCTCCTCGATCGCGCGCGCCGCGGCGCCGGCCTGGAGCTTCATGGAGCCGCCGGCGAAGTAGTCGGGATTCACGTACCCGAGCACGACGTCGGCGTCGGTGACGGTCGGCTCGACGCCGCCGCGACCGTAGCAGACAGGCCCCGGCGTGGACGAGGCGCTCTCCGGCCCGACCGCGATGACGCCGAGCTTGGCCTGGGCGATCGAGCCGCCGCCCGCGCCGATCTCGACCAGGTCGATCGCCTGAATGTTCATGGGAAGCCCGCTGCCGGGCGCGTTGTTCACGCGATGGAGCTCGAACGACGTCGTGGTAGCGGGACGGCCGCCCTCGATCAGCGCGAGCTTCGCGGTCGTGCCGCCCATGTCGAAGGCGATCAGGTCGCGGTGCCCGGTGAGCTCGCCGTACGCGGCCGCCATCAACGCGCCGGCGGCGGGACCGGACTCGATCATCCTGACCGGGTAACGCTGCATCGCCTCGGCGGTCGCGATGCCGCCGGAGGACTGCATCACGAACAGCCGCCCGCGATAGCCGCGCCCGCTCATCGCGGAGGCGAGGCCGCGCAGATAGTCGTGGACGATCGACATCACATAGGCGTTGACCACGGCGGTGGACGTCCGCTCGTATTCCCGGAAGGTCGGCGAGACCTCGTGGGAGAGCGTCACCGTGACGTCGGGCGCTTCCTCGGCGACGAGGGCCGCAATGCGGCGCTCGTGCGCCGGATTCACGTACGCGTGCAGCAGGCACACCGCGAGCGTGGTCACGCCGCGGGCCGCCAGCTCGCGGATCGCCCGCCGCGCGTCGGCTTCGTCGAGCGGCGTGCGCACGGCGCCGTCGGCCAGGACCCGCTCGGTGACCTCGGCGATCAAGCGTCGTGGGATCAAGGGCGCCGGTTTTTCGATCTGAAGGTCGTACACCTGGTAACGCTTCTCGCGCCCGATGATCAGCACGTCGCGAAAGCCGCGGGTCGTCAGGAGCCCGACGCCGCGCGCCTTGCGCTCGATGACGACGTTGGAGCCGAGCGTGGTGCCGTGGACCGCCTGCGCGACGTCGCTCCACGGCACGCCGGCCTGAGTCAAGAGCTGGTCGAGGCCCGCCAGACAGGCGTCGGACGGATCCGGGTACGTCGTGAGCCGCTTGCCGGTCGAGAGCTCTCCGGAGGGCGACTGGAGCACGAAGTCGGTGAACGTTCCCCCGACGTCGAACCCGACGCGATACGGCACTGTCAGTTCCGGCGCTCCGCGCGCGAGAGGACGATCCGGTACGGGTAGCGGCGTCCGGTCTGCCACGAGATCGTGTGCTCGACGGGCTCGCCGCTCAGCGCGAAGTAGGTACGCTCGAAGAACAAGAGCGGCGAGCGCGCGCGGATCTGCAGCTGCTCGGCCACCTGGCGCGGCGCCAGCGCGGCGTCGACGACCTGCTCCATGAGCTTGATCGGGATGCCGAGCAGGCGCTCGATCGCGCCGATCATCGAGGTCTTCGAGAGGTCTTCGTCGGAGAGGGCGGTGCCAATCGTCAGCGGCATGTAGGCCGTGACGTGCTGGAAGGGCCCGGCCTCGGAGTGCCGCACGCCCACGATGCAATAGGCCGACGAGCGGGGCGGCAGGCGCAGCGCTTGCGCGATGTTCGCGGGCAAGAGCACCACCTCGCGCGACACGAACTTGAACCAGGTCTCGTCACCGAGCGCCATCATGTCGCCGACCGAGCCGATCACCCGAAGCTTTCGGTCGCCGCCCGCGGCCGGCGTCGCGAACGTGCCGCGCCCGGCGTGGCGATAGAGGCGACCCTCCTGCACCAGGACGTCGAGCGCCTGGCGGATCGTCGGCCGGCTCACCTTGAAGCGGGCGCAGAGCGCGTGCTCGGACGCGATCCGTTCCCCTTCGTCGCGGAGCTCATGGCGGATGGTGTCGGCGATCTGCAGATAGCGAGGAATGCCCGGCCGGTAATTCAAAGGGAGCGTCCTCCTGCTGTCAAGATGTCTAGACACGTATCACCCCAAGGCAGGCGCCGTCAAATCCCGTGTCCTCACTCCGGAGCTACCCGGTCGTGAACCGGCGGGCGTTACCCATGTGCGGCCAGGCGGCCGCCTGAACGTTGGCCAGGATTTGACGGAAATGGTTCCGGTCGTGGTGGATCCACTCGTGCAAGAGGTCGCTCACCCGTAGGTGGCCGACTTTCAGATGCTGTCCCCCGCGCGTGAGGTCGGACGCGCTGAGCCCGGCGACCAGACCGACGCTGTCACGCCGGAGCGCGTCGAAGTCGGCGACCAGCGCCGCGGCCGGCTTGGCGCAGTCGCGTCGCGCCCGGGCGACCTCGACCTGGTCCCACCCCGCCAGGCTCGGCTCGCTGCCCGCCAGGATCAGGCGGATGCGACCGTTGAAGCCGCGCCGCTCGCTCTCGATCAGGTGGCCGAGCACCTCCTTCACGCACCATTCGCCGGGCGCCGGATGCCATCCGAGGACGTCCTCGTTCAGCGCCGTGAGCTCGGCGCGGATCGCCGTCGCGGCGCTCTCGAGCAGCCGCGCGACCTCGCCGGGTGCGAGCGCCCTCGAGTCGGGCGTCATCGGCCGGCCCCGCGCGCGAGCTCGCGCGCGATCACGATCCGCTGGATCTGGTTGGTGCCTTCGTAGATCTGGGTGATCTTCGCGTCGCGCATGAGGCGCTCCACCGGATATTCCCGCGTGTAGCCGTACCCGCCGAAGATCTGGACGGCGTCGGTCGCGACCTTCATCGCGGTATCCGCGGCGAAGCACTTGGCCATCGACGATTCGAACGCCGTCGCGACGGCGCCGCGATCCACCAGCGCTGCGGCGTGATGCACCATCAGCCGAGCGCCGTGCACCGCGATCGCCATGTCGGCCAGCATGAACTGCACGCCCTGGAAGGCGCCGATCGGCTGGCCGAACTGATGCCGCTCCTTCGAGTAGCCCACGGCGGCATCGAGCGCGGCCTGCGCGATGCCGACCGCCTCCGCGCCGACCGCCGGGCGCGAGCCGTCGAGGACGCGAAGCGCGATCTTGTAGCCCTCGCCCTCCTCGCCGAGACGATTCTCGGCCGGCACCTCGCAGTCGGACAGGTGGAGCGCCGCGGTGGGCGACCCGCGGATCCCGAGCTTGCGCTCGAGCTTGCCGACGGCGAAGCCGCGAAATGTCGGCTCCACGAGAAACGCGGTTACGCCACCCTTGCCGCGCCCGCTGTCGACGGTGGCGAACAAGGTGATGACCGAGGCTTTGCTGCCGTTGCTGACCCAGAGCTTCGTGCCGTTCAACACGTAGCGGTCGCCCTTGCGAACCGCGCGGGTCGCGAGCGCGGCCGCGTCGGAGCCGGCGCCCGGCTCGGAGAGCGAGAACGCCGCCGTGATCTCGCCCGAGGCCAGACGCGGGAGATAGCGCCGCTTCTGCTCGGCGCTGCCGGCGGCGACGATCGGCCACCCTCCGGCGTACTGGACGAGATAGATGGTGGCTGACGACGCGCACGCCCAGGCGATTTCCTCGACGGCGAGGCAGAACGCCAGGGTGCCCATGTCCGTCCCGCCGTAGGCTTCCGGAATGTAGAGCCCCATCAGCCCCTGGTCGCCCAGAAGCTTCAGCCCTTCCTCGGGATAGGCTTCGGTCTCGTCCACCTCGGCGGCGCGCGGCGCGATGCGGTCGCGCGCGATCGTGCGCACGAGGTCGCGCATCTCGCGCTGCTCCGCCGTCAGGTAGAAGTCGTTGTCCGCCATCGCAAATCGGCTCGTGTCCGGTACTCAGCCTACGCCTGCGCTCAAGTCGCGCCGCTGACAATTCTCGTCACGCTCGTCAACGAAATTTTGTAGCGGAAAAATCCGGATATCACGGTGATGGGCCGCAAGTGTGCGAGATTGCGACGAGCGGCCATCTGGCATCGGGGCTGCACCTGGGTGGCGCCATGCAGACGAAAGAGAAAGTCGTTGTTGTGATGCCGGCCTACAACGCGGGGCGTACGCTCCGTCTGACATACGAGGAGCTGCCGAAGGACACGGTGAGCCTCGTGATCCTTGTGGACGACGGGTCCACGGATGGAACGCTCGAGGTCGCGCGGCAGCTCGGCCTCGAGATCTTCGTGCACAACCAGAACTACGGCTACGGCGCGAACCAGAAGACGTGCTACGCGGAGGCGCTGCGCGCGGGAGCGGACATCGTCGTGATGGTCCATCCCGACTACCAGTACGATCCGCGGCTGGTTCCGCAGATCATCGATCCGATCGTCCGTGGGGAGGCCGACGTCGTGTTCGGCTCGCGACTGAAGAGCGGTTCGGCGCTGGCCCAGGGGATGCCCTGGTGGAAGTATTTCTCGAACCGCTTCCTCACGAACCTCGAGAATCGGACGTTCGGTCTGGCCCTCTCCGAGTTCCACACGGGCTACCGCGCCTTCCGCCGGGAGGTGCTAGAGACCGTGAATGTGGCGCTGAACTCGGACGGCTTCATCTTCGATCAGGAGATCGTGGCCCAGATCGTGGCCTCGGGTTTCCGGATCGCCGAGATCGCGGTGCCGACGCGCTACTTCCCCGAAGCCTCGTCGGCGAGCTTCTCGGCCTCCACCGTGTACGGCTTGCGCATCCTCTCGCTCCTGGCCCGCTACAACATGCACCGTCACGGTGTGTGGCATTCGCGGGCGTTCGACAGCCTCCGCGGGCGATATACGCGGCTCCAGCCGGCCTCGACGGCGCCTCGCGTGCCCGTCGACGCGCGCCGGTCCCTCCCCGCACTCGGACGCTAGCCATGTGGCTCGCGGATCGGCGGTACCAAGCGCGTGGTGCGACCATGATCGATCGGCTGGATCTCATGCGGATCGCGTTTCCGCACGGCGATCTCTTCATCGGCCTCAATCAAGATCTGCACGGCGTCGGGTCGAGCCGTGCCGAGGGTGAGCGCCTGCGCGACCTGCCCGGCGCGCAGAGCGCTGCCCTCGCGAGAAAACGCTTCCGGCTCCGCGTGCTGAGCCGCTTGCTCCTCGTGACGCTCGTCGCCGCCTGGGGCGTCGTGCTGCTCGTCATCTAGCAGCGCCGGTCTTCTCCGTCCTCGCGCCGCCCCGGCGGCGCCCTTGACGACTCGACGCGTTCCGCCGGATCATTGCGCCCTCCCGAGCTCCGCTTCGAAAGGAGACGCGCGATGACGGCAGGGATGACGAGACAGCGGATTCTCACCACACTGGTCGTGCTCGTGCTGATGCTCTCGGCCGCGTTCTACGCGCTGGCGCAGCAGACCGGCGAGGCGAAGAAGAGCAAGGCCGCGCCCGGCGGCGGCAAGCGCCACACGCTCGCGGCGACCCTCGAGACGGTCCAGTGGGGCTGGCTCGATCCGAAGGAGCCGCCCAAGCTCACCGTCGACTCCGGCGACACCGTCTCGATCGAGACGATGATGCACTCGCACGACAAGGTGCGGCCGGGGATCACGATGGACGAGATCGTCGCGCTCCGTCGCGCGAACCCCGGCGGCGGGCCGCATTCGATGACGGGCCCGATCTACGTCAACGGCGCCGAGCCGGGCGACGTGATGGAGATCCGCATCGTCAAGATCGTCCCCAAGCCGTTCGGCATCAACTTCAATCTTCCCGGCAAGGATTTCCCGACAATCGGTGCGCTGGCGCCGGAGATGCCGGACGGGTTCATCAAGTTCTTCACCCTGGATCTCAAGAAGCAGCAGGCGGAGTTCAAGCCCGGGATCGCGCTCGATCTGAGACCGTTCCCGGGCACCCTCGCGGTCGGCATCGATCCCAACGACCCGGCGCCGCGCAAGGGCGGCGTGACGGACCCGATGGCGCCGGTGTCGACGCTCCGTCCGTGGAAGAACGGCTCGAACATGGACATCAACGAGCTGCAGGAAGGCTCGACGATCTTCATCCCGATCTTCCTCAAGGGCGGCCTCGTGTGGACAGGTGACTCGCACTGCCGGCAGGGCAACGGCGAGGTGAACCTGACGGCGCTCGAGTGCGCATATCGGGAGATCGCGCTCCAGCTCATCGTGCGCAAGGACATGAAGCTCGAGTGGCCGCGGATCGAGACCAAGACCCACTGGATCACGACCGGGTTCGACGAGGACCTCAACAAGGCGATGGTCAACGCGGTCCGCGAGGCGGTCGATTTCCTCGAGCAGCAGAAGGCGGTGCCGCTGACTCGCTACGAGGCCTACTCGCTGAGCTCGATGGCGGCCGACTGTCGCGTCTCGCAGGTGGTGGACGTTCGCAAGGGCGTGCACTGCATGATCCCGAAGTCGATCTTCACCAAGAAATCGTAGGTGCTGTGGGCGCTCGCCCTCGTCCTGCTGGCCGCCGCTCCCGCGCGGGGCGGCGGCGTGCTGGACGTCGTCACGACCTCGACGGATCTGAAGGCCCTCGTCGAAGCGGTCGGCGGCGAGCGCGTCAAGGTGGAGAGCCTGGCGCCCGCGGTCCACGAGCCTCACACCGTCGACGTCAAGCCGGGCCAGCTCGCTCGGCTTCGATCGGCGGCGCTGCTCGCCCGCGTCGGTCTCGATCACGAGCCCTGGCTCACCCGCGTTCGCGCGGCCGTCAACGATTCGCGCTTCGCGCCCGGCGGCCCCGGCGACCTCGACCTCTCGCGGGGCATCGATCTGCTCCAGGCCGAGACCCCGAGGATCAGGAGCGAGCGTGGCGCCCACGTGCACGGATTCGGCAATCCCCACTACTGGCTCGATCCGGCGAACGCGCGCCCGATGACCGAGAACATCCTCGACGCGCTCGCGCGGCTCTCACCCGAAGGTCGTGAGGCGTTCACCGCGAATCGCACTCGCTTCCTCGAGCGGCTCGACGCGGGGCTCGCGCGCTGGACCGCGGCGATGGCGCCGTATCGGGGCGCTCGCGCGGTCGCCTATCACGACAGCTGGCCCTACTTCGCGCGCCGCTTCGGCCTCATGATCGTCGCCACCGTCGAGCCGGTGCCGGGCGTGCCACCCTCGGCCGCCTCCCTTGCCGCGCTGGCCGCCAGCATGAAAGACGCGCAGGTGAGGCTCTTGATCGTGGAGCCGTCCGCGAGCCCGGCGATCGCCAATCGCGTGGCGGCGCCGAGCGGGGCGCGCGTCGTCACGCTGATCCCCTCCGTCGGCGGCGATCCGGAGGCGCGGGACTACCTCGCGTTGTTCGAGCTCAACGTGCACCGCCTCACCGAGACGCTGGCGCAGGGCCGCTAGGCAGACGCGATGGTCGAGTTCCTGTGGGCGCCGTTCCTGGCCTGCCTCGTGCTGACCGCGATCCACGTCTACCTCGGTTTGCACGTGCTCGCGCGCGGCGTGATCTTCGTCGATCTGGCGCTCGCGCAGGTGGCGGCGCTCGGCGTCACGATCGCGTTCCTGGCCGGCCACGCCTCGCAGAGCGAGGCCGCGTACTGGTACGCGCTTGCCTTCACGCTCGCTGGCGCCGCGCTGTTCGCGGCAAGCCGCACGCGCCGGGTGCCGGTGCCCCAGGAGGCGATCATCGGAATCGTCTACGCCGTGTCCGCCGCGGCTGCCGTGCTGGTCGTCGACCGCGCGCCGCAGGGCGGCGAGCACATCAAGCAAATCCTGGTGGGTAGCATCCTGACGGTCACGCCGGCCGAAGTCGCCACGCTCGCCCTCCTCTACGCACCGATCGGCGCTGTGCACTGGCTCATCCGCAGACCCTTGCTCGAGATCTCGTTCGATCCGGACGGCGCGGCCGCCAGGCGCGCCGTGCGCGCGTGGGACCTGGTCTTCTACGCGTCGTTCGGCGTCGTCGTCACGAGCTCGGTGAGGCTCGCCGGTGTCCTGCTCGTCTTCGCCTATCTGATCGTCCCGGCGACGGCCGCCGCTGCGCTCGCGAGCTCCGTCCGCGGCCGTCTCCTCATCGGATGGTCGCTCGGCGTGCTGGTGAGCGCGGGCGGACTCGGTGCCTCATGGCGATGGGATCTACCGACCGGCGCCACGATCGTCGTGGCATTCGGCGCGCTCGTGGCCTGTGTCGCTGCCGCCCTGGGCCTGCGCGCCGGCGCCCGGGCGCTGAAGGAGCGCGGCACGACGGCGTTGCGCGGCCCCGCGATTGCGCTGTGCGCGCTGATCGCCCTCGCGGGAGTCTTGCTGGTGCTGCTGCCGGGCATGGACCACTGGTGGCTCGACTGGCTCGAGGCATCGGTGCCGGCGGCGCAGACGACGTTTCTGAGCGCCGACGAGCGCGAGACCCGCCGCGATGCCGAAGACGACATGCGCAGGAGTGTCGCGGAGCTCGAGCGGGTCCGCGCCATGCAGCGCGACGATCAATGGGGCACGCGCCCGGTCACGGACGAGATGCGCGAACGAATCCGCCAGTACCTCGCGGGGCGAGCCGAGATGGTGGCGGGCGACCGGCTGGTCCTGCGTACCTTGCAGGCGCGCGCGCGGGCTCGACAGCGGTGGTGGCTCGGAGTCCCACTCGCGGTTCTCGGGGCAGGCGCGGCGCTCGCCCTGGCGCGTCGACGGCCGGCGAGCTCGCGCGTGTAGAGAGCGAGCTCGCGCGTGTAGAGCGAGCTAGCGCGTGTAGGTGTAGAAGCCCTTACCGGTCTTGCGCCCGAGCTGCCCGGCCATGACCATGCGCTTGAGCAGCGGGGGCGGCGCGTAGCGTGCCTCGCGGAACTCCTCGAACATCACCTCGGCCACGTACATCGTCGTGTCGAGACCGACCAGATCCAGGAGCGTGAACGGGCCCATCGGGTAGCCGCAGCCGAGCTTCATCGCGGTGTCGATGTCCTCGAGCGAGGCGAGCCCGCTCTCGTACACGCGGACCGCGTCGAGCAGATAGGGCACGAGGAGCCGGTTGACGATGAACGCGGTCGAGTCCTTGGCCTGCACCGGCGTCTTGCCGACCGCTTGCACCCACTCGGTGGCAGTTTTCACGGTCGCGTCGTCGGTCAGGATCGTCCGCACGACCTCGACCAGCTTCATCAGCGGGACCGGGTTGAAGAAATGCAGGGCGAGCACCTGCGCCGGGCGCCCGGTGGCAGCGGCCATCGCGGTTACGTTGCACGACGAGGTATTCGACGCGAGGATCGCGTGCGGCGCGCAGATCTTGTGGAGCTTGGCGAAGGTCTCGTTCTTGAGCGCCTGGTTCTCGGTCATCGCTTCGACGACCAGATCGCAGCCCTTCATGTCGTCGAGCCGCGTCGTGCCGGCGATGAGGGCCAGCGCCGCGTCCTTGGCCTTCGGCTCGATCTTGCCGCGGCTCGCCAGGCCCTCGAGCGTCTCACGCAGGCGCATGAGCCCGCGCTTGACGAGATCGTCGTTGGCCTCCACGAAGAGCACCTGGAACCCGGCCTGCGCGGCGACCTGCACGATCCCGGAACCCATGAGACCACAGCCGACGACGCCGACGTTACGGATGGGCATGTGAGTCGGTGAAGAGTCGCTTACTTCCGAACGCGACCGGGCAGAGGCGGCGGCTCGAAGTGCGTCCCGGGCGGGCACGGATTCCGGACGGTGATCGTGACGTTGCCGTACCGGACGCTTCCGTCTGGCTGGACCTCGCCGTCGGCACGGGGCGCGGGCGGCGCGGGCTCCTTCATCGCCCGGTCGAACGCGGCGTCGCGAGACTCGGTGATCGGCGACGAGATGCTCATCAGTAGCGACGCCCTGATCGGCGTCTTGGCCTCGTCGGCCATCGCCGCCGACGAGCACGCGGCGACGAGCACCAGAGAGCCTGCGAGCGCGGCGAGCTTATTCATAGACGATGAGCGAATGGAGCGGATGCTCCTTGAGCTTTTCGCGGCCGTGCAGAAACGCGAGCTCGATCATGAATGCCACCCCCACGATGTGTCCGCCGAGCTGCCGGATCAGCCGCAGAGTTGCTCCCATCGTACCACCGGTGGCGAGCAGATCGTCGAGCGCCAGCACGCGCTGACCCGGCCGTATCGCGTCCTCGTGGACCGCCAGCGCGTCGCGGCCGTACTCGAGCTCGTACTCGACCTCGATCGTCTTTCCCGGCAGCTTGCCGAGCTTGCGGACGGGAACGAAGCCCGCGCTGAGCTGATGCGCGAGCGCGCCGCCGAGGATGAAGCCGCGCGACTCGATCCCGACGACCACGTCCACCCGCTCCGTTCTGTACCGCTGCGCGAAGCTGTCGATGACGTAGCGAAACGCCGGGCCATCTTTGAGGAGCGTGGTGATGTCCTTGAAGAGGATGCCCTCGGTCGGGAAGTCCTTGATGTCGCGGATTTTCGCCTTGAGATCGGCGATCTCCATAACGCCCGCTATCTTACCCGATGCCGCGATGCGCAAGACGCCAATGTGTCCGACAAACGTGGCAGCGTGACACCGTTTGCCGCCGGAACGTCAGGCGGTTGACGCGTCCCCTTGGCCTCCGGGAGGCAGTCAAAAGCCCGGTTTTGCAGCCGGGGACCCCGGATCGGCAGGCGCTGGCACCCTCCTTGCGTACCCTCGGCGGCAAGGTCGCCTGAGGAGGAGCAAAGGATGTTGCTTCCCGAGCAAGTGCAGCGCCTGGTCGAGCTGGCCCTGGCGGAGTTCGCCCCGGAGTGGCAGGTCACGGGCCTTTGCTCGGAGCTCAGCCTGCACAATCCCGATCACTGGGTCTCGGGTCTCGGCACGTTCGGGCTCATCCTGCGAAACCGCCACAGCCGGAGCGCGAAGGTGCTCGGCTGGCGCAGCGGCGATTTCAGAGGCGCGTCCTACCATCGCGGGATTTCGTATCGGGTGCTCGAGGCGTATGCCGACCGCATCACCGATCCGATCCGCCGCTACTTCGAAGAGATCGGCCTCATGATGCCCGGGCGCGTCTCGACGCGCGCGGCTCAGCCTGCCGCCGCCCGCTCGAGCATCAACTACGCCGGTTAGCTCTCCAGACGGTTAGCTCTCCAGCCGCTCGATAGCCGACGGCAAGACGGCCAGTCCCGGGATCACCAGATCGGGTCGCACTGAATTCCGCCGCGCGGACGCCGAGCTCACCTGGATCACGCGCATCCCCGCCGCCTGCGCTCCCCGGACGTCGAGGATCGGATCGTCGCCGACGTGGACCGCGGTCGCTGGATCGCCGCCGATCGCGCGCAGCGTGAGCGCGAAAATCTCCGGCGCGGGCTTTCGAATTCCCACCTCGTCGGAAAACGTCGTGTGCGCGAAATAGCCGAGCAGCCGGAATCGCTCGAGCAGCTGGCGCAGCGTGGCGCCGGGCGTGCGCATGATGTTCGATACCAGCGCGAGCTTGTAGCCGGCGCCCTTCAAGGTCTCGAGCGCGGCGAGTGCGCCGTCGTCGACGGCCGGCGGCAACAACAGGATCGGCCGCGCGTACGCGTCGACCAGCGCGGTCATCAGCGCCGGCGGCACACGGCGCGGCAGCGCCGGATCGACCGCGGCCAGGATCGCGCGGACATGATCCTCGACCGGAACGTCACGATGCGTGGCCCAGATGCGGCCCAGATGCGACGCCGACTGGTCGTACGCGCGATCGAGCGCCGAAGGCGACGGCGCCAGGGCGGCGGCGCCCAGCAGCGTGTGGAAGTCGGTCATGCGGCGCTTCTTGTACCGGTCGTCGCTCGCCGGCCCGTCGAAGAGCAGCGTGCCCCAGAGATCGATCGTGATCGCTTCGATCTTCACGGGGTCACCGCTCGAAGTTCGGCGGTCGCTTCTCGAGATAGGCGTTCGCGCCCTCGCGCGGCTCGTCGGTCGCGTACGCGCTCGCGAACGCGTTGATGCCATAGCGCACCGCGGACGTGAGGTCTGTCTCGCGCCAGCGGACAATCAGCTCCTTCTGGAGCCTGATCGCCTCGGGTCCGGCCGCCAGGATTTGCGCGACGAGCTCGTCGACGGCGGCGCGCAGCCGATCATCGGGCACGACCCGGTTCACGAGGCCCCACTCGAGCGCCCGGGTGGCGCCGACCGCCGCACCGGTCAGCAGCATCTCGGCGGCGCGCCCCGGTCCGATCATCGGCGCCAGCAGCGCCGCCTGGATCACGGAGGGCACGCCGACGCGCACCTCGGGCAGGCCGAACGTGGCGCTCGCCGCCGACACCCGCAGATCGCACGCCAGCGCCAGCTCGAAGCCGGCGCCGAGGCACGGTCCATTCACCGCGGCGATCACGGGAAACGGCGCCCGGTGCACGGCGGCGATCGCGTCGTGCAGCGTGGTGATGAGCTCGCGCGCCCGTGCGGTGTCGAGCTCGCGCAGCACGCGCACGTCCATGCCGGCCGTGAACGCCCGCCCGTTGCCGACGATGACGGCCACGCGCGTCGCGCGGTCGGCCGCCAGCTCGGCAAACGTGTCCCGCACGGCGCGGATCAGGGTGGGCTCGAACAGATTGAGCGGTGGACGGTTGAGCGTGCACCAGACGGCGGCGCCTGTTCGCTCGACCGTGAGTGGCGCCGACACTAGTACCGGCGCATCGACGGATCGACGGTCCGGGCCCAGGAGTCGAGCCCGCCGCGGAGATTCTTCACGTTCTTGAAGCCGCGCTGCCGCAGGTAGTCGGCGACGGCCGCGCTGCGCACGCCCTGGTGGCAGTAGACGACGATCTCGTCGTCGGCGTTGAGCTCGTCGACACGCAGCTCGATCTCCTCGATCGGGATGTGCACCGCGTTCTCGAGCCGGCAAAGGCGCGTTTCCCAGTCCTGGCGGACGTCCAGCAAGAGCGGCCGATCGGTGCCGGCCAGACGCGTTTTGAGGTCTTGCGCGCTGATCTCGTCCATCGCGGTAACTCCGTTAGCGGGGCGCCGGACGGCCGACGAGGAAATCCACGAGCCAGCCGTTCACCGCTTCGACGTGCTCGAGTTGCGGGAAATGGCCGCACGCGTCGACCCACCGCACCACCGCGTGCCGGAGCACGCCGGCGACCTCGGCGCAGTGCTCGGCGGGCACCACGCGATCCTGACGGCCGTGGATCAGCATCACCGGAAGCTGCAGGGTCGTCAGCGCCCGTCGATAATCGTCGGCGTGCGTCTCGAAGTCGACGCGGACGTCGCGCAAGGTCGCCAGGTAGGCCGCGCGCGCGACACCGTCCGTGCGGGTCGCGTAGCTGTAGTCGACGAAGTAATCGACCTCGCGCCGATCCGGCGTGTGGAAGCAGCGCGCGAGCGCGGCTTTGTAGAGCCGCGCGTTGCCGCCGAGTGAGAGGAGCTCACCCAGACCGCGCACCGAGACGAGCCGGTAGATCCATGAGGGGCGATAGCTGCAGCCGGGCACGATGGCGCCGACGAGCGCCAGGCGCTCGACGCGCGAGGGATGCATCAGCGCGAGCGTGATCGCGGCGGCGCCGCCGAGCGAATGACCGACGAACGACGCCTGCGCGAGCCCGAGCCCGTCCATGAATCCCCGCAGCGCGTTCGCGAAGTATCCCAGGCGGTAGCGCGTGGGCGGCTTGGCGGAGTCGCCGAAGCCCGGAAGGTCGACGGAGAACACGGTCGCGCGTCGTGCGAGCGGATACACGTTGTGCCGCCACGACTCCGCGAATCCGCCCAGGCCGTGCACGAAGATGACGGCGGGCCCGCGACCTTCGACGACATAGTGCAAGCGGAGCCCGTCGACTTCGCCTCCGCGCAGCTGCAGTTCCGGCATGGGGCTCTGATTCTACCAGACCAACCTGGGCCTCAGGTGAACAGGTCGAGGGCTGTCGGCTCCGCTGGGGTGGGCTGGCCGAGGAGCCGCTTCATCATGAGGGCGTTCTTCACCGGGTAGTCGCGGTTGTTGTTGTTGAACGAGATGAACACATCGTCGGTTTCGCCGCTGACCGCATCGATTTCCGGTAACAGCGCCCGCAGCTCGCCCTCGCTGTAGAGGTAGTCGTACTTCTCCCGAACCGGCGGCTCCTCGCCCCGGAGCTGGCGCAGCCACCCGTCGGCGTTGCGTCCGTGGAGCCGGAACACGGAGGTCCGCGCGGTCGTGGTCGTCACGCGCGGGATGGCCGCGCCGCCCGCCGGCGCGTCGACGATCACGTGAGCCAGGCCCGCATCGTGGAGGGCCCGCAGGGTTTCGTCCACGTGGTCGGGCAGCCACGAGCGATGACGGAACTCGACGGCGATCGTGAAGCCCGGCAGCCGCGCTGGGAGTGAAGCGAGATAGTCGAGCCGCTCGGCGTCGAAGTGAACCCACGGCGCGAACTGGAAGAGCACGTAGCCCAGCTTGCCGGCCTCCACGATCGGCCGCACGGCCGTCCGAAACAGCGCGAAGGCGCGATCGAAGGCCTCGGGTGAGAAGCTCGACGCGTCGATCTCGCCGCGCCGCGTCTTGCGCGGCGCGCGGGGCAAGAGCGCGGTCAGATCCGCCGGCACGGTCTCGGCGCGGGGATGATGGCCCGTCATCAGCGAGTAGGCCTTCACGTGGAAGACGAAGCCCGGCGGCGTCCGCTCAACCCACCGCTGCGTGTTGCGGATGTCCGGAATCGCGTAGTACGAGCTGTTGACCTCGACGACGTCGAAGAAGCTCGCGTAGTGGCGCAGCCGCGCCTCCGCCGACATCGACTTGCGCGGATAGAACGCGCCGGATTCGATGAGCGCCGGATCGGCCCACGCGCAGATCCCGACGCGGATACGACTGCTCACACCCCCGGTGGCCCCCTAGACGATCTTCTCGTAGATGCCGGGCGGGATCACGCGATAGACGTGGATGGGCTGGGAGACGTTCTTGAACGTCCGCTCGCCGAGGCTTTCGAGGACGAAGTGCGCGCGGATCCGCTCGGCGGTGGTGGGGCCGACGACGATCTCGCCGCCCTGTGCCGAGCCGGCAAAGCGCGCGGCCACGTTCGTGGTGGGCCCGGTGGCGGTGAACGTCCAGCGCTGACCGGCCCCGGTGCCGAGCTTGGTCGCGCCCACCAGCGCCTCGCCCGTATTGATCCCCATGTGGAGCTGGATCGCCGGAAAGATCCCGCCATACTCCTCGTTCAAGATCGAGGTCCGCTGGTGGATGGCGAAGGCGGCCCGCGTCGCGTTCAGCGCGTGGTCCGTCGAGCTGCGCTCGGATTGGAAGATGACCATCAGCCCGTCGCCGGCCGTCTCGTTCACATCGCCGTGGTGGCTCTGGATGATCTCGAGAAAGCTCGAGAAATACGTCTGCACGAGCTGATTGAGGCGCCGCGCGTCGAGCTGTTCGGAGAGCTTCGTATAGCCTGCGATGTCCAGGAAGACGACCGAGACCTCGACCGTGCGCTTCTCGAGCTCGGTCGCATTCGGGTTCTGCTCGAGGAGCTTCTTGACGGCGTCGGGCACGAACTTCGACAGCTCGCCCTTGAGCTGCTCGAGCAGCGCCAGGCGCTGCCGCGACTCCTGGAGGTTCTGGAGGGCCGTTTCGAGCTCCTTGTTCTTGGTCTCGAGCTCGGTGTGCGCCTGGGCGAGCCGCGACGTCATGTCGTTGAAGGCGCCGCCGAGCTCGCCGATCTCGTCACGGGCCGTGTCGGGGGCGCGCGCGCCAAAGTCGCCGTCGCCGATGCGCCGGGCCACCGCCGACAGGGCCGAGATCGGCCGGACGACGACCGAGCTCATCGCCACCGTCAGGACGGCCGCGGCGGCCAGGATCGTCAGCGCCGCGATCATGATCTGCCGGTTGCGGTGGCGCCGAACCTCGCCGAAGACCGGCTCCATCGACGTTGCCACCCGCACGACGGCGCGCACCTTGTGATCGCTGCCGTGGCATCCCTGACACTTTTCCTGATTCAGGATCGGGTAGTGCAAGGTGAAGTGCGAGACGCCGCTCTCGGTGTCCAGCGATTCCTGGGTCGTCTGCGTCTCGAGCGCCCGGGTGAAGAGCGGGCCGGACATGGTGCCGCTCGGCGCGCGCTCCATCTTCTTGATGTTCTGCATGACTTCGTCCGAGAGGCCGGCGGTCCGCATGACCTCCCGGGCGGTCGCCATGTCGGTGAAGGCCTCGACCCCGTTGCGGCGGTAGATCATCAGGGACTCGAGCGGGGTCGCGTCGCCGACAGGTCTTGCCCGGAGCTCACGCAGCTCCTGGATGAGGCTCCGCGTGACGTCCGGCCGCTCCTGCAGCATCGCGGCCTCGATGCTCGCCACCAGGGTCTGAGTCAGGCGCCGGACGGCCTGCTTGTTCTGCTCCACCAGGGCCGCCGACTCGCGCTGAATGGTCACGACGGTCGAGATACCGAACCCGACGATCAAAACGGCCACGATCAGCAGGGTGATCTTGAGGGCCAGTCGAGAGCGGAACATCATGCGTGCCGGCATTATAGGCCTGGTGTAGACTTCGGAACGATGACCCCGCCGCGCGACAGCTTCGAGGAGTTCGAGGCGACCAGCCTCTTCTGCCCTCGCTGTCGCCGGGCGACCGAGGCCCGCAAGAAGCTCCTGCTCGTCCTACCCTCGGGCAGCAAGTACGACTACGTCTGCGCCGAGTGCGGGACCGCCGTCGGCGGCAAGACCGACAACGACCCGACCGAGTTTCATCGCACGATCCCGCCGCCCCGGCCGCTGTCGCCCCGTCGCCGCTGAGCGGCCGCTTCTCCGATAACTCCGCGCCGTATCTGGTGTTCCCCTGTGGCAGACCGCCCCTGCCCGTTGTACTTATCCGGAACGAACCAACATCCTGTTGCGTAGTCCATCGGCCTATGCAATACTGCCTTCACTTCAGTCTTCACCTCCCGTAGTCACAGTCGAATCAAGGCAGTCACGGTCGGATCGCATAGGTCGCGTTATCGGCGTTGTCGTCGTTATCGGGGTAACGAGTCGGCGTTTAGAACAGTAAGGAGGGGCTGCATGCGCAGACTTAACAGAGTGCTCGCGAGCTTGACGTTGGTAGGCGCGATCGCCCTTGGTGGAGTCGTGCTGACGCGCCAGGTCCTGGCTGTCGCGAACGAGGCGAACTCGGAGCGGCTGAATCGGGCGGTTCTCGCGTACATCGGTGAGAGGAATCCGAACGCACCCATCAAGGCATTCCAGCACTTTCCGGAAGTGCTGTTCGCCGAGAGCGAGCGCACGCAGATCGATCACTGCTTGGCGCTGGCGCAGGCGGAGGTCGAGTCGGAGTTCAAGCACGACGCCGTCGGCAGCGCCGGCGAGGTGGGACTGTTCCAGACGCTCCCGTCGACCGCCGCCCTGTTCGAGTCGAAAGTCGGCCCCTTCAAGCGCCCGAACCTCAAGGGACAGCGCGACCTCGGCGACCTCGCGATCCCCACGGTCAGCACGAAGTTCGCGATGGCGTATCTGCGCGACATCATGACCCGTCGGGCCAACATCAAGGACGCCCTGACCGAGTACAACGGCGGCCCCGCTGGGCGTCACCCGGCCTACTACCGCATGGTCATGGGAACCTACGTCGAAGTGCTCGAGCGGACCGACCTGAAGTGCCGCTATCAGCCGGCGCCCAAGCGCCCGCCGGTGATGGCGCTGCTCGATCGCGTCTAGGCTCTAGGACCGGGCTCTGCGCGGGCGCTGACTTCCGAAAAGAAGAAGCGCCCGCGCGCTCGCGCCAGCACGTCGGCCTTCTCGAGCTCCTCGATCACGCCCTCGACGTCCACGTAGCGGTCGTGATCGTGCCGGGCGGCCAGACGGCCGCGTCCGAGGAGCGGCGTCTCGAGCGGCACGGGCTTCACGAATCGCACGGTGATCTCGCCGGTCACCGAGAGCCGGCCGGTCGCCCGAAACGCGGCACCCGCCAGGATCTCGTCGAGATAGGTGGTCACGATCCCGCCATGCGCCGCGCCACGCGGGCCCATGAAGCGCCGGGGCACGAAGACCGGCGTCAGCACGCCGTCCTCGGTCTTGAAGCATCGCACCCGCAGGCCGATCGGATGCTCGGGGCCGCAGCCGAAGCAGTCGGCGAAGAGATCGCCCGTCTTCGTCGTGAGGAACTGCTCCTCGAGCGCCGCGAAGCGGTCGCCGAACAGCTCGGGCAACGCGAGCGTCGTCACAGCGCGTCGATCCCGCGGGCGAGCGCGAAGTCTTTTACCGTCAGCCCGCCGTCGGAGTGGGTCCACACCGACACCGTGACCTCGTTGTAGTGGATCGTCATGTCGGGGTGGTGATTCGCGCGCTCGGCAAGCGCGGCGACCCAGTTCACGAAGACCATCGCGGCGTTGAAATCCGGAAACCGATAGGTGCGCTCGATCGCGTTGCCGGCGCGCTTCCATCCCGGCGTCTGGGCGAGCCCGGCCGTCACCTGCGCCTCGGTGAGCGGGCTCACCGTGTCACCCAGCGCCGCACCAGCGGCGCCCAGTCGTCCAGGCTTCGCGTCGGCTTGCCGAGCACCTTCGCCTGATCGTCCCAGCGACGCAGCGCCAGCGCGTCCTGCGCCCAGCGATGCCCCGCGAACCGCGCCACATCGCTCGGCGCCATGACGCCGCCCTGTAGCTCCAACGTGTGGCGGGATGCGGGCGAGAGCCGGCCGAAGTACTCCGGCTCGGTCGCGCAGAGATAGCGCTTGGCGTCGGCGTGCATCCGCACGCACCAGGCCAGCCGCTCCGGTACCCAGGGTGCGAGCAGGTCGGCGCCGAGCTCGTGGTGGCCGCGGGCGCGCGGCCCGACCCGCGTCGACTCGAGCGTGTCGGCGACGAGGGATTGTTCGATCGCGTAGCGGCCGACGTCGTGCAGCAGACAGGCCAGCTGAAGCTCCTCGTCTGCCGCGCTTTCGCGCGCGAGCTCCGCGCACTGGAGCGCGTGCTCGAGCTCCGAGACGACCTCACCGCCGTATCGGCGGGCCCCGGCGCGCGCCAATGCGTCGAGGAGCCGGTCGGCCAGCGCGGTCATATCTTCGCGAACTTTTGCAGCGACCGGACCTCGCGCGGGGGCTTCAGGTCGCGGCCCATCGCGGTCCACGACACCTCGGCCACGTAGAGGTCGCCGCGCGAGTCGACGACGCATCCGTGCGGGGCGATGAATTCGCCCGGCTTCTCGCCGGCGAACCGCCCGCCGATCCGGCCGACCAGCTCACCTTTCAGGGTCACGATGGACACGCGTGCACCCACGTTGGGCACCTCGGCGCTGATCGGCAGCGCCGCCGGCAGCTCGCCGACGTAGAGGACGCCGCCGTTGCGACGGTCGGAGAAGAGCCCGCACGGACGATAGAGGTTCTGGAGCTGGGTCAGATACTTGCCCTTCTCGTCGAAGATCTGAACCCGGTGATTCTCGCGGTCCGCGACGTACACGCGTCCCTCGGCGTCGGTCGCGATGTTGTGCGGGATGTTGAAGCATCCCGGGTCGGTACCGGGCTCGCCCCACGAAAAGAGCAGGCGGCCCTTGGGGTCGTACTTGTGCACCCTCGAGTTGCCGTAGCCGTCCGAGACGTAGATGTCGCCGTTCTTCGGACACAATGCGACGTGAGTCGGCCGATTGAACGGCTTGCCGCCGTGCAGCGTCGACGGCTTGTCCGGATCGCCGAGCGTCAGCAGAAGCTTGCCCTCGGGCGTGAACTGCCGGACGGTGTGGTGCAGATCGTCGGTCAGCCACATCGTGCCGTCGGGGCCGATCGTGATCCCGTGAGCCCGCCTGAAGACGCCCTCGCCCCACGATCTGAGGAATTTGCCCTCGCGGTCGAACACGATGACTGGATGCTCGCCGCGATTGAACACGTGCACGTTGTCCTTGGCGTCGACCGCGACGCTCGTCGCCTCGACGAAGGACCACCCCTCGGGCAATCGCCCCCACCCCTCGACCGGACGGTAGTTCATACGTATGACCTCCCAGGTCCGCGCCTATACTGCCACAACGCCCCTGGCAATCTCATGACGCCCATCGGCCTTTCTCTCAAGCGTCGCGAAGATCGGCGGTTTCTGACCGGCCGCGGCCGTTACGTGGACGACCTGCGGCTGCCCGATCTCCTTCACGCGGCGCTCGTGCGGAGCCCCCACGCTCATGCGCGCATCGTGGCGGTCGATGCGCGCCGCGCGCTCGCCGAACCCGGCGTGGTCGCGGTGCTCACAATCGCCGACTTGCCCGAGTGCGCCGCCGCTGTGCCCCCGCTGGTGCCGTCGCCGCGTCTCAGGCCCTACGCTCAGCCGGCGCTCGCCGGGCCGAAGGCGCGCCACGTCGGCGAGGCGGTCGCGGTCGTGGTCGCCGACGACGTCTATCGGGCCACGGACGCCGCGCAGATGGTCGACGTGACCTACGACGTGCTGCCGGCGGCCGCGACCGTCGACGACGCGCTGGCGAGCGGTGCGCCGCGCGTTTTCGACGAATGGCCCGACAACGCTGCCGGCCCGTCGGACGGCATCGTGGGCGACGTGAGCCGCGGCTTCGCCGACGCTCACGTGATCGTCGATGCGACGCTCACCGTGCCGCGCATCGCCGCGATGCCGATCGAGCCGCGCGGCGTGCTGGTGCAGCCCGAGCCGCCGGACGGCCGGCTGACCGTCTGGACCTCGACGCAAGTCCCGTTCGCCGTGCGCGCGGCGATCGCCGCGGCCCTCGGCATGGCCGAGGAGCACGTGCGCGTGATCGCGCCCGACGTCGGCGGCGGCTTCGGCGCCAAAGGCCACGTCTACCCTGAGGACGTCCTGCTGGCCGCGGTGGCGCGCCGGCTGCGGCGGCCCGTGAAGTGGATCGAGACCCGCCGCGAGCACTTTCTCGCGACGGCGCCCGACCGGGACCAGCGCCATCGCGCGCGGCTCGGTGTCGCGCGCGACGGCGCGATCGCCGCCGTCGAGACACGGTTCACCCGCGACGGCGGCGCCTATCCGGTCATCGGCGACGTGATCTCGCTGAACACGATCAACCACCTCCCCGGGCCTTACCGTATCCCGCACCTGAAGGGCTCGGCGATGAACGTGGTGACGCACAAGACGTTCAGCGCCGCGTATCGCGGCGCCGGCCGCCCGGAGGTCGCCTACGTGCTCGACCGGCTGCTCGATCGCGCGGCCCGCGCCGGCGGGCTGGATCCCGCCGCGCTCAGGCGCGGCAATCTGATCCGCGCGGACGAGATGCCCTACACGACCGGGCTGCGATATCGCGACGGCGTGCCGATCGTCTACGACCCGGCGGACTATCCGGCCGCGTTCGACCGGCTGCTCGCGCGGTTCGGGTACGACGAGTGGCGCGCGAGCCAGAAAACCCGCCGCGCCTCGCCACGACCTATCGGTATCGGCCTCTCGGCGTACCTGGAGGGCACCGGCATCGGCCCGTTCGAGGGCGCCGACGTGCGGATCGATCCGAGCGGGACGATCTTCCTGCAGATCGGCGTGTCGTCGCAGGGCCAGGCGCACGAGACCACGCTCGCGCAGGTGTGCGCGGCCGAGCTCGGCGTCGACGCCGAGCAGGTCGTCGTGGTGGGCGGCGACACGGCCGTGGTCGGCTACGGCAACGGCACGATCGCGAGCCGCGTCGCCGCCGTAGCGGGTCCGGCCGTCGCGCGCACCTCGCGCGAGGTGGCGCGCAAGGCGCGCCTGGTGGCCGGCGAGCTGCTCGAGTGCGCCGCGTCGGACGTCGTGCTGGCCGGCGGTCGGGCCCACGTGGCCGGCATGGCCGAGCGCGCGGTCGACATCGGCCGGCTGGCGCGCGCGTCGCTCAGAAGCCCCACGCTCCTGCGTGACGGCGCGCCGGGCCTGCACGCGTGCGCGTTCTTCCGGCCGGAGACCGTCACCTGGGCGTTCGGCGCGCACGCCTGCGCCGTCGAGGTCGACGTCGAGACGGGCGCGCTGCGCCTACTGCGGTACGTGGCCGTGCACGACTGCGGCCGCCCGCTCAATCCGATGGTCGTGGAGGGCCAGCTCCACGGCGGGATCGTGCAAGGCATCGGCGCCGCGCTGGCCGAGGAGCTCATCTACGACGGCGCCGGGCAGCTCGTGACGGGCTCCTTGATGGACTACGGGGTGCCGCGAGCCGACCAGGTGCCGCCGCTCGACGTGATCGCGCTCGACTTTCCATCGACGCGCAATGAGCTCGGCGTCAAGGGCGTCGGCGAGAGCGGCATCATCTCGCCGGTCCCCGCCATCGCCAATGCGGTCGAGGATGCGCTCGCGGACCGCGGAGTCGAGATCACCCGGGTGCCGCTGACCGCCGCCAGCGTCTGGGAAGCGATCCGAAGCGCCCGGCCGCCTGCGCCGCGCTAGCCGGCCCGGTTCCACCCTTCCGCACCTCCGCCGCGTATAACAGTCGAGAGATCGAGATGGACGAACGCACGTTTGCCCGCACCGCCGAGCAATATGCCGCGCGGCTCTACGCTGTGGCGTACCGCCTGCTCGGCAACTGGTCCGACGCGGAAGATGCCGTGCAGCGGGCGCTGCTCAAAGCCTACGAGGCGCGCGAGGCGTACTCGAGCCGGTGGGCGGTGTCCACGTGGCTCTACCGCGTGCTGACCAACGTCTGTATCGACGAGCTGCGCCGGCGCCGGCGCACCCCGCCCGAGCCATTGCCGCGCGCACGCGCGGGCACGGCCGTCGAGCGGCTGGATCTGGCGCGCGCGCTCGACACGGTGCCCCGCGAGGCTCGCGTGCTACTGGCACTGCACTACGTGAACGGTCTCGGCTATCGCGAGCTCGCGACGATCCGAGGCATCTCGGTCAACACGGTCAAGAGTCAGCTCGCGCGAGGCAAGGCGATCCTGAAGCGAGCGCTGGAGGAATAGTCATGGATCGGATCGACACAATGCTCGAGGAATTCTTCAAGCCCGAGGCTCGGCCCCGACTGGCGGAACGGCTGCTGGGAAGCCTGAAGGCGAGGTCCGAGACGCTCGAGAAGCTGGCCGACAGGTTCAGGATCGATGCGAGCGACGAGGGCGTGGTCCGGCTTCAGCCCGGACGCGGCGACCACGGCGCCTCCGCCCGCGCGCGCGCTCACGCCGAGCGCGCTCGGCAGGAGTTCCGTGAATATCTCGCCGGCCGCCGGACGTTCTTCACGGTGCCGGTCGACCTCACGCGCGTGGCAGATTTTCAGGCTCGCGTGCTGGCCGAGGCCAATCGCATTCCGTTCGGCGAGGTCGATTCCTATTCGGCCCTCGCGCGGCGCGTGGGCCATCCGCGCGCCGCTCGCGCGGTCGGCAACGCGCTCGGCGCCAACCCGGTCCCGGTGATTGTCCCGTGCCATCGCATCATCCGCGGCGACGGCACCTGGGGCCACTATGCGTTCGGCGGCGCGATGAAGACGCAGCTCTTGCAGCTCGAGCGTACGACGCCTGCCTTGATCGGCTGCACGAGCACGCGGATCATCTGCCGGCGCGGCTGCGCCCACGAGCAGCGCATCGGCGAAGTCAACCGCGTGGTCTTCGCGTCGGTCGCCGATGCCGCGAGCGTCGGCTATCGCCCGTGCCGCGTGTGCCGGCCGTCGCCGAAGGCGTGAACCCGTCGGCGCTCGTGCTAGGATTCGGGCGATGCGAGCGCTCCTGATCTCGGCGCTGTTGCTGGCGCTGGGCGCGCCGGTTCCGGCGGTCGCCCAGCTGCCGATCTTCGACGCCCACGTCCACTACAGCCGCCCGGACTGGGACGTCTACGCCCCGGATCGCGCGCTCGCAATCCTGACGGGCGCGGGCGTGCGCCGCGCGATCGTCTCGAGCACCCCCGACGACGGCACCTTGAAGCTCTACGAGAAGGCGCCGCAGATGATCGTGCCGTTCCTCAGGCCATACCGCACGCGCGACGACATGGGGAGCTGGCACAGCGATCCGGGTGTCGAGACGTACGTCGAGGAGCGGCTCAAGCGCGGGATCTACCGCGGCATCGGCGAGTTCCATCTGAGCGTGTCCGGTGCCGGGGCGCCGACCGTCAAGCGCTTCGCCGAGCTTGCCGCGGATCGCGACCTGTTCCTCCAGGGTCACGTCGACGAGGCCACGATCGAGAAGCTCCTGACCCTCTACCCGAAGACGCGATTCTTGTGGGCACACGCCGGGATGTCCTCGTCGGCCGCCACGGTCGGCGGCCTGCTGGCGCGGTTCCCGAAGCTCTGGGTGGAGCTGGCGTTGCGGACGGACGTCGCGCCGGGCGGCAAGCTCGATCCGGAGTGGCGCGCGGTCTTCGTGAAGTATCCCGACCGGTTCATGGTCGGTACGGACACGTGGATCACGTCCCGCTGGGAGGCGATGCGCGGCTATCACCAGGACGTGCAGGTCTGGCTCGGCCAGCTGCCCCGCGACGTCGCCGAAGCGATCGCCTGGAAGAACGGCGAGCGGCTGTTTCCCGCGCCCTGAGAATGGGCTACGGGTCGGGCGCGATTCCGCCCAGCAGGCGCCGATCGGAGTCGTAGCGCAGGCGCGACAGCGCGTCCTCCTTGTCGGTCCAGAGCACCTCGTCGACCTCGTGGTCGTGCTCGCCCACCTTCTCGAGCGGCTTCATGAGGTACCAGCGCACGGTCTTCTTGACTTGCCGGCCCTGGCGGCGAAACCAGTAGGTCACCGGCGCGAGCTCCCGCACGAGCTCGCACCGGTAGCCGGTCTCTTCGCGCACCTCGCGGAGCGCGGCGTCCGCGCTCGTCTCGCCCGACACCAGGGCACCCTTGGGTAAGGTCCAGACCGGCTGGCCGCGCAGGTCGCGGGCGCGAATCAACAGCACGCGGCCGCCCTCGTCGAGGACGAGGCCGCCGGCCGAGAACTCGAACACGACGCGCGAGCCGCTATCCGGCACGCTCCGATAATACCTGCGTCGCCCTGCGTGATACCATTCGTCCACGCGTGACAGATCGCATTGACCTGCTCGCGCACTTTCCCCCCGGGTTCACGCCGCGGCCGGAGCAGGCGCGTCTGCTCGATGGGCTGGCCGACGCGATGGCCGAAGCGTTCGACGAACCCGCCGCGCCGCGCGTCTTCCTGGTCGAGGCGCCGCCCGGCGTCGGCAAGAGCCACGTGGCGATGGCGCTCGCGCGCTGGAGCGGCGACGCCTACCTGCTGACGTCGCAAAAGCTTCTGCAAGATCAGTATGAGCGCGAGTTCGGCAGCGATCTGCAGCTCGTCAAAGGCCGCGACAACTACGTCTGCGAGCGCTATCCCGACGTGCGCGTGCCGACCTCGCGCGGCATGTGCCGGCGCCCGCGCGGTCCCGTGTGTCAGTGCCCCTACGCGCGCGCCAAGACCGCCGCGCTGAATGGTCCGATCTTCTGCACGAACACCGCGTATTTCGCCACGCTCCGCCACTGGCGGGCCGAGCAGCTCCGCAAGCGGCGACTCTTGATCATCGACGAGGCGCACAACCTCGAGTCGCAGCTGGTCAGCGTGTTCACGGTCGCGTTTCCCCCGGACGACGCCAAGGCGTGGTTCGGCGGGCCGCTGCCCCGTCTCGACTCGGCCGACGAATACCGGAGCCTCCTGCGCGATCACCTCGAGCGGATGGAAGGGCAGCTCGAGACCGTGACGCGAGCGCTCGAGATCATGCGCCCGTCGGACGTGCCGGCCGAGGCGTTTCTCAGCATGCCGCCCTCCCGCGCCGAGCAAGAGCTGATGGCCGAGCGCGAGAGCCTCGAGGGAGCACTCGCCCGCGTGCGCTTCTTCGTCGACTCGGAAGACCGCGAGTGGATCGTGCGCTATCCCGCCGATCCGGGCGCCACGCTCGAGCTGGTGCCGCTCACCGTGGTCTCGATGGCGCGCGACCTCCTGAGCGAGACGGCGGACCTGGTGGTGCTGTCCTCCGCGTACCTCGGCCACCGGCGCACGATCGCCGAGTGCTTCGGCCTCGACGAGGACGGCCTGCGCACGTTCGCCAGCGACTCGCCCTTTCCGCTCGAGCAGCGGCGGATCGAGTACCGCCCGGTCGGCGCGCTGTCGAAGACGACGCTCGCCCGCCTCGAGCCCGTGCTGTTCGCCGAAGTGGCCGCCATCCTGACCGCGCACCAGCGCGAGAAGGGGCTGATCCACGCGCCGTCGTACGCCGCGGGCCGGCGACTGGTCGCGCACCTCGCGAGCCGGGAGCCGCTGCTGTCGCGCCGGCTCATCTGGGTGGAGTCGACCGAGGCCAAGACGCGTGCGCTCGAGCTGCATCGGGCCTCGCCGTTGCCGACGGTCCTGGTCTCGCCGTCGCTGCGCGAAGGCGTGGACCTCCCGGACGACTTCCTGCGCTTCCAGGTCGTGACCAAGCTGCCCTACCCGGACCTCGGCGACCCGTGGACCGCCGCCCGGCAGTCGCGCGATCCACGCTGGTACGCGCTCGAGACGGCGAAGGCCCTGGTGCAGGCGTACGGCCGATCTTGCCGCCACGCGGCCGACCATGGCGTCACCTATATCCTCGACGGCCAGTTCGACCGCTTCCTCGCGCACTACCGCGTGCTCCTGCCGCCGTGGTTCCTCGACGCCGTGCGTGCGGCACTGCGCGCGCGGCATCCGGATACGTCGTTCGAGTGCTAGGATAGCGGCACGTGAATTCGCACGACGTCGACGCCGTCATCCAGTCGGTCCGCTTCCAGCTCTACCGCGAGAACATCTACGGCGCGCTCGAGATCGTCGAGGCGGCGCGGGCGGAGCATCCCCATCCCCGTTACGCCGAGCTCGCGACACGCATCCGCTCGTGGCTCACGCATCTCGATTCACGCGACGCGTACGTGGCCGCGCAGGAGGAGCAATACCGCCGGCTGCGCTGGCGCATGGGGCTCAAGCTCCTCGAGAAGCGGATCCGCATGCTCATCGGGCGCAAGACGAAGAAGCTGGTCGAGCGCCGCGAGCGCGATCCCGAATTCCAGGAGCTCGAGCGCGAGGTCGACCGCGTGCGGCCGCGGCGTGTGCTCGACGCCGGCAGCGGCGAGGGCGGCGTGGCCATGGCGCTCGGGGCCCGTCATCCGAACCTGCACGTCGATGGCGTCGAGGTCTCACCGACCAACGCGAAGATCGCCCGCCAGCTGAATCGCTTCGGCAACGTGGCCTTCCGGCAGGGCTTCGCGGAGGAGGTGCATCTCTACTTCCCGGCGGGATCGTTCGATCTCGTGTACTCGTTCGCGGTGCTCGAGCACGTGCGCGACGTCGATGAAACCGTGCGGGCGATCGAGACCGTGCTACGCCCGGGCGGCCGCTTCGCCTTCGTGGTGCCGATGCACGAGCTGCGCGCGATCGGACCGATCCCGGACTACGCGCCGGTGCACGGGTACGCGGACCACTGCCGCGTCTTCACCGAGAAGGAGCTTCACCAGACCTTCGGTCACCGGAAAGACTTCCGGCTCGTGAAGGTGCCGGGAGCCTGGAAGCACGGCGAGCTGCCGGACTGCTTCGAGCCGATCGAATTCGGCTCGTTCTTCGTCTCGTACACGAAGGACGGCAGCTAGCCCGCCCGCCGTCCCCCTGACCGCGCCGCTAGCGCTGAGCGCCCTTTCGGCTCGCGGCGGCCGCCGAGCGGCCCGCGATCCGCCCGAAGACAGCGCCCGCCATCAACCCCGCGCCGCCCGGATAGTTGTGGTAGAAAAGCCCGCCCACGAGCTCGCCGGCCGCGAACAGGCCGGGGATCGGCCGCTGCTCGCAGTCGATGACCTGCCCGTCGTTCGTGATCTTGAGCCCTCCGAACGTGAAGGTGATGCCGGTCGTCACCGCGTAGCCCACGTAGGGCGGCGAGTCGAGCGGCAGCGCCCAGTTCGATTTCGGCGGCGTGATCCCGTGCGTCGTCTTGCCGTCCTTGACGGCCGGATTGTAGTCGGTGGCCTTGAGTGACGCGTTGTAGGCGCGGATCGTCGCGACGAATCCGTCGACGTCGATCTCGAGCTTGCGCGCCAACCCTTCCAGGGTCATGTCCTCGGCCTTGGTGACCTCGCGGATCCGGTACTCCTCGCGCAGGTTGTGCAGCACCTTCTGGTCGAAGATCTGGAAGGCGGTGCGACGCGGCTGACCGATGACCGCGCGCCCGTACTTCACGTAGGTGTAGTTGCGGAAGTCGGCGCCCTCGTCGACGAACCGCTCGCCCTTCAGGTTCACGATGAGCCCGAGCGGGTACGAGTGCTTCTGGAAGTTGTCGCCGACCTTCCGGTCGCCGTGCCAGGGCGCGTTCAGATCCCACTGCACGGAGTGGCAGCCGCTCCAGTGGCCCCACGGCAGCGCACCGATCTCGAGCGCCATCTTGATGCCGTCGCCGGTGTTGTACGGGGTGCCGCGCACGCGGGCCAGCTCCCAGTTCGGTCCGAGATAGCGCGTGCGCATCTCGGGATTGGCCTCGAACCCGCCGGACGCGAGCACGACGGCGCCGGCGTCGATCGTCTCGGTGCCGGCCGGCGTGCGCACGACGACGCCGGTGACCGCCCCGCGGTCGTTGGTGACGAGCTTCGTCGCCTTCGACTCGAAGCGCACGTCGATCCCGTTCTTGGCTGCCGACTCGTACTCCATGTCGATGAGCCCGGCGCCGCCGCCGACCGCCTCGAGAACGAGACCGCCCCAGAAGCGGAACTTTCCGCTGACCTTGTAGGCCTGGCGGCCGAACATCGGGATCCACCGGACGCCGCGATCGCGCATCCACCGCACGGTCGGGAGCGATTCGCTCACGAGCTGCATCGCCATGTCGGGATCGGAGCATTCCTCGGTGACCCGCATGAGGTCGTCGTAGAACTGCTCGGGCGTGTACGGGTCGACCTCCATCGAGGCCTTCTCCTGATCGGAGAGATCCGGAACCAGCTCGGCCAGCTCGTCGAAGCTCTTGAAGCCGAACCGGAAGCCGCCGGCCGTGAAAAAGCCGTTCCCGCCGCGCCACGCCTCGGGCGCCTTCTCGAGCACGAGCACGCGCGCGCCGTTCTCGCGCGCCGAGAGCGCCGCGCACATCGCCGCATTGCCGCCGCCAACTACGATGACGTCGTAGGCCACTGGTTGTCCTCCCGATTCGCCGGTTTGACCGCCGGCGCCGCACACCGTATTCGGCCGGGCGGCTGCTGTCAAGGGCGAGAAAACTCGACCGGGCGCTAGCTTGCGGAGCGGGCCTGCGCCAGCATCTCGATCAGGACCGTGCGGCTCTCGGCCGCCGATCTGATCTCGTGCGGAAACGCGATGCGAACCGCGTGGAGCCGGTCGCCGCTGCGCAGCCGGAGCCTGAAGCCCAGCCGGTCGACCGCGATCATCGTCGCCTCGTCGGCCGCCTCGCGGGCGAAGTGCCGAGCGTAGGCGATGAGCGCGTCCGCGTGGTCCTTGTTCATGTGGCCGATGATGCCCGGACCGGCGTCGGCCAGGGGATCCGGACTGGCCGCGCGATAGTCGTCGGCGGTCACCCAGTCCATCGCGGCGAAGCCACCCACGAAGTAGACGTCCCTCACGTCGAGCCGCCAGAAGCTGAAGTCGTCGAAGTCGACCCAATACGCGGCGCGAGGATGTCGAGCCAGGTAGGCCTCGCGCGCCTTCGCGGCGTCCGGGGCCGCAAGCTGCCGCGCCTCGCCGAGCAAGGTGAGCCGGGCCGCGGCCAGCGGATCGCCGGCTTCCTGACCGGGCGCGTTCGCGACCGGCTGAGTGACGAGCAGGCTCGCGCGAGGGTCGGCCTGGAGATTTTGCGTGTGCATCGCCATCGAGCTGACGAGCACGAGCGGCTGACCGTGCTCGTCGAGCGCGTACGGCATCACCGACGCGAACGGATGTCCCGGGTGCTTGCGCGAGAGCGTGGCGAGCGCTCCGGAGCGCACGAGGTAGGCGAGCGTGCGCGCGCGCTCGGCGTAGCTCGGCTCGGGAACCGATGGCGCGTCATGGCCGCGCGGCGGGCCGGCGTGGCGATTCACGGCTAGTCCCGCGTCGCCGTGTACGGACAGATCTGGTTGTAGGCGCAGTGGCGGCAGGCGCCCCACGACGGCGTCGCGTCGAAGCGCCGGGCGCGAATGCCGACCGCAGCCGCCTTCACGGCGTCGATCGCCTTGTCGAGATCGTGCGCGGTCGGCGTGTGGCGGCCGACGATGCTCGAGTCGACGAAGCGGAGCTCGACCCGCTGCGGCAAGGTGCCCGTCATCTCCTGCCAGGCGAGCGCGTACATCTTCAGCTGGAGGCTCTCGGCCACGCGACGGTCGGCGTCCTTCTGACGGTTGATCTCGGTGGTCTTGTAGTCGACGATCACCGCGCCCAGCAGATCTTCGTCCACGCGATCGTAGCGGCCGCGCACACGGTTGGGACCGAGCGAGAAGCCGAACTCCTTCTCGATCCATGTCGGCTTGGTGCCTTCGGCTTCCTCGTGATTCCAGAAGCGCCGGAGCGCCTCGCGGCCCGCCGCCTTGCGCGCTTCCTCGTGCTCGCGCGTGAGGAAGCCTTCCGCCGGCTCGTGGCTGCCCGCACGGTCGTGGATGACATCTTCGCCGGCCCACGCGCGGTCGTAGACGGCCAGCAGATCGTCGAGCGGCGTGTAGTTGCCGACGACCCGGCGGCGCAGGTAGTACTCGACCACCTTGTGCATGACCGCGCCGTAGGCGACCGCGTGATGGCGCCGGATCGGGATGCGCCGCACGTGCACGTTGAAGTACTTGAGCGGGCACGTCTGATAGTCGTCGATCTGCTTGTGGCTCAGGTTCAGCTCGGCGTCGGGCGCCAGCGGCTGCAGCGCGGCGTCCTCGACGGCGGCCGGCGGCGCGTGGTGCTCGATCTCCTCGACCGGGCGCACCCGGAACGGCCGGGCCGCGTCGCGCGGCAGGTCGAGCCCCTCCAACACGAAGAGGCTGGTCTTGCGCTGGCGGCTGCCGCCGTAGTCGCTGGCACTCGTCAAGAACAGCTCGCGCCGGGCGCGCGTCATCCCGACGTAGAAGAGCCGGCGCTCCTCCTGCAGGTGAAAATCGCCGGTCGGCACCGCGTCCTTCATCAAGGCAACCGGCAGCTCCAGCGGATCGCGGCGCCGGCGCAGCGGAAACTTCTCCTGGACGAGATTCACGAGGTACACGACGGGGAACTCGAGGCCCTTGGCCTTGTGGATCGTGAGCACGCGCACGGCCGGCGTCTCGACGTCGGCCTCGGCGACCGCCGGATCCTCGCCCGCGTCGATCAGCTCGTCGAGGTGCTTGACGAACTCGCGCACGTTGTCGTAGCGCAGCGCGCGAGAGGCCGACTTCACGCGATCGAAGAACTTCGCGATGTTCTTGCTCTCGGCGACGTCGCGCGCCGTCTCCTCGCGGTACATACGGCCGAGCCAGCCGGAGTCCTTGAGAAACAGGTACAGAAGCTCGCCGGTCGGCATCTCGCGGCCCAGCTCCATGTAGCGCTCGAGATCCTGGACGAGGTGGCCGATCGCCGCGTGGCCCTCTTCGCCGATCTCATCGCGCAGCTCGCGGATCGTCTCGGTCTTCCGGAAGACGTCGAACAGATGGACGTGGCGGCGGTCGGCGTAGGTCGAGCAGCGTGTGAGGTCGACGACGGGCACGTGATAGAGATCGGACGACGCCAGGTAGTGCAGGCTCACTGACTCGTCCGTGTGGACCAGCGCGCGCAGGAACGCGATCAGCAGGCGGATCTCCGGGCGCCCATAGAGCCCGGAGTTGCCGGAGAACGTCCACGGAATGGACTGGAGGTTCAGCGAGCGCAGGAACTGGTCCGCATCGTCGTTGGAGCGAACGAGGATGGCGACGTCGTCGTAGTGCCAGCGTCCGGCGTCGACCTGCTCGCGGATCGCGCGCGCGACGGCGTCGGCCTCCTGGGTGCCGGTCTCGTAGTGCAGGTGCGCGGGCGGCGGCCCGTCCGGCTCGCGGACCGCGATCAGGTGCTTGCTGATACCGCTGCGCACCTCCAGGCGATCCGGGTTGTTGTTGACGATCAGCCGGTATGCGGCGTCGAGGATTCTCTGGTGCGACCGATAGTTCTCGGTCAGCACCACCTGCCGTGCCTCCGGATAGCGGTCGAGGAACGACAGCACGTTCGAGATGGCGGCGCCGCGCCACCTATAAATGGCCTGGTCGTCATCGCACACGCAGGCGACGTTGCCGTGCCGGGCGCCGAGGAGCTTGACCAGCTCGAACTGGGCGTGGTTGGTGTCCTGGAACTCGTCGACCATGATGTACTTGAACCGGCGCTGCAGCCCGGCCCGCACGTTGGCGCGCGCGCGCAGGAGCTTCAAGACCAGCACGATCTGGTCGCCGAAATCGACGCAGCCGTCGCGGGCCATCAGCTCCTGGTACTTGGCGTAGGTGGCCGCCAGCTCGCGCTGCTGAGCGACCCGCTCGCGCGCTTCCTCGTAGTCGGGCGCGGCGCCGATCTCGGCGGCGAGCGTCTCGACGTGGGCGAGATACTCCTCGGGCGAGATGTCCTCGTCCTTGCAGCGGCTGACGAGCGTGATCAGCGCCCGGATGTGGCGCGTCGGGTCACCGAGCGGCCGGTAGTGTACGAGCGGGAACTCGAACAGCCGATCGCGGAAGAAGATGACCTGCTCGGCGCGGTTGAGCACGCGGAAATCGGGTTGCAGGCCCATCTCGAGCGCATGCTCGCGCAGGATCCGATCGCCGAAGGCGTGGAAGGTCGAGATCTCGACATCGGCGTAGCCGTACTGCACCAGCGTGTCGACGCGCTCTTCCATCTCGGCCGCGGCCTTGTCGGTAAACGTGAGCGCGAGGATCTCGTCGGGTCGCGCCTTCTTCTGGGCGATGAGCCAGGCGATACGGCGCGTGATGACGGTGGTCTTGCCGGCGCCGGCGCCGGCGACGATCAGGAGGGGGCCGGCGTCATGAGTGACGGCCTGGCGCTGCGCGTCGTTCAGGCCGTCGAGGATCCGCTCACCCGCCATGCCGTAACGACTATATCAGGCGAGTGGTCGGCCGTCTCCGCTCAACGGCGTACGTCGGGTCCACCGGCCAGGACGTCGGCGACGTCCTGCGGGCTGACCAGCGCGATGTCACCCCACGTGGAGCATTTCAGAGCTGCCACCGCCGTACCCGCGTCGACGGCTTCCTGCAGCTCGCGGCCGCGTAGCACCGCCCAGAGGAATCCGGCGGCATAGGCGTCCCCCGCCCCGATCGGATCGACCATCTGCACGGTCAGACGCCGGGTCGGCCGCAAGAGCCGGCCGCCGTCGAGCACCGTCGAGCCCTCCTCGCCTCGCTGCAGGCTGATCGTCGCCTTGGGCGCGAGCCGGGCGAGCCCTTCGAGAATCTGCTCGGGAGCGCCCGCGAGCCCGAAGAGCGTCTGCGCCTCGGCCTGGCCGATGAAGAGATAGCGCACGCGCGTCAGCACGGGCTCGAGAAACGCGCGCGCTTCGGTGGGCGACCAGAGCGTCGCGCGATAGTTGACGTCGAAGGACACCGTGGATGCCTCGCTGAGCGCGCGCTCGACGAGCGAGCGCGGCGCCTCCCCGAGGGCGGGCGTGATCCCGGTCAGGTGCACGAGACGGGCGCGCCGGATCGGCTCCCAATCCACCTGCGCCGCCATGAGCCGGGCGAACGCGGAGTCGCGCCGATCGTAGAGCACGCGCACCGGCCGCGGCGCGACGCCGTACTCGAGGAAGTAGACACCCACCCGCGCGCCGTCGGTCATGTGCACGTGGCGACAATCCACGCCGTGTCCGACGAGCTCGCGCCGGATGCGCTCGCCCCACGGATTGGCCGGCAGCGCTGAGATCCACGCGGTGCTGAGCCCAAGCCTGGCGCAGGCCGCCGCCACGTTGGCCTCGGCGCCGCCGAGCTGCAGATCGAGCTGGCGCGCCGTCTCGAAGCGCGTGGGCGAACGAATCGCGAGGCGCAGCAGGACCTCGCCGAGCGTGACGAGGTCGTACATCTACGCGGTCTTGAGCCGGATCTGAACGGACGTGCCGAGGATCATCGGCAGATTCATCTGCTCGGGCCGCCGGTCGGCGCCGAACGTGATCTGCGCGGGCTGACTCTGCCTGGCCCACGACGAAAAGCGCGTGAGGTCGAATCGTCCGATCGGTTTGCGGCTCTCGGCGTCGACGGCGACGCTGAGCTTGAACGGGGCCAGCTCGGCCTGGTATCGCGCCTGGACGTCGTCCGGCCCCTCGTTGCTCGATATCTTGCGCCGGACGATGTGCGTGGTCAGGCTGCCGTCGGGCTCGGCCGGCCAGAGCTGGTCGGCGTAGTTCAGGGTGGCGCTGATCGCGTCGTCGATGCGCACGCCCTCCGGCATCGGAACGACATCCTCGACGACGCGCAGGCGCCGAAGGAAGAACGTCTCGCCCTTGAAGCGATAGTCGACCTGGCGCGCGGCGTAGTCGTACGTGACGGTCGAGCGCGACTCGCGCCCCTTCACAGAGAAGAAGGACTGCGTGCGCAGGGGCGCCCAGCGACCTTGCCGCAGGGTCCCCGCGGATTCGATCCGGTTGGAGATGCCGTCGCCCTCGCCGGTCACTGCCACCTCGTATCGGCCGCCGGATTTATCCACCGACTCCGCGAAGATCTCTTCGAGCCGGTAGTTCAACGCGCCATAGAGGAGGCTGACGTCGACTCGATAGGGCGCCGTATGCGCCACAGCCGTCGCATGGGCGCGGGCCCGGGGCCAGAGCAGCAAAGCCAGCGGAAGTGTTAGGAATTCTCGACGGTCGATGGCCTGCCTGGACATGTTTCGTAGGTTCACCTATTCTAGCAGCCTCTCGTGAGGGAACTTGGCCGTTAGACAGTGCACCTGTTAACGTAAATGCTGGGAATTTCGGTGGAAACGCTCACCGGGGGTTACCGTCGATGAAGCGCCAACCAGTCATCACAGGACTCGGGATCGTTTCCCCCATCGGCATCGGCGTCGAGAAGTTCTGGGAGGCCGCGCTCGCGGGCCGCTCCGGCATCGGCCGCCCAACGCTTTTCGACGGCTCGAAGCTGCCGGCTGAGTGTCGAATTGTTGGCGAGGTTTCAGGCTTCGATCCAAAGAAGTGGATGCCTAATCTGGCCTACCGTACCGCCGGCCGCTTCAGCCAATTCGCAGTAGCGGCCGCAGAAATGGCTCGTTCCGACAGTGGTCTGAACGGCCTCAATGGGTTCAGGGGGCAAGTGAAAGTCGCGATTGGCACGTCAACTAATGGGTTGGCCGACGTTCACCAGCCAAACTTCGAACGCTTCACGCAAGGGCGAGAAATCAAAC